>Ga0172367_10008695_pt1 | contig 11303 bp, 11 predicted proteins | sample Lak10m_FD_114542 | JGI IMG/M metagenome (GOLD analysis project Ga0172367, IMG submission 114542) | Freshwater microbial communities from Kabuno Bay, South-Kivu, Congo - kab_022012_10m | ecosystem: Environmental > Aquatic > Freshwater > Lake | place: Democratic Republic of the Congo: South-Kivu...
GGCACCCACGAATCCCTGCTCGATGCCAGCCAGTTCATCGCCACCCTGGAAAACCGCCAGGGCCTCAAAGTGGCCTGCCCGGAAGAAATCGCCTTCCGCCAAGGCTGGATCGCCGCCGAACAACTCCAAGCCCTAGCCCAGCCGCTGACCAAAAACGGTTATGGCCAGTATCTGCTGCGAATCCTCAAGGAAAACGTATTCTGATGAAGGCCACCCCACTTGCCATCTCCGATGTCATCCTCATCGAACCCAAAGTGTTCGGAGACGAACGCGGCTTCTTTTTCGAGAGCTTCAACCAAGCGCAATTTGAACAAGCCATCGGCAAATCCGTGCAGTTCGTGCAAGACAACCACAGCCGCAGCGCCAGAAATGTGCTGCGCGGCCTGCACTATCAGATCCAGCAGCCCCAAGGCAAACTGGTTCGCGTAGTGCAGGGTGAAGTCTTCGATGTTGCGGTCGACCTCAGAAAAAGCAGCAAAACCTTCGGCCAGTGGGTGGGCGAAATCCTCTCCGCAGAGAACAAGCGCCAGCTCTGGATCCCCGAAGGCTTTGCCCACGGTTTTGTGGTCTTGAGTGAAACCGCCGAGTTTCTCTACAAAACCACGGACTACTACGCCCCCGCCTTTGAGCGCAGCATTCTATGGAACGATCCGGCCACCGGCATCCGCTGGCCCATCAATGACGCGCCGCAGTTGTCGGGGAAGGACCAGCAAGGAAAGCTGCTGGCGCAGGCGGAGACCTTTTTCTGAGGTGCCAAGGTGACATCCAAGAACAAATGGAGCAAGACTTGATAGTCCTTTCACATCGTGGTTACTGGCGACAAGCCGAAGAGAAGAATACCCGCGAGGCATTCGAGCGCAGCTTTGCAATGGGCTTCGGTACCGAGACCGATATTCGAGACCACAATAGCCAGCTAGTGATCTCACATGACATGCCAGATGCAAATTCCATGCCGCTGGAAGTCTTCTTTGAAATTTACAAGGGTCATCGGGTGTTCCTGCCGCTAGCTCTAAACATCAAGGCGGACGGCCTCCAGGCCGAACTCGACCGCCTTCTCGCCGAGTACCAAATAGAAAATTATTTCGTCTTCGATATGGCCGTCCCCGACGGCCTGCTATACGCCAAACAGAAGTTCCGGACATACACGCGACACAGCGAATATGAACCGGTGCCACCGTATTATGAGCTTGCACAAGGCGTCTGGCTGGACGAATTCAACGGCCACTGGCTTACTGACGAAGTGATCGAGCAGCATCTGGCCCAACAGAAGGACCTATGCATCGTTTCACCAGACTTGCACAAGCGCGATTACCAACAAGAGTGGCAGCACTACAGACAATTGGAAACCAGGATCGGAAAGGACAAAATCATGCTCTGCACAGATTTTCCCGAGCAGGCGCAGGAGTATTTCAATGAGTAGGATCAAAGCCGTCATCTTCGACATGGACGGTGTACTCATCGAAGCCAAGGACTGGCACTATGAAGCCCTAAACAAGGCACTGGGCTTGTTCGGTATGGAAATCAGCCGCTACGACCATCTGGTGACCTACGACGGCCTGCCAACCAAGAAGAAGTTGGAGATGCTCAGTACCGAGCGAGGCCTGCCGCTGGAACTGCATGAGTTCATCAACGACATGAAGCAGCAGTACACACTGGAGATCGTGTATGCCCAGTGTAAACCCCGCTTCTATCACGAATATGCACTTTCTAGGCTGAAACAGGAGGGCTACAAACTGGCAGTGGCGTCCAACTCGATCCGAAAGAGCGTACAGATCATGATGGAACAATCCGCCCTGCTGGGCTATCTGGATTTCTATCTGTCGAATCAGGATGTCAAGCTTGGCAAGCCCGACCCAGAGATTTATACCAAGGCCATCCAGAAGATGGGGCTCTCCCCGCAGGAGTGCCTCGTTGTCGAGGACAACGAGAAGGGCATTCAGGCGGCCAAGGCCAGCGGTGCGTGGCTTATGGAAGTCGATGAGGTGGAGGAAGTGAACTACCAAAATATCATGAGTCACATCATGCGCATCGAGGGAGGTGCATCATGATCAACATCCTGATTCCCATGGCTGGCAAGAGCCTGTATTTTTCCGAGAACGAATACCCCTTCCCCAAGCCGCTGATCGAGATTGGCCAGAGGACCATGATCGAGCATGTCATCCAGAACCTGTCCTCGGCCGGCAAGGGCATCCAGTTTATCTTCGTGCTTAGCAGCGCGGACTGCCGCAAGTTCCACCTGGACAGCACACTAAACATCATCACGGACCACCAGTGCCGGATCGTACGTCTGGACAATGAAACCAAGGGGGCTGCCTGTAGTGCCTTGATGGCCATCAGCAATATCGGGAATGACTGCCCCCTCATCATCGCCAATTCCGACCAGCTGTTCGACGATTCCCCGCAGGATCTGATCGCGCGCCTACAGGAGGTCGATGCTGGCGTGGTGACATTTGAATCCGTCCACCCGCGCTGGTCCTATGTCCGGCTGGATGAACAGGGATTTGTCGTTGAAACCGCCGAGAAGCGGCCCATCAGCCGCGAGGCCATTGCCGGCCTCTACTATTTCCGTCGCGGAAAGGACTTCGTTGAGGCCGCGATGCGTTCCATCCAGAAGGATTCCAGCGTCAACGGAAACTTCTATATTGCTCCAACGCTTAATGAGCTGATCCTCCAGGGGAAGAAGATCCGGGTCGCAAAGGTCGACGCTCAGCGGTACCACACCTTCTATACGCCACAGAAGATCAAGGAATACGAGTCGCAGCTGCTGCGAAAGGCTATGCGAGCTTCTTGAGCCCCCAATCATGAAAACTGCCAGACTCGAAAACATGGTCAAAGGTTGGTTCGTCGGCAACTTTGACCCTACGCTCATCCGCACCAACGACGTTGAAGTCGCTGTCAAGGAATACAAGAAAGGCGATTACGAAGCACGTCATTACCACAAGCTCTCCACTGAGATCACCGTGATCACCGTTGGCAAGGTTCGTATGAACGGCGTGGAGTATACAAAGGGTGACATCATCGTCATCGAGCCCAACCAGGCCACCGATTTCGAGGTGCTGGAAGACACTATCACTACCGTTGTCAAGTACCCTGGTGCTAACAACGACAAGTACCTGGGAGAACCTGCATGATCAATATCGTCATCCCCATGGCTGGTGCCGGCAGCCGCTTCAGCCAGGCGGGCTACCAGAAGCCGAAACCCTTCATCGACGTAAGTGGCAAGCCCATGATCGTGCACGTGCTGGAGAACTTGGCCTACCCGCAAGCCCGCTACATCCTGATCGCCCGCAAGGAACACATGGATGCCGAGGCCGCCTTGGTGCAACAGATCGAGCGGGACTTCAATGCCATCTTTATCCCGATCGACAAACTTACCGAGGGCACGGCCTGCACGGTACTCTACGCCCGCCGGTACATCAACAATGAACAGCCAATTCTGATCGCCAATTCCGATCAGATTGTCGATATGCGCATCGCCGACTTCATCGACGACTGCCAACGACGCGAACTGGACGGCTCCATTCTGACCTTTGTCGATGAAAAGCGCGATCCCAAGTGGTCGTTCGCCAAGTTGGACGACCGTCAGTTGGTGACGGAAGTGCAGGAGAAGAAAGCTATTTCAGAGTACGCCACGGTGGGTATTTATCTCTATCGGCAGGGGCGCGATTTTGTTGACGCCGCCATTGACATGTTCATAGAGCGCGACCGAGTGAATAACGAGTACTACACCTGCCCGACTTACAACTACGCCATCAAGGCTGGACGAAAGATCGGAATCTACAACATAGCCGTTGAACAGATGCACGGTATCGGAACACCCGAAGATTTGAACACTTACCTGCTGTCTTCAGGAAAATCTTTAAGCATATGAAGATAGTTGTCCTCATTACTGGATCTTTGAGAGAAAAATCCCAATTCGCTCAGGTCGTGGATGGGGCATTGGCACTGGCCGAAGTGTTTCCGCAGGTGATCGATGTACGTCTAGCCTCTACTGACGAAAAATCCACAATACTTAGTGGTACCCGACAGTGGAGCCACAGATCCGATTTCCATGTCATCTGTAGCGAGCCGCCGAGTATTGTTGTCAAGGGACACCGCTTGCACCAGCTAAGGCAGCTTGACTCAGGACTCGAGGGTGTGGAACCCGACACGTGGGTGTTGAAGTTGCGTACGGACAAGCTCGTACTACCAGTAGACCTGTTGAAGTTTTGCGTTAAGCGAGTGGCCGCAGATGAAGAGTCACATGTTGGGAAGTTCGGCATTTTGGAAGGACATTTATTCCTGCCGTGGTATATCAACGATATGGCATTTTTTGCTCAAGCCCGTGCGCTTCGCGAGATTATTGCCTACGATGTAGCGGCAGACATTATTGCCCCGAGCTTGGCTACTGAACAAGTGATCTGGGCCCGCTTGCTTGGTGAAGATGCAAACGATTTCTTCAAGTCGGTTTGCTGTTTTCCTCAGTCCCACCAACTCCGCCCAAGAATGCAGGGACAAGGAGCATCTGACTTATCGCAAGCATTTGAGCCACTGCGGAATATTCTAAGACGCTATTGGCAAGTTCTTCACGCGCGCTTCTTCCCGATGACCGATCACCGCTTCAAAAACCCGTACCGCCTGAAAGTCGGTAGCGTCGAACTAATATCCGATCGAGTCTTCACTCGATACGACGATTGGGGCGCTTCTTTCACGGATCCATCAATCTTCGGAGACCTTTTGTACCAAATCGGTTTGGGCAACCGAAGTTAGATATGCAGAATTATTCTTTGAATATCGCGAAAGCGGTGGCCTCGATCTGGAGCAATCGTAAGTTGATTGCGTCGCTGGCTAGGCGGGAAGTAATGGGCCGCTATCAAGGTTCGGCTATGGGCCTGCTTTGGTCCTTTTTTAATCCCGTCTTTATGCTGGCAGTCTACACTTTTTTCTTTAGCGTTGTGTTCAAGGCGCGCTGGCCTGGAGGGTCCGAATCAAAAACCGAATTTGCGATGATCGCCTTTGCCGGTTTGATTGTTTTCAATCTTTTTGTCGAATGTGTCAACCGAGCTCCGACGCTCATTTTGAGCAATGTTAACTTCGTCAAGAAAGTGGTTTTCCCGCTGGAGGTGCTGCCGGTTGTTTCTGTGGTCTCGTCGCTGTTTCATGCGACGATTAGCTGTGGCGTTTGGCTGGTTTTTTATTTGCTATTTTTCGGCATGCCGCATCCCACAGCCTTGCTATTACCTCTGGTTTTTACACCTCTCGTACTGACTGTTCTCGGGATCTCTTGGATCCTGGCATCGCTCGGGGTATTCCTCCGGGACGTGACTCAGGTTGTTTCCGTTTTTACCGGTGCCCTGATGTTCTTGTCCCCAATCTTTTATCCGGTTTCGTCGATGCCAGCTGACTTCCAATACGTCATCCAGTTCAATCCACTAACCCCCGCAATTGAGAGCGCACGCAATCTTTTGATCTATGGTAAGGGTTTGGCGTTGGTGCCCTACTGCGTAGAGATGACGATTTCGGTCGTAGTAGCGTGGCTAGGTTTTGCGTGGTTCCAGAGGACGCGAAAAGGGTTTGCCGATGTCCTCTGAAGTAGCTATCTCTGTGAATGGTCTTAGCAAGTGCTATCAGATATATCAAAAGCCACGTGACCGCTTGTTGCAAATGTTTTTCCGTGGTCGAAAGATGCTGTACCGAGAATTCTGGGCACTTAGGGGCATCAGTTTCGAGGTGAAGCGCGGCGAAACCGTTGGCATCATCGGCAGAAACGGTAGCGGCAAATCTACTTTGCTACAACTGATCTGTGGAACACTGAATCCCACGGAAGGAACGGTAAATACCCGAGGTCGAATAGCCGCATTGCTAGAGCTTGGCTCGGGCTTCAATCCGGAGTTCTCTGGACGGGAGAACGTGTATCTTAGTGCATCGATTTATGGATTGACACCAGATGAAATCGATGCTCGATTTGATAAAATCGTTGATTTCTCTGAAATTCGGGATTTTATCGATCAACCGGTCAAGACCTACTCCAGCGGAATGTTTGTCCGTCTTGCGTTTGCGGTAATTGCGCATGTTGACGCCGATATTCTGATCATAGACGAAGCGCTCTCCGTTGGGGATGCGGCATTCTCGCGCAAGTGCACTCGATTCCTTCGACAGTTCATGGAAAACGGTACTGTCCTATTTGTCAGCCACGACACAGCATCGGTTAAAAATCTGTGCGACCGTGCGATCTGGATCGAGAGGGGAAGCCTGATGGCAGACGGCGACCCGAAATCTGTGTCGGATGCTTACCTTAAGCATCTTTATGAAACCTCACAAGGTAACCAAGCACTAAAGCAAGGTCTGAGTCCGATGCATTCGTTTAAAAAAATAGACAAACCGAAGATGTTAAGGGACATGCGTCAGGACTTGCTGAATGCGTCAGTGTTACGTAACGACATTCAGGTTTTTCAGATGCACGAACAATATAAAGGGTTTGGTAAGGGTGGCGTCTCGCTCATCCGGGTCGCTCTTGAAGACGAGACTGGAAATCCTTTGTCTTGGATCGTGGGTGGCGAGGCGGTGCAACTTGTAATCGAAGGTAGTGCCAGCCAGTACCTTGAGCAGATCTTGGTGGGTTTCACCGTGAAAGATCGACTTGGTCAATATCTATTTGGTGATAATACTCACTTAACTTTTCTCGAGTCCCCGGTAAGCCTACGTCTCGGTGAAGGTTTTCGAGCCTGTTTCCACTTCTTGATGCCCATTTTGAGGGCAGGCGACTACAGCATCGATATCGCAGTTGCAGATGGGACTCAGACGGATCATATTCAGCAGCTTTGGGTTAACGATGCATTGTCTTTGAAGTCGGTTACCAGTTCTGTGTGTACCGGATTAGTAGGCATACCTATGTCCAAAATCACGCTTACCCTTTCATAATCATAAGGAAATTCATTGAGGCCTCACATTCGTCACTTTGTTAGCGTTTGCGCTGAGTCGCTTGAGCTTCCCGAGCCAATTGTGGAAATTGGTTCAAAGCGACATCCTAGCCAAGAGAAACTGGCTAATCTGAGAACTGTATTCAAAGGCCGTTCATATATCGGCTGTGATATGGATTCAGGCCCTGGTGTAGATCGTATAGAAAATCTGGAGCAACTCAGTTTTAATGATGGGGAGGTGGGTACATTCGTCCTGTGCGATACGCTCGAGCATGTGCGCGATCTTGAGCATGCAATGAGTGAGTTAAAGCGCTGCCTGAATCCCACGTCGGGCGTTTTGATCGCGACATCTGTCATGCTGTTTCCAGTGCATAGCTTCCCTAACGATTACTGGCGCTTCACTCCAGAGGGTTTCCGTGAACTGGCGCGGAACTTCCCTTGGGTCGCGACGTATTACAGTGGGGATCCTAATTTTCCGCATTCCGTTGCCTTGGTCGCGTGCTGCAGAGAGCCGGATCCGGAAATTTTCGAGCGTCTTTCCACATCCCTATCTCAATCCACGCCCGTTCCCCATTACACCGACGCAAAGTCGGAGAAAATGTTTGCGGCATTGGGCTCGCTTTTAGTTGAGGGCGCACTCTCATCGGGTCTGGATATAAGCCCTTCAGAGGGGGTGATGGGTGTGCTTTCGCATGATGCATGGGTGCTGACTCCGGGCTCGTGGATCAAGGTCGCCATCCCCTCATGCTCTGCTGCCGTTCGGATTGAACTGAAAGCTAATGGGCAAACCGTGCAGGTAGTAGACCGACGGGCATGGAACATCTTGCAGGAAGACGAACCCGACGGACTTCATGAAACCGCGTTTCAGTTTGATCCTGCACCGGGTGCACCAGTCGGCGTGGTTCAGTTGGAGGTCCTCGTCATCTCGAGTACTGGAGTAGGTGAGCGCATTGCCAGAAGTAGGCCCGGCGTAATCCTGCCCCATGCCGATCTTGCCAGGGGTTTCACACTGCACGCGGTGGATCAGCGAAGGCCTGATAACAAGCCATTAGATTACGGTGCAGTAGAAAAGGCGCAGATGCTAGTTCGCGATCTTCGCAGTCGTGGAGAGAAAGTTATAGTTGATCTTGGTTGTGGGTTTCGAAAGGCCGGAAATATCGGTATTGATGCAACTGCTAGTAACACAGACGCAGATTTGATATGCCTGCTTGGCTTTGATGCTTTGCCGTTCGCAGATGGAGTTGTCGATGAGATTGTCTGCCGGGACTTTCTTGAGCATATTCCCAAAGCTGTTTATCTGGAATCCAAGAAGCGTCTACATTATCCAGTCATGCAGTTGATGGACGAAATCTGGAGAGTATTGCGACCAGGCGGTGTTTTCCGGTCTTGGACCCCTATGTATCCTCATCCGGAGATTTTTCAGGATCCGACGCACCTAAGCGCTTGGACGATTAAGAGCATGGATTACTTTTGTGGCATTTATCCAGGAGCAAAGCGGATTTATGGAATTCAGGCTTGTTTTGAAAAAATAGAAATAAAAGAAGAGGGTTTTTATCTTTTCGCTGAATTGCGAAAGCCGATTGCTGCTCAGTGAATGACTATGATCTCGCTAATTGTCAATATTTATAACATGCGACGCGAGGCTGCTCGTACGTTACATTCTCTTAGTTGCAAATATCAGCAAGGCATAACCTCTGAAGAATATGAGATAATTGTAGTTGAAAATGGTTCGTCAGATCCGGTCGGAAAATCTTTTGTCGAAAGCCATGGACTTAATTTCCGCTACCTAGATTTGGGAATTAATGCAATGCCGTCCCCGGTCTATGCTGTGAATTTGGCGATCAATGAAGCAAGAGGCGATTTTATTGGAATAGTTCTTGATGGTGCACGGATGGCTACACCAGGCCTCTTGGCAGCGGCTCGTGATGGACTGCGTATTGCCCCACGGTCCGTCGTGGGAACAATAGCCTGGCACCTGGGTGACGAGCATCAGTCGATTTCTTCGACCAAAGGCTATGCCCAAAATGTGGAAGACGACATTCTTGCTTCTCTGGACTGGCAGGCTAATGGCTATCGACTTTTCTGCCGTGCCGCTTTGGCTTTCTCTAATCCTACTGGACATTTTGGTTTCTTGGCGGAGAGTTGCGCTACCTTCCTGAGTCGAGAGTTATATGAAGCCGTTGGAGGATACGACGCTGCATTTGCTCTCCCTGGCGGTGGCTATGCGAACTTGGATTTCTTCAAGCGCTGCTGCGAAACTGAGGGGGTCAAATTTGTTTTGCTCATTGGTGAAGGCACCTTTCATCAGTACCACGGTGGGGCAACGACTGGTTTGACAGCAGCTGATTACGGTTCAAGAGCGGCAGAGGAATATCGATCTATTCGCGGGTGTGGTTATCAGCCACCTTTGTTAAACCCCATATTTTTTGGAGCTATCGCACCTCAAGTGTTGCCGTGGCTCAGAAAATCCATTGAAAATAATCATGCCTCGAATGAGGAATGATATCGGTTGCGTATGAATGAAGAAATGATACAGGACGGCTACGACACAAAGCCAATTTTTTGTGGTTACCAATTAGAGCCGGATAAGCTTTGTTGGTTTCCCAGGGGAGGTCGTCCTCATTTCGATTATTCCGATGGCGATGAAGTGGAGCGTCGGATTTTTGAAGCGGTACGTTCTGCGAATGAGCTTGGATCCGTCTCACCCGAGTTAGTGCGCCACATAACTGACTGGCCTACCCATTACCACTTCAGCCCCTTGCGCGGCAACCTGCTTCGGCCCTTTAAACACCTTTTTCGCGGACGTGTCCTCGAGGTCGGAGCGGGCTGTGGGGCAATTACACGCTTTCTCGGTGAATGTGGAGGAGAAATTGTTGCACTGGAAGGTAGCCCAATCCGTGCCGCCACTACGGCAGCGAGATGCCGAGATTTGCCTAATGTTAATGTCATCGTTGATGCGTTCGACAAGTTTCCGTCGCACCCCTTGTTTGATGTAGTAACACTCATTGGTGTGCTCGAATATGCGCGGAAATATTTTCCATCGCAAAACGGCGATCCGGTGGATGCGCTTCTTCGCTACGCACAGAAGTTTCTTAAGCCGGATGGAGTCCTCGTAGTTGCGATCGAGAACCAACTAGGCCTTAAATATTTTGCTGGATCAGCCGAGGATCATGTTGGTGTGTCGATGTACGGCATTGAAGATAGGTACAACGATGCAAGTGTGGTGACTTTTGGAAAACAAGAGTTAAGCACCCGTCTTGAGCGTGCTGGTTTAACTGTGCAGGATTGGTGGTTGCCTTTCCCAGACTATAAGCTGCCAACTGTCGTTGTTTCAGAGGAAGGGCTGAAAGGAACGATTGGGTACCAATTGGATACCCTTCTCGGACCAACACTCGAAGCCGATGCGCAATTGCCACGGTCTCCTTTATTCATGCTTGAACGGGTTTGGAAACCTGTGGTTCGGAATGGTCTAGGCGCGGATCTGGCAAACTCCTTTCTAGTATTTGCAGGCATGCATGGAGTCAGTGCAAATAACGAGCGAAAGGATGTTGCCTATCATTTCGCCGTGGAGCGCAGGCCGGAGTTTGCCAAATCAGTGGTCTTCTCAGTCGATGCGAATAGTAGGCTGACTACACGTCAAGAACCTATTTTCCCCGGTTCAAGGGAAGAGTCTCGTTTGCCAATTCGGATTCGCCATGACATTAAGGTTCCGTTTATTGAAGGCAGACTGTGGTCACAAGAACTGAAGAAAATTCTCACGAATGACGGCTGGACACAATCTGAATTCGCCGCTTGGGCAAGGTGTTGGTTCGCTGCTTTGCTCGAACATGCCGGGCTTCAAAACACCGATACGCAACTTGCAAATACTCACTTAGTGCCGGGTTCCCTGCTAGATGCCGTCCCTCGCAATCTGATAGTCACTCCTACCGGGAAGTCCGTCTTCTTTGATCAAGAGTTTTCTATCCAGCTCCCTCTCGAACTTGGCTTCATGGTTTTTAGGGGAATCTACCTGTCTCTTTTGAGTGTGGGTAAGGTCGCACCTCCTTCAGTCGGTACACCAATTAATGGTGTGACTCTATTCAAAGATGCCACCCAAGCACTTGGTTTGTGGATTACTGAAGCGGATTTGTCACGGTACAGCGCGTTTGAAAGCGATATTCAAGCATGGGTGTCCGGCCGCACTGCCATGAGGCTTGATGATGTTCTTGCATTTTCGTTAGATGTGCGTCCACCACTAGATATGCACAGAGCTCGCGATGAGCAGCTTGCAGGTGCTATTAACGAGCGCTTGCGTGTTGAGAGGGAAAACGCCGAATTACGCACTCAACTCGATGGCTCAACGACGCTGAGCCAAAGGCTGGAAGCCGAGCTTGGCGACCTTGCCAGCGAGCGCTTGCGTGTTGA
>Ga0172367_10008697_pt1 | contig 11301 bp, 8 predicted proteins | sample Lak10m_FD_114542 | JGI IMG/M metagenome (GOLD analysis project Ga0172367, IMG submission 114542) | Freshwater microbial communities from Kabuno Bay, South-Kivu, Congo - kab_022012_10m | ecosystem: Environmental > Aquatic > Freshwater > Lake | place: Democratic Republic of the Congo: South-Kivu...
ATAAAACTTTTTATTGGCTTGTTCGTAATAATCTTTGTCGACGATACCGCGGTCAACTAAAAACTGTCCCCAGAGGAAATCACTGTCGTCTGCAATCAGCGTATTATCCAGATCAAAAATCGTTAAGCTCACAATAAACCTGTCAGAAGTAAATAAAACATGGCGGCTTATGGCTTCCGCCGCCTATTTGTGGAACAATTGCGTCATTCATTTACAGATCGACGCGTTGACGATTTTAGCATTCAGTCGTTAAAACGCGTTGCAAATAATACAGGTTTTAACATGATAGACTCGAAAGGATACCGGCCTAATGTCGGCATTATCCTTTGCAATGACGAGGGTCGCGTGTTCTGGGCTAAGCGCAAGGGCGCTAATTCCTGGCAGTTTCCGCAAGGTGGAATCGATTGCCATGAAGATCCGGAAGCCGCGATGTATCGGGAGTTGTGGGAAGAAACAGGATTATGCGCGGAGCATGTCGAGTTGCTGGGACGAACCCGTTACTGGTTACGTTACAAGCTACCCGATCGCTATATTCGCAAAAACTCGATGCCACTTTGTATTGGTCAAAAACAGATCTGGTTTTTGTTGCGCCTGATCAGTGACGAGTCCAGGGTGCGTTTTGATTGCGGGCACAAGCAGGAGTTTGATAGCTACAAGTGGGTTGATTACTGGCACCCTTTGCAAGATGTGGTGTATTTCAAACGACGGGTTTACCGCAAAGCCATGGATGAGCTTGGCTTGTTTCTGATGTCGGACAATGTGTCTGTGGATACCAGTAGCTATCTGGCGGGGCTGCAGTCCAATTAATATTGTCGGGCGCTTCTGTCTAAAGTTTCCAGTGTCACCGGTAGGCGGTGACATTCGGATTTCAAACTCCCGTCTGCATGTAACTCAAAGATGCGATAGCCAGGGGCTGTATCATCTATGCTGAAATCTATGGATTTTGGCGTAAATTGAAAGCAACTGGCCGGTGCTGAAAACAGCTTGATTTGATCGATTTCGGCATAGATTTCCTGATGGACATGACCGCAGGTGACGGCTTTAACTTGCGGAAAATTCTGCAACACAGCTAAAAACTCGGCGCTGTTTTCAATCTGCATCATATCCAGCCACGCCGAGCCTGTAGCAATACAAGGATGATGCAATGCTATCAAAGTAGGCATATCAGGTCCTGCTGATAAGGTTTTCTGTAAAAAAGCCAATTCATCCGGGCTTAGTTTGCCGACAGGGCTAGCCTGTTTCTGACTGTTCAAAGCAATGATTTGCCAGCCGTTCAGCTGTAGCAACTTGCTGCAGGTGATCTGATCCTGATTTAAATACTCGCTCATCAATGCAAAATCATCATGATTGCCCGGCAGACACAGACAAGGGGTTTGATAGTTTTTCAGATGTTGGAAAATGCGCTGGTAACTGCCAGGGCAGGGATCCTGAGCCAGATCGCCGGTCACCAAGATCAAATCAAAAGCGTCGAAATGTTGGTGGGCATGCCTTAAACAGGCCTGGAAATAATATTCAGTATCGAGCCCCAGCATGGTGTCTGCAGGTTCAGGCAATATATGCAAGTCTGAGATTTGCAGAATTTTTAGCGAGGGCTTGGAGGACATGGAAAAATTCCGATTGAAGGCAAGGAGGCTTAAACCATTTTGAATAACAACTTTGAATTGCGTTGATAGTTATAAGCACTTTTCATGGGCTCAGGCAAATCCTCGATTTCACAAGGAATAAAGCCACGTTCGATAAACCAGTGTACAGTTTGGGTGGTTCGCACCAACAGCCTTTGAATAGCTCGCTTCTTTGCGGTTTCAATCAGAAACTCCAGCAAACGATTACCTCGCGCGCTTTTTTGGTAATCTTCGTGCACAGCCAGACAGGCAATTTCGGCGCTTAGATTGTCTTGCATGACATGCAGCGCCGTGCAGCCGATGATCAGACCATCACGTTCAATCACGATGTAGTCATCGATTTCCATTTCCAGCTTTTCTCGTGAACGCTTGACCAGGATGCCTTGCTGCTCCAAAGGTTTGATCAGGTCCATGATGCCGCCAATATCTTCCAGGGTGGCCGGGCGTAGGGTTTCAAAAGCCGTTGAGCTGATCAGGGTGCCTATTCCATCGCGGGTAAACAATTCCAGCAATAAAGCTCCATCGAATTGACGGTTGACCAGATGCGCACGCTGTACGCCCTGTTGGCAGCTTTGAACTGCGGCTAACAGCGAACGAACCATGACGTCTGGAATTTCAGGGAATTGTTCGAGTAATGCCAGCGCCTGATCAGTGGTCAGTTGCTGAATCGGGCTTTGGTCGTGTGGTGATAAGCAATTTTGCTCGGTTAACAAGATTAATTTCTCGGCTTGCAGCGCGATGGCGACTTCCGTTGCAACTTCCTCAGCGGAAAGATTGAAGACTTCGCCGCTGGGCGAATAGCCGATAGGCGAAATCAACACCACGTTATTCTGATCCAGTTGTTGATGAATGGCCTGACTATCAATACGCCGCACCTTCCCGGTATAACAATAATCAATGCCATCCAGCACCCCTAACGGTTTGGCTGTGACGAAATTGCCCGATGCCACCCGAATTTTTGCGCCCGCCATGGGCGATCCGGATAGGCCCATCGACAGTAGGGCCTCGATTTCTATCCTGACCAAACCAGCGGCTTGTTTGACATATTGCAGTGTCGCCGCATCGGTGATACGCAAATGATGATGAAATTTGGGTTTATCACCTTGCTGCAGCAAGCGTTCATCAATCTGGGTTCTGATGCCGTGCACCAGCACCAGACGCACACCCAAACTTTTCAGCAAAGCAAAATCATGAATCAGATTATCAAAATCGGCTTCTGTAACTGCCGCACCGCTGAAAAAAATCACAAAAGTGCGATTTCGATGCGCGTGGATGTAAGGTGAAGAATTTCTAAACCAATTTACAAAAGCCGTGGATTGTTGCATCAAAATTGTGAAGTCAGTCGTCTATAAGGTCTGGATCAAGCATAGGCTGCATGGTAGTCAGCTCATGCTTGAATGTCCAGTTTAGGGCAATATGCGGTATCGATCTGGATCAAGCAAAATGCCGATTAATTTAGGGCTTTTCAGTCGCTAATCCATCCACCTTTTGAAAGCCTCGCGGTAAAGCCGAGCCTCGATTGGCGCGATGACCACTGTATTGCTCAATATCCGCGCCTTTCAACGTCACATGCCGCTTGCCGGAGACAATGATCAATTCCCCGCCCGGCGACAAAGCCGTCACCGCAACCACCGCGTCTTTCCCGGAAACGATGTCAGCGGATGGAATCTGTATTAGTTTATTGCCTTTGCCTTTTGCCAGTTCGGGCAAGTCTTGCGCGGGAAAGATCAATAAACGTCCTTGCAGGGTAGCTACAGCCAATAGATCGTCATTATTGGGAATCGGAGCTGGTGACAATACTTTTGCGCCTTGTGGTAGGCTGATCAGGGCTTTACCGGCTTTGTTTTTGCTTTGTAATTCTTTCAACTGTACCCGAAAGCCATAACCGGCATTGCTGGCCATCAGTACCCAGTCATCCGGTTGACCGGTGAATACATCGGTAAATAAGCTCCCGGCTGGAGGGTTTAGTCGGCCAGTGAGTGGTTCGCCTTGGCTGCGGGCTGATGGCAAATCATGAGTGTTTATCGTGTAGACTCGACCCGTGGAATCCAGGACATACGCTGCAAGGGTGGTTCTGCCTTTGGCGGCGGACAAATAGGCATCACCTGCACGGTAATTCAGGCTTTCGACTTCGATGTCATAGCCCTTGGCAGCGCGTATCCAGCCCTTTTGCGACAAGATGATGGTGACTGGTTCATTGGCGATCAGTTCACTGGTATCCAGGGCCTGTGCCGCTTCACGCGCCACGATGGGCGAGCGGCGATTGTCCCCGTATTTTTCCGCGTCGCGTTCGATTTCCTTCCTGATCAAACGATTCAACAAACGCTCGGAGCCCAGGGTTTTTTCCAAGGCCTGCCGTTCTTGTTCCAGTTCATCCTGTTCACCACGGATTTTCATTTCCTCGAGTTTTGCCAAGTGGCGCAGTTTTAATTCCAGAATGGCTTCAGCCTGCAAATCACTCAAGGCAAAACGTTCCATCAGCACCGGTTTGGGGTGATCTTCATGGCGGATGATGGCGATGACTTCGTCGATATTCAGATAGGCGATCAACAAACCTTCCAGGATATGTAATCTAGCCAGTACTTTGTCCAACCGGTATTGCAAGCGTCTTCGCACGGTTTCGGTCCGGAAACTGATCCATTCAGTCAGAATCTGCCGTAGGTTTTTGACTTGCGGCTTGCCGTTCAGACCGATCATGTTCAGGTTGACCCGGTAGTTCTTCTCCAAATCGGTAGTGGCAAACAAATGTGACATCACTGCATCCACGTCGATGCGTTTGGTTTTGGGGATGATTAGCAAGCGGGTCGGATTTTCGTGATCGGATTCGTCGCGTAAATCCTCGATCATCGGCAGTTTCTTGGCCAGCATCTGCGCTGCGATTTGTTCCAGCAGTTTGGCGCCGGATACTTGATGAGGCAGGGCGGTAATGACGATATTGCCATCTTCCAGCTCATATTTGGCGCGCATTTTTACCGAACCGTTGCCGGTGGTATACAGTTTTTGAATATCGGCGCTGGCCGTGACAATTTCGGCGTCGGTTGGATAATCTGGGCCCTTGATGTGCTCGAGTAAGCCTTCCAGCGGGGTTTCCGGTTCATCCAGTAATTGCAGGCAGGCGTTGGCTACTTCACGTAAATTGTGCGGCGGAATGTCAGTTGCCATACCCACGGCGATACCCATGGTACCGTTCAGTAACACATTCGGTAGTCGGGCTGGGAGTAAAGTTGGTTCCTTCAAAGTGCCATCGAAATTGTCGGTCCAGTCCACCGTACCTTGGCCCAGTTCGCTGAGCAGGGTTTGCGCATAGGCGGTCAGGCGGGATTCGGTGTAGCGCATCGCCGCGAAGGATTTGGGGTCATCCGGCGAACCCCAGTTACCCTGGCCGTCGATTAATGGGTAGCGATAAGAAAAATCTTGCGCCATCAATACCATCGCTTCATAACAAGCCGAATCGCCGTGCGGATGGTATTTACCCAACACGTCACCGACGGTGCGCGCAGATTTTTTATATTTGGCCAGTGCAGTCAGGCCAAGTTCCGACATGGCATAGACGATACGGCGTTGCACCGGTTTCAAGCCGTCGCCGATATGCGGCAATGCGCGGTCGAGAATCACATACATGGAATAATCCAGGTAGGCTTTTTCGGTGAATTCTTTTAGCGGGAGTTGTTCGAAGTTTTCCTGTACGCCCATGGTGTTGATGATGATCCGTTGTAGGTTTGGCTGATAATTAATTTTAAAGAATATCTGTTCAGTGTAGGTTGGGTTAGGCGATAGCCGTAACCCAACACGTCGGCTTATCAGATGCTGATGGCTGCGATTGTTGGGTTACGCCCTATTGAGCTAACACAACCTACGCACGCATTGGTATCGTTAGCGTTATCACTGAAAAGTTACGATAAAGACGCGAAATTTACGTGTCTAGTGTTCGCTAAAATACCACAAGCTCACGGCTTACTTATTTTTTGACTGAGTTGATGTTGGATTTTTCCAGTATTTGCAATTGTTCGGGGGTGTTAATGTTGGCAAAAATTTCCGGTGTGTTGCTGAAATCTACTTTAGCTAAGGCATGTTTTTCAAACCAGCTTTGCAGTTTACGCTCCCCTCTCTTCAGATAGTTTTGCAAATCAGTTTTAAGCTGGGTTTTTAACGCGGCAAAAACCGGATGCAGTCTTTCACCATCGAAAGCGACAGCGATATCAGTCGCTTCGTTCAAGGCGTTTAGTAATCGTTGGCTGTGATGGGTTTCCAGTAAGGGTGAATCACAGGGCATCACCAATAAAACCGGACTCTTAGTGGCTTGCATAGCAGCCAGAATTCCTGCCAAGGGCCCATCGAAACGATTGTTGTCATCCTGGATGACTGGAAAACCGAATTGAGTATATTGATCCAGGTTGCGATTGGCGCTGATGAAGATTTCGTTAGTAATGGGCTTCATCGCCGTCAGGGCATAGCTCACTAACGGGCGCTGATTGAATAACACCAATCCCTTGTCCTGTTGATCCATGCGCCTTGCCAATCCGCCTGCCAGCACCACGCCTGTGACTTTGTTTTGCTCACTCATGATGATAAGCTTTGCCTATGTTGATAAGAGTCGTCATTTTCGCAAGCCTGCTAGTGATTGCAAGTTGCGCTGTCAATCCGGATAAAGGGCTGCAGCATAGCGAGCTAGTTGAGTATTATCAGGTCGAGACTTTAAAACCTTATGACGATGTGCTGGCCGAGCTGGAAGTGGCAATTGCTGAACACAATTTCCGCATCACAGGGCATAGCCGGGTTGGCAAGGTGATACGCGATCGGGGGGCGGAGGGGTTTCCCGAATACGATACCGTGCAATTTTGCAATTTGACGCTGGCTAAAACCATACTGGAGATCACACCACATGCCATAGGTTACATGCCTTGCAATGTGGTGACTTACCAGTTTGACGGTAAAACCATCATCAAAACTCATTTGTTACCTGAAGATGGCGAAAATTCACAGCTGAACCAGTTTGCCAGGGAAATGAACTTACAGCTGAGGCAGATTGTCGATTTTGCCGCTGAACAGTAAATCCATCATAATCTAAATATTTAAAGTCCCATCACTCGAAATATAACCCATGAAAAGATCAATACTAATCTCTGCATTATTAGTTCTGCTGAGCGGCTGTGCTGCTACTCAGGAAGTGCCGCCCGCTGACGTGGCTGCCAGCGAACCGGCTGTGCAAATCAACGACTATCCTACCCGTGACCGGGTGGATTATGTGTTGGAATGCGTTGCCAAACACGGCGGTTTAACCTATATCAATCAATATGCCTGCGGCTGCAAAATCGACAAAATAGCCGAAAAATTAAGTTTTGCCGAATATGAATCAGCACGAACCTTTGTGCAAATGCAAAAAACCCCGGGTGAAAACGGTGCGCCTTTCCGCGACCCCAAGCAATCCAAAGATCTGCGCAGCAAATTGAAAGAGGCGGATGAAGCCGCCGAGAAAGCTTGTTTTGTGAAATAACCGCTTGGACTCAAATATTGATCATCCGTTGGGGGGGATGATCAGTTCTTGCTCTATGCATGCTTGACTGAATAGGCCTTGTAACAGGCTTGAATAAATATGCTCGTACACAGTACACATTGCTGATTTCTCAAACTTCAGGCGCTTGATAGCTAATAGGCCGCAGATGTCGATATCCAAATTCATTGGACCAGGCTACCGGTGATCCTATTAGCTGTCAGGTAATTGGGGGTGGGAGTGACACCACCATTGGATCACGACCTGGCAATGGGTAAAAGATTGACGAGTTGCGATTGGCGACATTGTTATCGGTCAGCTTGGTCCCTTTTCAAGCCACGTCAACAGAGTTTGGTAGAGTAAATTCGGTGTTACTGGTTTGGCAATAAAGCCATTCATGCCTGCCTGGAAACACCTCACCTTGTCTTCTGCAAAGGCATTGGCCGTCATTGCCAGAATCGGGGTTGCTGAATAACCAGGGAGTAGCCGGATTTGGCGGCTCGCATCCAGCCCGTCAATGTGCGGCATTTGCATATCCATCAAGATCAGGTCGTAGTGGTCGGCACGAGCGTATTCGACGGCCTCTCGACCATCTGCAGCGAGATGGACGGTGAGCCCGACATCCTCCAGCAGCATCCGCGAAATCTCCTGGTTGGTGGGTTCGTCTTCCGCCAGCAGGATACGTTTGCCGACATGTTCACGCCGAATCGCCTGCCCGGCGTCTCCTGCGCCGATCTTGGGGAGGACCTCGATAGTCTGTTCCGCCTTGGTGAAAACGGCGGTAAACCAGAAGGTGCTACCTTGACCTTCGATGCTGCTCACCCCTACCATCCCGCCCATGAGCTCGGCAATTTTCTTGGTGATCGCCAGGCCCAGCCCTGTTCCGCCGTACTTGCGGGTGGTCGAGTTATCGGCTTGCTCGACGGTGCCGAACAGTTTTGGCAGGGCTTTAGGGGCAATACCGATTCCACTGTCTTCCACTTCGAAACGGAGCGTGACGGTTTCGTCGGTCTGAGCTTCTTCCCTGACGCGTAAGATGATATGACCCCGCTCCGTGAACTTGAGGGCATTGGTGGCATAGTTGAGCAGGGCTTGCTGGAGTCTGGTTGGATCTCCCAAGAGAGGGTGAGTCAGCGCGACAGTCTCTGTTTTGATGGCGATACCTTTGACCTGGGCCTTCTGGGTCAGCATCGAGACTATGTTGTCTAATATGCTGTCGATTTGGACTGGAGCGACCTCCAGGGTGAATTTGCCGGCTTCGATTTTTGACAGGTCGAGAATGGCGTTGATGATTTCTAATAGGTGCTTGCCGGCGGCTTCGATCTTGTCGAGTTTTTCGGTTTGTTGTGGTGTCAGACCTGAACGGCGAAGGATATGCGCCATGCCGGTGATGGCATTGAGTGGCGTCCGGATCTCGTGGCTCATGTTCGCCAGGAAAGCACTCTTGGCGAGGTTCGCGGTTTCGGCAGCTTCCTTGGCCAGTGTCAGTTCGTGAGTGCGTTTGCTGACGAGTTCTTCAAGGTGACGGCGGTGTTGTGCCAGTTCTTCCTGGGTCGCCTTGATTTCGGTAATGTCGGTATGCGTACCGCACATGCGCAGCGGTTTTCCGTCTTCGTTCCGCTGCATCACGCTGGCTTGATCGAGAATCCAGATGCTGCTGCCGTCCTTACGCAGCATACGATATTCGAGTCGGTGCCTGCTCGAACGGCCTTCAAGAACAGAGTTGATCGAGTCCCAAGCACGACTGCGGTCATCCGGGTGGATGAAATCGGTCCATTGCTGGGTCGTCTGCCGGATGTCTTCATGGCTATAGCCCAGCATGGTGGCCCATCGTTCGTTGCGATAAACCGTGCCAGCTGCTATGTCCCAATCCCAGAAACCGAGTTCCGCGCCTTCGAGAACGAAGCGCAGTTGCTTTTCGCTGTTTTCCAGTGCACGTTCAGCCTTATTTCGCTGCGTGATGTCGTTGCCGATGCCGAGAATGCCGATGAGCTGGCCATTTTCGTCGCGCATGGGAATCTTGATAGTTCGCAACAGTTCGCGGTGACCGTCGGAGACAAAAGTAATTTCCTCTTCGTTAACCGAGGGACCGTTCTTTTCCATTGCGGCGTGATCGTTGGTTCGGAAAGCATCAGCCAGCGCCTTGTCAACGAAGTCGAAGTCGGTCTTGCCGACGATTTCCCGCTCATGGGCCCCGAAGAATTGCTCGAATCGATGATTACAGGCCAGATAGATGCCATTGGCATCTTTCAACCAGATCAGGTCGGGAAGCGTGTCGATCAATGTGCGTAGCATGGACCTTTCACGCATTGCCAATTCCTGAGCGGCTTGCAAAGCCTGCTGGTTTTCCAATTGCCTTTCCTGGTCGCGAAAGATCAGACACAGAAACATGGTGGCAGGTGGATAGAGCAGCAAGAGTACCCACCAGGCTTGTTCAATGAAGGCATAGCCCGCTTGATCGGGAATTTGCGTGAATGCGGCGAGCTGTAACAGTTGCACCACCAAACCCAGGATAAGATATTGCAGCGTGGACGGAGGCGCTTGGCGTTGTGACCACCACTGTCTTGCCAGGACGCCCAATAGCGAGGACATCACCACAATCAAGACGCCGACGGGTGCACCGATGCCGCCCAGTTGATAGCGATAGATAGCGGCCATGATTGCCGCAATCGCTGCAGTGATTATGCCTCCAACAACGCCAGCCACCGATAGGACTATCGATCGGCCATCAAAAATCAATCCTGGCACAAAAGTCACCGGATTGAGCATGCCTAGCAGGGTCACACCGCCAAACAGAAGGCCAAGCAATATTTGCTGATTCAGCACTTTGTTATGAAATCGCCTGAGGACAATCTGTCCGGCCGCCACCAAAGCAATCAGGAATGCAATGTTATTGATCAGGGTGATGAGCATGCGTCGGTTTTCAACTGAGAATGTGTATCAGCTTTTTTGTGCAAAAGTTTGCAAAATGTCATTTTAGATGGATGATACAAGTTGTGCGCGTTCATGCTGAAAATTTTGTATCTTTGACAGTCGGTAGCCAGCAAGAATAAATTTATTGGTTGCTGAAATCCTGCACCAAAAATCAGGCAACGGTTAAATCGATCCTTACAGCGGACGTTGTCGATTACTTCTTATGCGTTTACGACTATGACTTCTTGATCCGTGCCGCCAGTTCATGTTCAGCGGCTGGGGTATGCTGGCTAAGCCCTTGAATTTCACAGTTGCCACCTTGGTCAATGTAATCCTGCCGATACGCATGGATGAAATCCATGACGGTATGGTCTATCAAATACGCGGTGGATAGATCAAAGATGATGGTTTTGCCGACAGGCAAGTCTGCTAGCTGGCTTTTCAAGGCAATAAAGTTGGAGAAAATGGCCGAGCCATCGATCTTGATTCGGTAAATATTGCCTGGAGCTTGCTCGATGTTATAGGAAATGCTCAGCAGGTTTTTTAAACTGACACCCCTCAGCAAATGGATGACCAATTTAGCCATAATACCGAATAGCACGCCGACCAGCAGGTTGCTGATCAGTATGCTGATGATGGTAATGACGAATATGGCCAGCTGTTCTTTGCCAATATCCATGGTTTTAGCAAAGGTTTGCGGCGAGGCTAAGCGAAACCCGGTATAGACCAATAACACAGCCAGCGAGGCCAGCGGGATGCTGTCTATGATGTGCGGAAACAGCAGTACAAAAACCAGCAAAAATGCGCCGTGGAAAAAATTGGCCCAACTGCTTTGTCCGCCATATTCAATGTTGGCGGAGCTACGGACGATTTCTGCGATCATCGGCAGACCGCCTATCATCCCGGATAAGGTATTGCCTATGCCAATGGCGCGTAGATCACGGTTTAAATCCGAATAACGCTTTTGTGGATCGAGCTTATCGACTGCCGTTGTGCTCAACAGCGTTTCCAGGCTGCCGATCAGGGTAATCGAAATCACGCTTTGCCAAAAGTTCAGGCTGGCAAGTTTTGCAAAATCGGGATAGGTGATACTGGCTTGTAGGCTATCAGGAATGGAAACCAAAAACGGGCCGTCGATGTGTATATTGGTGGGGAGATTGAACAACGGCTCTGCTTGAAAATGCTGCAGGTCAAAAGCGTATCCCAGAAAAATTCCCAGCAGGATCACCAGCAATGGTGCTGGCAGTTTGCGTAATAGGGGTTGTTTGATATTCG
>Ga0172367_10008701_pt1 | contig 11297 bp, 10 predicted proteins | sample Lak10m_FD_114542 | JGI IMG/M metagenome (GOLD analysis project Ga0172367, IMG submission 114542) | Freshwater microbial communities from Kabuno Bay, South-Kivu, Congo - kab_022012_10m | ecosystem: Environmental > Aquatic > Freshwater > Lake | place: Democratic Republic of the Congo: South-Kivu...
GCTCAGGAGTCGGCAGGTCATAGTTGCGATAAATAGATCGCTTCGGCTTCTCCTCATCAAAACTCATAATCCGAGCGTACTCCTGGCAAAAGTGAGGCGATAAATTGAGCGGTAAACTTCCCTGGTAATTGGAGACGTCGCATAGCCCGGTCTAGTGCGCCTCACTGCTAATGAGGTTTTCCCGAAAGGGAATCGGAGGTTCAAATCCTCTCGTCTCCGCTCAAGTAATTCAGTAATTTAATTTAAACAAGTGCTTCAAAGACCGTAGCAATTACATTTGCGCCTGCATCTTCCAAACCTTTTGCTCTTTCGCCAATCCATCCAGCACGACCATGTCTTGGCATCATTTCTGCTGTCGATTTTGCACCAGCGCGAGCGGCAGTTGCAGCAGCAGCAAGACCGGTTGCCAAATCACTTGCGCTATTAAGTGCTTGAAGAGCTGGGTGCAGCGCATCAAGAAGAGTTCGCTCTCCAAGTTGCGCCTTCCCTCTTGCAGATACGCCATCGAATGCTGCTTGGATAGCTTTACGAAGATTTGTTAGAGAATCATTCTCAGCGCCAACTGCAGTCGAAGCGCGAATAAATCCAGTTGCAAAGAGCGTTCCAAATGTTGACGGCGCTGACTTTGAAATCTCACGACCAATCCCCATCAAATCTGCCTTTAGATCACCAGACATCAACTTAGCTCCAGCACGAATTCCTTCCGCAATTTTTCCAGCGGTAATTCCTAGGTCGCCATCACCGGCGGCCGAATCTAACTCTTCAAATCGCTTTGAATTGTTATCGAGCGCCGTGGCGACTAAGTCAAGATAGGTAGCGAGGTCTTTCATGCCTGAGTAAAGAAAGGAGTATGCGCGGGCGCATTGATATATCCCAATAGTTCTGAGTCGACTCGAATTACTGAGATTGATGCTCCTGCCATTTCTAGTGATGTGGCAAATTCACCTACATAAGCGCGAGCTACATCTACTCCATAACCAGTTAGTTTCTTCTTTGCGTGGCGATACATGATGTAAAGCTCTTCCGGAGGCGTAGCGCCAAGGCTATTCATCAATACACAGACTTTGTCGCCAGATTTCAAATCAAGATCATCTTTTATGGCTGTAATCAATTGTTCAGTTATCTGGTCGGCAGTTTCTAGTTTACTCTTCTTGATTCCAGGCTCTCCATGGATACCCATTCCGATTTCCATTTCACCAGCCTTAACTTCAAAAGTTGGGTGTCCGACGGTTGGAAGTGTTACTGGACTTAGCGCAACACCCATAGTTCTTGTATGTGCTGCTGCTTTCTTTGTTACCGCCACAACTTCATCGAGAGATTTACCAGCTGCAGCTGCAGCGCCCGCAACTTTATAAAGAAAGAAAATTCCAGCGATGCCGCGACGGCGCGATTCTTCGCCTTTAGGCGCGGAGGCGACATCATCAGCTCCAAGAATTGTTTCAACACGAATTCCTTCGGCAGCAGCTAATTCAGCAGCTAGATCAAAATTCATTACATCGCCGCCATAGTTTCCATAGATATAAAGAACTCCGGCGCCTGAATCGACATCTTTAGTAACGGCGAGCATCTGTTCTGCAGTTGGGCTTTGGAATACATCGCCGACAGCTACTCCATCAAGTAAACCTTTTCCTACATATCCGAGAAATAGCGGAAGGTGTCCAGAGCCACCACCAGTTGTAATACCGACTTTGCCTTTTACAGGCGAGTCTTTCCGAACCAAAGAATGGTTATCTCCACCAACGGCGCGGAGCTGATTTGGATATGCCTCGAGGATTCCCTCGAGCATCTCATTGACGAATTCTTTGGGTACATTGAGGATTTTCTGCATGGGGTGAGCCTATCTCTCGAATTTCAGGCAGTTTATAACAAATTCGTCATAATCCCCACGCGTGGGTTTGAACATAAATATTGACCGAAGTTGTGAATGCCACTTGAATACTTCCAAACCCAAGGGGTCAGAAAGGCTGCCCTCGTGGGATCCATTCGACCTAGGAGTATGAATGAAGAAAACAACGAAAGTAATCGCTCTTGCTGCAGCAACGGCCATGTTGGTAACAGCTGGAACCGTAACAAGCAGCGCTGCTAAGAAGCGATACGTAGTCTCCGTGAAGTTGATCGGCGTTGGCTGGTTCGACAACATGGATAAAGGCATCAAGGCATGGGCGAAGAAGACAAATATCGACGCCTCTATGACAGGTGCAACCGATGCATCACCTGAGAAGCAAGCGAAGATGGTTGAAGACCTAATCGCTCAGAAGGTAACTGGTATTGGAATTGTTCCAAACGATGTTGCTTCAATTGATGGTGTCATCAAGAAAGCAAAGAAAGCTGGAATTAAAGTTGTAACTCACGAAGCTGCCGGAACCAAGCAAGCTGATGCCAATATTGAGGCATTCAACAACGCTGCGTACGGCGCCGTGATGATGGATAACCTCGCAAAGTGCATGGGTAACTCCGGTAAGTACGTCGCATTCGTCGGCACTTTGACAAACGGATCTCACAACGAGTGGGTTGCTGGTGCATTTGCACAAGCAAAGAAGAAGTACCCAAATATCACTCGCGTAGTTGATCCAGTCGAGTCCAAGGAAGATGCAGACGTTGCATACAACAAGACAAAAGAATTGTTGAAGCAATATCCAGATATCAAGGGCTTTGAAGGCTCATCTGCTAACGACGTAGTCGGTATCGGCCGCGCTGTTGAAGAGCTTGGAAAGCAGAATGACATCTGCGTAATGGGAACTTCAATTCCTTCAATGACCAATAAGCTGCTTGCAACCGGTGCGATCGACAAGATCTTCTTCTGGGATTCAGCGCTAGCTGGTCAGGCAATGCTCAGCATGCTCGAGATCCTAAACAAGGGCCAGACCATCAAGTCCGGCACAAACCTTGGCGTTAAGGGTTACGAGAAGATTCGAGTCAGCAAGGCAAATCCACGAAGCTTCGAAGGAGCTGCTTGGGTTATTGTTGATAAGAACAATGCAAGCAAGTACAACATCTAAGTTGTACTAAATATCCCTATGGGATTGGAGTGGGGCGCGGATTCCGTGCCCCACTCTCTTTAATAGGGTGTGGCTTTAATAGGGTGCGGGAGTAGGTTTCAGCCATGGCAAAGTCCCAAAACGCAAATTTCAGCGTTGAGCGAATAGTCAAAAGTTTCGGTGGCGCACGCGCGCTATCTGACGTATCAATGTCGGTTGTGTCTGGCGAAGTTCATTGTCTTGCTGGAGAAAACGGTTCTGGAAAATCTACATTGATAAAAATCATGTCTGGAGTACATGCCCCCGACTCCGGAATTATCCGACTAGCCGGTAAAGAATTTAGTGAACTATCACCTCGAGAAGCCGTACAAGAGGGCGTCCAAGTAATTTTTCAAGACTTTTCATTACTTCCAAATCTTTCAGTCGCAGAAAATATCGCTCTTCCTAATCGAATAGTTAACCAGACGCGATTAGTGAGTAGAAGAGAAACTAAGCGAATTGCTACTGAGGCTCTGGCTTTGATCGGAGTCGATATAGATATTGATACGCCGGTCGGGGAAATCTCGATAGCGCAGAAACAGTTAATTGCGATTGCTCGAGCGACTAATTTAGGCGCCAAACTTTTGTTTATGGACGAACCGACGACTGCACTCACACGTAAGGAAATCAATCGCTTATTTACAGTAGTAGGTCAGCTAAAGAAGCGAAATGTTGCAACAGTTTTTGTAAGTCACAAAATTGATGAAATTCAAGAGATATGTAGCACCATCACAGTTCTACGAAATGGCGAAGTTGTGGCTGAAGGCCTGATGAAAAAGTTTAGTTCTAAATCAATTTCAAAAGCCATGACCGGCCAAGATGTCTCAACCACTCGAATTGCTCCAAAATTAAAAAAGAGTAAAAAATTAGTTTTAGAAGTAAAAAATTTAACCTCCAAACACACTTTTGACGATATATCTCTCAATGTTGCCCCCAGTGAGATTCTTGGAATCACGGGTTTACTTGGCTCAGGTCGAACCGAACTAGCGGAAGCGATTTTTGGAAAATATCCTGTTGATTCAGGCGAAATATTTGTTGAGGGAAAGAAGATTCAATTAAATTCTTCTCCAGCGGCGCTAGCTGCGGGAATCGGATACGTTCCACCAGATCGGTTAACCCAAGGTCTATTTTTAGACCAATCAATTCTCCGTAATTTAGTTGCAGTTGGAATAGATTCATATCGAAGTGGTATTGGCACACTTTCACCACGAAGATTAAGCGGTGCAGGTGAGAAATGGATAACAGATCTTCGAATTAAGACTAAGAATCCTTATAACCCGGTTACATCACTTTCTGGCGGTAATCAACAACGCGTCGTTCTAGCAAAATGGTTGGCAATGAACCCTCACCTCATGATTTTGAATGGTCCAACGGTAGGTGTAGATGTGGGTTCTAAACGAGAAATTTTAGAAATCATCAAAGATCGCGCCACCAAAGGGATGTCATTCCTAGTGGTATCTGATGACATCCCCGAGTTAATCCAAATCTGTCACCGGGTTTTAGTTATTAAAAACGGCCGAATTTCGAAGGAATTTGGCGAGAGTCAACTTAAAGAGAGCACACTCTATAAGGAGCTAAATTGAACATTAACTTAAAGCGATTATTACGTCGAAATGAGACGGTATTGCTTATTGCAATTATCGTATTCTCATTAATCATTGGATCACGAAGTACTGAATTCTTCACCGTGGCTAATCTATTCGATATCTTGCGTTCCTCATTTGTTCAATTAATTTTTGCCCTCGGCGTATTGATAGTGATTGTAAGCGGCGGAATTGATGTCTCATTTCCTATCGTAGGTATTTTTGCAGGATATGCAGCCGTAGTTATCATGCAGAAATTTGAATTAAATGGAGAAAGCCTCTTAATTCCAATAATTCTTGCAATTGTTATCGGTGTTTTACTGGGAGGCGTAAATGCAATTGCTATTGCTGGCTTTGGCATACCCACTTTGATTGCGACTTTGGGTACTGCTGGCGTTTTCAGAGGCATCATGCTTTCTTTCGTCGGAGCATCGTTTATTAGCGATATTCCAATCGCGCTGGACGCGTTCTCTACCGCAGATCTCATTAAGTATGAATCAGAATCGGGATTCTTGGTTCGCCTTCATGTTCTGGTTATCCCAGTAGCGATAATCACGATTCTGGTTCATCTCTTGTTGACTAGAACTATTTTCGGAAGGTCTGTCTATGCTCTTGGTGGCGGCGTAGAAGCCACAAGAAGGCTTGGAATTTCCGTGAAGCGGACTCAAACCAAAATTTATCTTCTAGTTGGAGGTCTCTCAGGGCTAGCTGGAATTCTTTACGTTTCGCTGCAGCGAAAAGCAAATCCATATGATTTAGCTGGTTCGGAATTAGATGTAATTGCCGCGGTAGTGCTTGGCGGAGCCAGCATCATGGGTGGATATGGAACCGTTTTTGGAACAGTTCTTGGTGTTCTTTTTATCAACATGATTAAGAACAATTTAATTCTTCTTGGAGTGAGTAGTTCTTGGCAACGTGCGGCCGTTGGTGTTCTTTTGGTAATCGGTATAACTATTCAGGCAATAAGCGAGAATCGAAGAAATAAAGCGCGAAGAGCCTCAACGGAAGCAGAGGGATAAAAAGATGAGTAATCCTTTACAGCGTTTTACTACTGCGGGCTTATTGGCTGATCGCAAAGTTACCCAACTTATGGTTTTTGCTGTTCTTGTTTTTACCTTTTTCTCTTATCTTTCATCAGATATCTTTTTCACGCGCGAGAATTTCAGCTCAATGGCTTACCAAGTTCCCGAAGTTGCAATTCTCTCTATTGCCGTCATGCTCTCAATGCTGACGGGCGGAATTGACCTATCGATTGTTGGAATTTCAAACGCCGCTGCTTTAGTTGCTGCATATATCTTGACTAAAAACATGACTGAAGAAGGCGCCATTACAAATTCGTGGATATTAATCGCCTGTGCCGCAGGAATCGCAATGGGTTTAATCTGTGGACTTTTAAATTCGGTGCTTATCGCAATCTTGAATGTGACTCCAATTTTGGCAACTTTGGCAACGATGACGCTATTTAATGGAATCGCAATTGGAATCACCAATGGTGTCTCCATATCGAGTTTGCCTGAACAATTTGTGCGTATCGGCACTGGTACTTTTTATGGAATTCCATCGCCATTCGTGGTTATGGTTGTAATCGCAATATTTGCGGGTTTCATTATCAATCGAACTGGTCTTGGCTTAAAAGTTTTTCTAATCGGAACAAATCGAAAAGCTGCTCAGTACAGTGTTATGGGAGATCGAAGAGTAATTGCATTGACCTATTTAATATCTGGTTTCTTGTCTTCACTTGCAGGTTTATTGATTGCAGCTCGAGTTTCTGCAGCAAGTCCAGATTTTGGAAACTCATACATTTTGCTTGCGATAGTTGTCGTTGTTCTTGGAGGCGTCAATCCCATGGGAGGCTTCGGTACAGTTACGGGAGTAATTCTTGCGACGATAGTGCTTCAGATGGTTGCCTCTGGATTTAATGCCTTGCGGTTTAGCCAATTCCTTTACCTTGCCGCCCAAGGAGGAGTCCTTGTCCTAGTTATGATGCTAAATGTGATTCTTGATCGAATACGAACCGCACGTTCCATCAATAAATCGTTAGGTGCATAATGAAATTAATTGAGCGGTTAGAAAAATATTGTCTGACCCCAGCAATGGCTGGCTTTGAAGACGAAATGATTAAAAATCTCAAGGCCGATTTAAGTGAGTACGTTGATGAAGTTCGAGTCGATGTTCTCGGTAATGTTATTGCCACGATTAAGGGAACAGATTCCAGCGGATCTAGTCTTATGGTCTTCGCTCATACCGATTCTCTAGGGATGATTGTCAAGAAAATTGAAGATAATGGATATCTAAGGTTAGAGCGAGTTGGTGGCGTTCCAGAGAGAATTCTCCCAGCATCAAATGTGATTCTTCAGTTAGCACCCGGAAAAACTATTAACGGCGTGATTGGTTTTGTATCGCATCACCTAACTCCTCCGGAAGATAAATATAAAGTTCGTCAAATTAATGATTGTTATGTTGATATAGGGGCCACAAGTGCAGCCGAAGCTGCAGCAGCCGGCATAAAGGTAGGAACTCCGGTTCTGTATCGTCCAAGTTTCGAGAAATTAATTAATAATCGTGTTGCCGCAACTTCCATCGATGATAGAGGAGGGTGCGCACTACTGGTTGAAATAGCGGCACATTTCAAGAAGCAGCGTCCAGCCGTGACTCTTCATATTGTTGGCACGGTTCAAGAAGAATTCAATCTTCGTGGCGCAATGGTCGCAGCGGCGCAATTAAATCCCACAGCTGCTATCTGCATTGATCTAGTTGCAGCGTCAGATACGCCTGATATTTCATCAGGAAACGGAGTGCGAATTGGCTCAGGACCAGTTGTTGGTACCTATACCTTCCACGGCCGCGGCACCCTGAATGGCTTGATTCCTCATCCAAAAATGGTTGAACTTGTAGAAAAATCAGCCGCTTCCAAAAAAATTAAATTGCAAAGACATGCAACTCTAGGCTTGTTAACCGACGCTTCATATGTTCAATTAGTCGGCAAAGGAGTCGCAACCGTTGATCTTGCCTGGCCTACTCGCTATACCCATTCTGGAGTTGAGAGCTGTTCTCTTGAAGATTTAGAGGGCTTAAGAGAATTACTTATCGAAGTCATCGGAAGTTTCCCAACGAAAGAGAGCTTTGAGCGAGGATGAGCAGAGACATTCTTCTTGGAATAGACATTGGAACATATGAATCAAAGGGCGTTTTAACAACAACCAAAGGTGAGGTTATTGCTCAGGCTGCGATTCCACACAAACTTCTTTTCCCTAAAGCGGGTTGGGCGGAACATGACCCAGAAGCTACTTGGTGGGGCGATTTCTGTAATTTAACAAAGCAACTATTGGAGACCCCGGGAATCTCACCCTCAGATATAAAAGGTGTCGGCGTAAGCGCGATCGGCCCAGATGTTCTTCCAATTGATGAAGACTTTAATCCGTTACGCATGGGAATTTTATATGGCGTAGATACTCGTGCCGTAAATGAAATTGATGAACTAAATGCAAAGTTTGGCGAAGATACAATTTTTAATGCGACAGCAAATTGTCTTTCTTCTCAAGCAACTGGTCCAAAAATTTTATGGATTAAGAAAAACGAGCCTGAGGTATATAAGAAGGCGCGATGGTTTGTGGATGCAACCACCTTTATAGTGGCAAGATTAACTTCAAGAGTTGTTATTGATCATTTCTCTGCTGGCTGCATGGTTCCAATGTATGACCCAAGTACAAATAGTTGGAGCGATAAATACTGCAAAGATTACGTGGATTTAAAGCAACTCCCGGAGATTCTTTGGAGCCATGAATTGGCTGGCCACGTTACAGAAAAAGCTTCAAAGCAAACTGGTTTAGCGGTTGGCACACCTGTATCCGTTGGAACAATCGATGCTGGAGCTGAAGCTCTAAGCGTCGGAGTTACTAAACCGGGTGAGATGATGATGATGTATGGCTCAACTATTTTCATGATTCAAGTTACCGATAACAATGAGGCGCGAGAGAAAAGGTTATGGGCAGGTCCATATCTATTCCCAAACACTTGGTGTTTATTGGCTGGCATGGCAACGAGTGGTTCATTAACGAGGTGGTTCCGCGATAACTTCGCTGCTGACTTAGTTGCGCAAGAAGAGTCAGGAGGCGCTCCGGCTTATGCCGAACTAGTAAAAGAAGCTAAAGCAACACCTCCTGGCGCAGAGGGTGTAATCGTTCTCCCGTATTTCAGCGGTGAACGCACGCCCGTTATGGATCCGCGCGCACGTGGCATGATTTTTGGTTTAAGCCTTCCGCACACGCGAGGTCATATGTTTAGAGCGGTATTAGAAGGAATGGGTCACGGAGTTAAACAGCATGTTGATTTATTTACCTCAATTGGAGCGCGCCCACATTCCATTAAATCGGTAGGCGGCGGAACTAAGAATGAAGTTTGGCTTCAAGCCGTAAGCGATATTTCAGGCGTCCCTCAAGAAGTCGCTCCATTGACATTCGGTGCTTCTTACGGAGATGCGCTTTTGGCAGGCGTTGCTGTTGGACTTGTTTCAAGTCCAGAGGAGATTCGTGTTTGGCAAGGCGCCCCAAGAACTGTCCAACCAGATTCATCGCTTAGTGAAGTTTATGCTCCATTGAGCGATATTTATTCCAAGCTTTATGATGCAACTAAAGATCATATGCATAAGTTGCACGAATTGGATTACTAATTAAGGATTAATCATCACCCTATAGCTTGGCGAAGATGTTGCTTTATGGAAGGCATCGGCGGCCTCGCTAATCGGAAAAGCTTGATCAATTAAGGGTGATAGATCAACTTGGCGGTGAGCAATCATCTCCGTAGCAACAGCATGATCTTGACGATCAGCACTAACAACGCCGACGGCTGATGTTTCTTTGTTATGCATCACGTTCGGGTCTATCGCAAACGGAGTTACTGGATGGGCTGAGGCGAAAAGACAGATCTTGCCTCGGCTATTTAAAACATCTAGCGCATCTTGATTAACGGTATCGCTTCCATAAGCGGTTATTGCAAAATCGACCCCGCCTGCAAAAGCGGTTTTGATTTCATCCCTTATCTTCTCGCCTGATTGAAAAACCAAATCTGCGCCCAGCGATTTAGCTTTATCTAGCCGGCCTTCATTCACATCTACAACAGCTACGCGGAGCCCCGATTTCTTCAAAACAATTAAGTTCATTAGACCCATAGTTCCGGCGCCAAAAACAACCGCGGTATCTCCAAGCTTGGCATCGAGAAGTCGTGCGGCGTGTATTGCGCAAGATAATGGTTCTGCGAGAGCAGCCTCTTCCCAGCGCGCATTTCCAACAGGGAATACGCCATCACTTCTATGAATTTTGTATTCTGCAAAACCGCCCGGACCGTATTGCCCGCCTTTCAGCGAAAAATTCAAGAAGTGTTCAGAGCAACCTTTATCTTGGCCACGCAAACAGGGCCTACAGATACCGCAAGCAGATGAACCCATAGTGACTCGATCGCCAACTTTTACGTTAGTTACCAAATCACCTACGGCGGCAATTTCTCCGGCAACTTCATGGCCACCAAGAAATGGAAAATCGGCCTTGGTTTGGCCGGTATAAATTCGTTGTTCCCAAGTGCATAGTCCAGTTGATTTAATTTTTAGTAAAACGTCTCGGGGTCCGATTTTTGGCATGGGGACATCCAAAACTTCAATCTTCTTTACCCCAGTAATTACTGCAGCTTTCATAGAATCAGCCACTTACTTTCCCTCCACGATTGAAAGCGCCTTTTCAACACTGGCGTTGTCATGAACAATTGCGCGAATCGCTTTTATGAATTTAGCTGGCGTTGGATGTTGAACAACATTTCGACCGTAAACCACACCGGAAGCACCGACATCCATAGCAATTCGAGTTCTCTCTAGAAGTTCTCTTGGAGTCACTTGGCCGCCGCCGCGAACTAAGACTGGAACGCCTGATGCGATTTCAACGACTTGATTAAAGTCAGTCATTGGTGTTGTCGCATCAACTTTAATGATGTCAGCCCCTAGTTCGACGGCCTGACGAACCAGTGACGAAATCTTGTATGGATCTCCTACCGAAGTAGAGCCCGCGCCTGGCTTAGCAGTCATTACCAGCGGCTCAACCATTAATGGAATTCCTAATTTTTTGCACTTTGCTGCAACGATTTGGATGTTCTGAATGCATTGCTCTTGGAGTCTTGAATTTTCATCTACATTGAGGAGATTTAGGACAACACAAGCAACACGAGGATCGTCAGCAAAATCAATTGAGGATATGTCGGCGGTATCCCAGGCATATTCAATATCTCTTGCCTCATATACATTTGTAACATCTAACCGAAGCGCAATAGATATATCGGGCTTGTTCTTCAGACGATTAAATATCTTTAGCCCACCTGGATTTAGTTGAATTACATCTGGTTTACCAGCAAGTATTTGCGGCATTGACTTCGCTAAATCCTCAATGCCTTTTGCAAATGCACGGTCACCAAAAACTCCAAGATCAAGTGCAATATTGATGCACTTCTTTGATTTTGAATTAAACATCGAACGTCGCTTTTTACTCAACTAAATCAACTCCTACTCGATCAGCCATTACTTTTACAATTGCAGACGCATTTAGTTCACCAAGACCCGCATCTACTCCAGCCTTAGCTAGTTCTTCGGTAACGACCGCGGATGAGGCAGGCGCGTTAAATCGTTTAGCAAACGCTTGGATCAAGCGAGCATCTTTCA
>Ga0172367_10008703_pt1 | contig 11297 bp, 22 predicted proteins | sample Lak10m_FD_114542 | JGI IMG/M metagenome (GOLD analysis project Ga0172367, IMG submission 114542) | Freshwater microbial communities from Kabuno Bay, South-Kivu, Congo - kab_022012_10m | ecosystem: Environmental > Aquatic > Freshwater > Lake | place: Democratic Republic of the Congo: South-Kivu...
AAAGAGTTTGATAATGTTGCAGACTTCACAAAAGAAGAAAAGATTGAATTCATAGTATCACTAACTGGTTTATTCCCCTTTGGTTTAATCATGTCCCAGAAGATCCTGAATAAACTAGAACAAAACGAAGTCCCTCCAGTTGCAGAATTTAATACAGAACTTGGGGTTTGTTGGTTTATTCCGCGAGATATTCTTAAAAAGACAACGAAAACTGGCAAGAACTTCTATATCATCAGTGTAATTGATGATACAAATACAACGACTCAAATTAAAGTATGGAACTTTGATGAAACCCGCGATAAAATTCACATTAATAAACCCTATCTATCTCGTTTGGAATATGACGATAATTGGGGCTTTTCAACTCGTTCTGTTGGGAAAAATTGGCGTTGTCTTGACATAGTATAAAAAATGATATATCATATACAAGATTTGGAGGACAAATGAATATTGATGTTAAAAAACTTAGAGCGGATGCAAAATTACCACAACGTTCTAATCCAAGTGATGCTGGCGCAGATGTTTTTTATTGCGGTGATAAGCCAGTAGAACTTTTTACTAATGAATCATGCGTTGTAGGAACTGGTTTACAAATTGCCACACCATATGGTTATGTGACAGAAGTAAAGAACCGTTCTGGTATGGCTGCAAAGAAGTCTTTGATTGTTGGAGCTTGCGTTATTGATTCTGGTTACGAAGGCGAACTAAAAATTAATCTACATAATGTTGGATTATATACGCAAACTATTAACCCCGATGATAAGATTGCACAGATTGTCGTGTATCAGGTAGAGCTACCAGAGTTTTGTGAGATGCCTGAGAGTGTTCCACTATACGCACGAACACCTACGATTTCCAGCCGCAAAGATGGCGGCTTCGGTTCAACAGGAGTATAATGAATAACCAAACGCAAGAGGTAATGTTTTCAAGTAAATCGGATTTGTGGGCAACACCACAAGCGTTGTTTAATAAACTTAATGATTTTTATAAGTTTACCCTAGATCCTTGTGCATCTACCGATAATACCAAATGCGCCAAGTTTTATACTGAGCAGGACGATGGGCTATCCAAGGATTGGAGCGGAGAAATTGTCTTCGTAAATCCACCATATTCTAATGTGGCTGGATGGGTTGAGAAATGCTACCGTGAATATCGAGATAATAATGTAACTAGCGTTTTACTTATTCCATCACGAACCGATACAAAATGGTTTCACAAATATTGCATGAAAGCAGATCTAGTTCAATTTGTTAAAGGTCGTGTAAAATTTGAGAATGGTACTAGTAAACCAAACTCTGCTCCATTTCCATCCATGATTGTGGTTTTTGATGGCTCAATTAGTAATAATGAACCACAAATGACAGGATTTTCCCTATGAGTAATTTAACTAGAAAACTACAAAGAACTAAAGAAAAAGATTCCAAGAAAGAACTTTCAAAGAAAGTTGGCTTATTTAATCTGTTGCCAGAAGAGTGTTATGTGTGCAAAGCGCCATATGATAAAAAATCAAAAGAAATGGCACAGACATGGTTTGTAAATGTTTTTGATGAAGAAAAGATTGTAGACTTATTCTGCCCAGACTGTTGGAGTAAAATAAATGAAAAGCAAAGTTAAAGAATTGACTTTTTTAAATTTTCCTGATAAATTTGATATACCATCAGTTGTTTTCTTTTCAAAAGATGGTTGCCATTATTGTCATAAATTAAAACCAATATATGATAGAATCTCACTTTCTGAAAAATACAATAATACTTTTTGTTTCTTTATTGTGGACTCAGATAAAGAAGAAATTCTTTACAATAAATTTGAACCAGATGGCGTTCCAACAATTTATGTTATTTATGAAGAAGATTGTGTAGAAATTCCATATCCAGACAAACCAAAAGACTCTGGATACGGAGAGGAAGACATTACTAATTTTCTCAATGAACTGATGGAGTAATAATGCAAGAAGCTTTGACATATGACGATGTGCTATTGGTGCCTCAATATTCAGATATACGCTCTCGTTCTGAAATAGATTTAAAAACATATAATTTTAAACTTCCGATCATTTCAAGTCCTATGGATTCTGTAACAGAATCTGAAATGGCTATTGCTATGGATAAAGCTGGTGGTTTAGGTATTATTCATCGTTATAATAATATAGAAGAACAAGCATATGAAGTGTCTAAAACTAAAAAACAATCAGAAAAAGTTGCAGCAGCAGTTGGCATTTCGGGTGATTATTTAGAGCGTTCCTCTGAGCTTATTAAAAACGGCTGTAATGTGCTTTGTCTTGATGTGGCTCATGGTCATCATATATTAATGAAAGAGGCATTGCTAACTCTTCGCAAAAATTGTGGAAATCTGATTACAATTATTGCTGGTAATGTTGCTACACCGCAAGGATATATGGATTTATCAAATTGGGGTGCAGACATTATTCGTGCAAATATTGGTGGCGGTTCTATTTGTACAACTCGCGTCCAAACTGGTCATGGATTTCCGGGTTTACAAACAATTTTTGATTGTCGTCACATTAAAGAATCTTTTAATTTAAAGGCTGGTATTATTGCCGATGGTGGTATTCGTAATAGTGGAGATATTGTAAAAGCACTAGCTGCTGGCGCTGACTTTGTTATGATTGGCTCCTTGTTGGCAGGAACCGATGAAACCCCCGGTGCAGTTATGATTAATCCAGAAACTCAAATGAAATATAAAATATATCGCGGAATGGCTAGTAAAGAAGCACAAAAAGATTGGAAAGGTTCTTATTCATCGCACGAAGGAGTATCATCAACTGTTCCATATAAAGGTTCTGTTCGTGATGTTTTAGGCGATTTAGAGCGAGGAATAAGAAGTGGTCTTTCATACTCTGGTGTTAGAACGATAAAAGAACTACAAGAAAAAGCAATATGGATTAAACAAACAAATGCAAGTCAAATTGAAGGCTCGCCGCATATTCTAAAACGATGAAAAAAATTGAATTATCATTAAATGAGCATGAAAATGTTGAATTAATGACAAAAACAAAATTCGATTATATCAGTAAAGGTAAGTTGCTAAGAGCTTTTATATTGGGTTACTTAAGAGAAGATCCTCTCATAAGAAATTTTGTTGATAATTTAAAAGCTGACTTAGGTGTTTCTAAAAAGAAAAGAGAAAAACAAGCTGTTGCTTTAAGAAAGGTTGACAGAGCCGTAAAGAAACATACCTTTACTGATGACGAGATTACAAATATTTTCGATCTTATCGAAAGTGAAGGAATGGACTTATGAAATGTGTACAACAAATAAAAAATAGTGGCTTTCCATGTACAAATTCAAAATGTGATTATTATCTGGAATATGAAAAAGATTTAAATTGTACTTTTGTTTGTGTACAAAAAAACGGAGCTTTAACACTAAGAGACACAGCAGAAAGACTTGGTGTTAGTTACGTTCGTATTAAACAAATTGAAGAACGAGCTTTAAAAAAGATTGAAAAATATTGGGGCGCAGAGTAATTATATAAGAGGTGAACGCTATGCTGTATAGAGTAAAAATCTCAGATGATAATAAAAAGAATATTAAAACAATCGATATAAAAATCGATACCTACGAAGAGTTTATTAAATGGTTTAATGTTTTCAAAACTTTTGAAAAGGAAAAAAACATATCATTCGAAACAATTGAAAATGACGAATCACAGGAAAATAGCATTTTCTAAAATTTAATACTATTTATATCTGTGTGTGTGACACAAAGGAGTTTATTCAATGAAAGAGAAACCTATATTAAATGAGAGTACAGTTAGAAAGTTTATGAAACTTGCTAATCTTAGCAAAGTTGGCGAAAGCTTTATTACTGAGAATTTTGAGGAAGAAGCACTAGAAGAAGATAAGCATTTTGGTGGCACAAAAGGTCATGCAATGAAGCCTGCCAAAGCAGCCAAAAAAGTTATGCAAGAACAAGACGAAATGCCAGAAGAGCCTGCCGCAGAACCCATGCCTCCCGCCCCCGAAGTTGCTCCCGCCGAAGAGCCAACAGAAATGAATGCTTCTGATTTAGCCGATCAAATCATTCAAGTTCTACAAGGCGCTGGTCTTGTTGACGTTGTTGACGAAGACGAAGGCGAAGTTGAAGACATGGAAGATATGGAAGATATGGGCGACGAAGAAGAAGCCGAGATGGAAGACGAAGCCGAGATGGAAGACGAAGCCGAGATGGAAGATGAAGCCGAACAAGAAATGCAATACGAGTCTAAAAAGCGTCAAGTCGCTAAACTTGTTGCAGAAAGAGTCATGGCTCGTCTTCAAAAAGAACAAAAAGTAGATAGATTGGTAGAAACTATTACAAAAAGAGTAATAGCTAGAATGTCTAAGTAATATGGATTGATAAAGTTTGTGAAAACTAAATTATTAATAGAATTAATAACAAAAGAATTCCCAGACTTTAAAGTGGTTTGCAAAAACCAATCAAAATTCATGTTGCTATTATCAAAGATTCTTTTCTTCAATAAAAAATTTATGTCACACTACGTAACGACGGTCGGGAATACTATCTTTATTCCCGATCAGTCGTTTTTTGATGATGACAATACTGCATTTATAGTTATTGCACACGAATATGTGCATATGTGTGATAATAAGAAATATGGTTTTGCGTATAATCTAGCTTATCTATTTCCTCAAATATTATCATTATTAAGTTTATTAAGTTTTTATAATTTGGCATGGTTATTTTGTTTATTGTTCTTGTTGCCATTGCCAAGCCCAACAAGAACTTGGCTTGAATATCGTGGTTATTCAATGTCTATGGCGTGTTATTACTGGCTTTATAAAGAGAAGCCAGCGACTTCTCGATACCTTGACTATTTTACCGCTTCGTTGTATTATTGGATGTGTCCGTTCAAAGGATATATTTCCAATAAGCTGGAACAGTCTTTAAACAATATACTGAACGGTAAATTAACTGAACAACAAAACAAGGTAGAGGCACTTTTAAATGAATCCAGACAACAAGTGTTTTCTAAACTTTCTTCGTGAAAATGAACTTTTGATTGATTCTGATAACGTAACTTTCGCAAATAATGCTTTTAAAATTCACAGTATTGTGAATAGCACTATTAGAAAAAGTCGTGGAGCATATGAATCAAAAGAAGATTTTCTTTCTAAAGTCAATTTTATTGAATGTTTAATCCAAAGTAATAAAAAAAATTCACAAACTATTGACAAAAAACAACAACATCATTATACTGATGAAGCAGAACGAGTTCGTGCCCCCACGGCAATCAAAATGCCTCCTACTAGTGTACCAGTACCCGCCTGCATACATACACACATGAACCCAGAACAAATTCTGGATAAATGGATGATTCAAGAATAGGTGATTAATGAAACAATTAAACAATGGAAACGAATTGACAAATAAAATTGTCAAAGGCGCTAATCTTTTGGCTGATTATGTTGGAACAACATTAGGTCCAAAGGGAAAAAATGTTATTCTCAAGTCCCCAAATAAAAATCCAATTATTACAAAAGACGGTGTAACCGTAGCTAAGTTCTTTGAACTACAAGATCCATTTGAAAATCTTGGTGCTGAAGTTATTAAGCAAGCTTCGTCACAAACCAATATTGAAGCTGGCGATGGTACAACAACTTCAACAGTACTGGCGCGTTCAATGTTAAATGAAGCGACAAAGTATGTCGCAGTTGGTTATGCTCCAATTGAAATCAAGCGCGGTATGGATAAAGCTGGCGATGTTATTATTGGTCATTTAAAGGATAATGCAAAAGAAATATCTAGTGTTGAAGATATTGAGCATATTGCAACTATTTCAGCAAATAATGATAAGGTCATTGGTCAGCTTGTTGCCAAAGCCGTTGATTTGGTTGGTAAAAATGGTTCAATTACCGTAGAAGACTCAAAGGGTTTTAACACCGTTTTAGAGTTTGTAGATGGTTTTAGTTTTGACAGTGGTTATTTAGCACAAGCTTTTGTAAATAACGAACGCAAATCAACTGTAGAATTCCAAAACACAAATGTCTTCGTTACAGATCATAAGCTTACATCAGTTGAAGAATTATTACCAGTATTGGAAATTGCATCGCGGGATAATAAGCCTTTGCTAATTGTTGCCGATGATGTAGAAGGGCAGGCACTTGCTGCCCTAATTGCGAACGCTATGCGTGGCTCAATGAAAGTTGTAGCAATAAAGGCTCCACGTTATGGTGAAGAAAAAAGAGCAATTTTAGCTGATTTATGCGTTGCAACTGGAGCATTTTTCTTTACTAGGGAATCTGGTATTGATTTTAAATCTTGTAAACTACAGCACTTTGGTCAAGTAAAGCGTGTTGAGATTGGTAAACGCCACACTATCCTAGTGGGTGGTTCTGGTTTACAAGAGAAAATTGAAGAACGTATTGAAACTCTTAAAGAAGAAATTGCAAAAGAAGATGACCTACAATTGTGCCAAGTAATGCAAGAAAGAATTACTCGTCTAGCTTCAAGCATTGCAATTATTAAAGTTGGTGCTTCATCAGAAGTAGAGTTAATCGAAAAACGTCATCGAGTTGAAGATGCTTTAGAGGCAGTACGTTCTGCACAAAAAGATGGTATTCACTGTGGTGGTGGTGTTTCGCTTGTAAAAGCTTACCGCTCAGTTAAAGTGCCAAGTAATTTATCTGAAGGCGAAAGATTAGGCTTTACAGTAGTCCATGAAAGTTTAAAAGCTCCATTATATCAAATGGCAAAAAATGGTGGGCTACCACCTGATATTATTTTTGAGAAAGTTAGCAAGCTAAAAGGCGATTCTGGAATCAATATGGCTGATGGTAGGGTTGTAAATATGATTGAGGCTGGTATTATTGACCCGGTTCGTGTAACTTGTAGTGCAATAAAAAATGCAATTTCGGTAAGTTCCACACTAATTACTACTGACCACGCTATTATAGAGCAGTAGGTATTATTGTTTGGAGGCAAGATATGGAAATTGAACTAAGAGATTTGTTGATGCTTGGGTCATTTATCCTCACAATACTAGGCACATCATGGAAACTACACACAGAAATATCTACAATAAAAATAACGCTAGAAAGACTTGCTACAAGATTTGAAGACGTTGCCAAACTTGAAAAAAGAATTGAGCGTTTAGAGAAAAAAGTTTTTCATCTTTCAGACGGCGACTCTTGACAGACACCACAAACTCTGTTACCATGTGATGCATGAAGATCAGATACTCAGCCATTGCAGAAATGCAAGAGGCACCACAAAAATTTATCAATCAACTATCAGAAATTGAACAGTGGTCGTCCGACTGGACGCAGCGTTTATTTGCATTACAAAATGCATTGCGCTATGAAATTGTATCTTTGCAAGATATGCCAGATAAGATTGCAGATCTGCGGTCTGTTCTATTTGAAATTGACAAGTCGCTTGAAATTTTAAGCGTCAATTGTCACTCTGTTACGCAAGCTCAAAATAAGGAGGACAATGACAAAACAAGAAACGGAAACAGCGATAAGCAAATTAACGGAGAATTTGACAAGTAGGGGAGTTATAGTTAAATTTAATTCAGAAGGAGATAATGCATATTATCCAGAACCAAACACTATCGCCATAAACACAAGACAAAACAAAAAGAGCAAATATTATTCATTACTACATGAGGTAGGTCACTATCTACTGCGACAAGACAAAGACTTTTCAACAAAATATCTGATAGACCAAACGTTTAGCTCAAAGACAAAAGACAAACGAATTGATGTGTTGCGAGAAGAAGTGGCAGCTTGGGATAAGGCTTATGAGTTTGCGACAATTAATCAGTTCCCAATAGAAAAAGATAAGTGGGATTTCTACAGCAAGAAATTTATTTACCAGTACGCAGTCTGGGTCATAAACCCTGCAAAATTTATTGATGATTAACATACTATTATTTATTTCTCTAGCATTGCTTGCACAAGTATTTATTTGGTTTCAATCAAATAGCCAATTGTTTTGGGAGTTTTGGAAGGAAAGATATATCCTGTCAGCCTTGGTATATGGTATACCATCCTCAATTTTGTTTTGGTATACCACAACCTTGGCTTATAAACATTTTGGTAGTTTATGGAGTGTAAGATTCCTAATGTTTGGGTTATCTTATATAACCTTCCCGATCCTGACATATTTGTTTGCTGGTGAGTCTTGGTTGACACCAAGGACAGTTGTGTGTACACTATTGTCGTTCGTCATTATTGCAATTCAATTTTACTGGAAATAGGAGAAAAATGTCGAAACACATTATGTTGGATCTTGAAACTCTAGGCAATAGCAATAATGCTGCAATTGTTTCAATTGGTGCTTACTATTTTGATACCGATGATCCCAATAACGGAGAAGAGTATTATATTCTTGTAAACCCAACATCAAGTGTTGAATGTGGACAAGTTATGGATGCCTCATCCGTTTTATGGTGGATGCAACAGTCGGAGGATGCACGAAAAGAAATTATAAGTGCTGGCAAGATAGGCTCTTCTTTGTCTGCTGCGCTTATTGATTTTTCTCGTTGGTATGTTACAATGACAAAGAAATCAGGCAAGAGTAGCCTACCAGTATGGGGCAATGGTGCAACATTTGATAATGTTATTATAACCAATGCTTATAAAGCAGTTGGTGTGGACAAGCCTTGGTTCTACCGTTCAGATTATTGTTATCGCACACTAGCAAATCTTTGTCAGTCTGTTCACAAAAATGAAATGGAGGGAACAGTTCATAATGCGTTGGATGATGCAAAGATCCAAGCAAAACACTTGGCTGCGATCCTCAAGAAACTAAATTTAGATTGACCCCTTGACAAATAATTTTGTCATATTTATTTATCAACCGCAGGCTAGACCTGACAACTTATAAGGAGAAACAAAAATGACAGCATGGTATTACAACAATCTTGATAAAAACTCAAAGCAACTTTTCGAAGATCTGTTTGGAAGTCTATCAGTAAATGCTGTAGACAACTCAAGCGTTCAAACAAAAGAGAATTCTGATGCTTTCATCGTTACGGCAGCACTACCCGGAGCAAAGCGAGATGATATTAAGATCTCGTCACAAGGTAATGCAATTACTCTCACCTATCTACCTAAAGATGCTAATCCATTTGCGCGAAACATTTCTCGTTCATGGGGTGCGAAAGGTCTAGATGTTGATGGGCTTAACGCCAGATATGTTGATGGAATTCTAAGCATAGTTGTTCCAAAGCTTAAGAAGGATCCAGAACCAAAAGTCAAGACCTTCAACATTGCATAGCTTGACAAGATGAAGGAGAGGGCGTATACTGTTAGTTAGCAGTATACGCTCTTTCATTTTATGAAACCACCCAAATACAAAATAGGCGACCTCGTACTAAACAATAAAAGTATTATTGTTAAAATACACGAAAAAGCCGATAGAAACCATGCTTATTATTTAGTACACCATATTCAAACTGGTGAAGAAGAATGGCTCCTAGAGCCATTTCTGGACGGTACTTGGGATACTTTATACTACTATACCATTGGAGATAAAGCAAATGAAGTTCAAAATAATTACGATGAATAAGTTTTATAGAGACATTAAGTTTCCAACAAGGGAAATCTATGGTTCTTATCTATCATCAGACTTTTCTCCAATTCCCGGTTACAATCATAAAGTGTTTATGATTGCGTTTAACTTAGATGCTCGATATTATTCGGCAATAGATTTTCTGGATATTGAAAATTATGCTCGTAGTTGCATCGACTCGCTAAACAAAACGCCGAAGAATAAACGAGATACGTCGCCAATCTTGGGTAACTTGACCTTTTATAGTGCCAAGATCCTAAAGCATTTCAGCGGGCATAAGTATATTCAAGTGCGTGCTTTGTCTGATGAAAAGAAAAACAAAATGCTTTTCCGAATTGGTGATGAACTTGAACAGGTTCCGTCACTCAAGGAACGCAAGGCAAAAATTGCACTTGAAGGCGAAGCTGATGGTGATAGTGAATATGTGAAGAAGGTGGAAAAGGCTCTATCTGCAACACCAAAAAAGCGTGGTCGTCCACCAAAAGCTAATAAACCCGTAGCTAAAGTTGAAAACAAAACTCCAAAAAAGCGCGGACGACCGCCAAAGAACAAGAAAAAGTGAACGGCTTGACACGGGCTAATTTTTGCTGTATGATGCTGTGAAACTTTTATAGGTGATTTATGGAGAGCGAACCGCAGACGATTGAAACTTCCAAGCGTATTTTGCGTAACTTTGAATTGGCTCGCCGTATTGCAAACCAAAGCAATTACGGCAAGTTTCGTCATGGTGCAGTCCTTATCAACGGTAGCAGCGTTATCAACGTTGCACACAATAAGAATAATACCTGTTCGTTTGGTGCGAGGTTTCGCAATCCAAACGCTGGTCGTGCAACCCTTCACGCTGAATTGGGTTGTATTCTAAATGTTGAGAAGGACTGCACCAGAAATGCAGATGTTTATGTTGTTCGTATTAATCCCGCTGGTCAACTAAAGAATTCAAAGCCCTGCCCTATGTGTCAGGAAGCAATGCGCTTTGTTGGTGTAAAGCGTTGTTATTATTCTACTGATAATGGCAACTTTGAAATGGTGAAGCTATGAGTGAACCTATGGACCCTAGATGGGGTGTTGGTGATCTAATACAATTCATAAACAGGTACGATAAACTTGTTTATGGCGTTGTTGTTAAAGCTGTTGTTGATGAAGGGCAACTAAAACAATATAAAATTCATTGGTTTGATGATGATCAATATTCTATGGAAAACCCTTCTAGTATCTCAAGCATGAATAAAGTGAGTTAGTATACTATTTATATGGTTGGTGTATTATAGCTGCGATGTAAGGAGATTCATTATGAAGCTAACAAAAGAAGCACTAAAGAAAATGATTATTCAAGAAATAAAACGCTCATTGAATGAAAATGAAGATGATGAGCATGAATACGATGATGAGGATGTTGCTGGAACGATTGAGCATGGACCAGCTTTTAAAGCTTTAGATAAACTCGGATATGCAGTTATTACCGCCGAAGATGTTTTTGGCAAAACAGAAACAGATTTCGGCTTTTCAGAAACCGATGAGCTAAAAAAAGCTGTACAAAAATTCGTAGAAGATATGGATAAAAAACATAAGTTAGGATACCCTATTGACTGGTTTGGCCAAGGGTAATAAAAAATTATACCATGTGCCCGAAATGGTTTCGATTGGGTAATTTTACTATAACTGCGATGGGGTGAGGATAACACCTTAAAAATATTCAAAACAATAACTGCCAACGATAACGTTGAGTTTAACTACGCTTTAGCGGCTTAGTTAACGGAG
>Ga0172367_10008706_pt1 | contig 11294 bp, 12 predicted proteins | sample Lak10m_FD_114542 | JGI IMG/M metagenome (GOLD analysis project Ga0172367, IMG submission 114542) | Freshwater microbial communities from Kabuno Bay, South-Kivu, Congo - kab_022012_10m | ecosystem: Environmental > Aquatic > Freshwater > Lake | place: Democratic Republic of the Congo: South-Kivu...
ACCCATATAGCACCATTACCATGGCAGTATCTACCATCTCTAGCAGCTGATATAACATCTTCTAACATCTCTATTTGTTTACGTGATAATTGCATAATAACTTCCTTTCTTTATTATACTATATCTGCTAATTATACATAATTCAATAAATAAAAAAAGGAGGCTTTCGCCTCCCTTTTTAATGTTATTTATGCAAGATCTGGGTCTATTCCCATTCTTCTAAGTTGTGCCCTTAATCTTTTATCAAATTTAATAGCATTGATAAATTCATCAGCGGCATAATCTCCCTGTTCAAGTTTGAATCTACTTATCATATCTTCAAGATAACGTTTTGCGACCTCGTTAGGTATTCTAGTCTCTTCAAATCTCTTATTTAATTCTTTTGCAAATGCTCCAGAAAGTTCTCGCCAAAGCGGGTCAACTAATTTTCCAAGTTCTTCGAATCTACTCTCAGATAAACCGTTCTCTTTCTCTGCTACTTTGCAGAAGTCATCAAAATGATTTACCAACTCATTAGAGGCTAATCGCACTATAGATCTTTGTTCATCTATACTTAAATCCATATCCATAATTGGGAATTTGATCTCTACATCTTCAAACCAATTTGCTACTCCATCAATTATAGATAAAGTAAACGGACAATCAGTATTAGCTACTAAAGCTAAAACTTGAGCATCGGTTCTCATTTTCTCTATTATAGTTACTGGTGCTTTCATTTATTTTCCTCTCTTATATCTCTTATTGTCTGAGCCGCTTTAAAAGATGCATCTATCGCACTCGTCTGCGTATTTAGAGCTCTCGATGATAATATAACTCTACTATCATTATCCTCTAATATACCAAACCATTGTTCATTTGAACCTTTTCTAATAGATGGTCTCAAATTTGTCTTCATAATTTTACTAACTAGATTCTCTAATTCGTCTTTATTATATATTTTTGTCGAACAAAGCTCACCTATAATTATTTGATTATTATTTATTTCAATTTTCATTTGATCTCTCTTTATTTATTATATATACATTAACTGCAATTATCAATATCTCAAAATTTAAGCTTCCATTGCTTGTTCTATAAAGTCAAGATACGAGCTAACTCGCACATATACGCTAGGGGCCGAAATAGAACAATCGTCAGCACCAAAACTTACTATCCCTAATAGCGTTTCAACACCGCCAAATGAAGCAATTAATGGACTGCCGCTGTCACCTGGGCAGGCCTTAGAGTATGATTCACTTTCGGGAAGATATCTTCCCGCAACGATCATATTCTCATCAATAAACTCTTCGAAGAATTCCTCCCCTTTTAGAGATAGGTCATTCTGAAAAGAAATTTTATACTCACCATCACTCTCATTATTTTCATTTAAGCCATTCCCAATGATATATAAATTTATTATGCTAAGTAAAGACTTATCATTTTTAGGAGGTAAAGATATTAATTTCCTATTCACTTCATCACTTAATTTTAATACGCTCAAGTCATAAAGTTTACTTTCACTTTTATAGTTAGCATTATTTATCTTATACTCTATTTTATACTCAGTTTCATCATTAGGAAATGATATAAAAACAATATCTCTATTATAAACACAATGTGCTGCAGTTAATAATTTATTATTTTTGATTAGCACGCCAGTGCAGATTGGTTCAGCTAATAGACCATCTTCTGATTTTCCCCAAATTGTTGCAATATATTCAGGAGCATTTTCCAATTTATCTCCATAAGTAATAGCTGTTGCATTTGTAAGATTAAGTATAGATGTCATAGAAATAAAAAATATAAATAATTTCATACCTATAATATTATTATTTATCTATAATATGCAAATATTTATTGACAAAATTATTTTTCTATATATTATATGAATATGGCGGTTTGTAAAAAATGTAATTTATATGAATCATTATTCGAATCAGATATTTGTAATAATTGTAGCGAACCAGTAAAAAAAATTTATAAACCATCATGGCTAGATGAATCTAATGATTCCACTAAAAATGAAGAAAACAATAATACTACGAAAAGAAAAAATATTAAAAGAAAAAAAACAGAAAAAGAAAAAAAGAAAATAAAGATAAATAAAGGCATCATAAAATATTTTATAATTGTATTATTTTTAATTATTTTTTCAATAGTTTCATTTATTAGTTATAATAAATATATAAAAGTTGAACCTATAAAAGAAGGAATATTAGTTGACGTTACTCAAAAAAATTCTAATACATTTGGATTCGGTGCTAAATTAAATAGAAGTAGTTCAGGCGTACGCTACAGTGATACCGATTTGGAAACATCCTTTTTTGTTGGATGTGAAAATAATTTAGATAAATTAACTGGAAAAGCTTTTACAATAAACATAATAACTGCTGATAAAGCTGAATCTGTATTGATTACCTCAAGTGAAAACTTAAAAGATTGTTTAAATAAAAAAGAAGCATTTATAAGCGATGGTATTAGTGTTCTTAAGGTAATTATTACTGCAAATGACTCAGATAAATCTGTTGCATTATTACTTGCTAGTGCAACATTAGAAAAATTAGCATATAATCTATCCGAATCAAAATTAGAAGATGTCAAATACTCCATTCTTGATAATAAATTAGTTGCTATAACAGATGATAACATTTCTAACCTTCCAGAAGGCTCACCTGTCTTAAATGAATCAGGCGAAAGCAAGGGTATTATTATTAATCGTAAAGTACTTTTTTTCAGAGAACTTTGCAGTATCCTATTTTCCTGCTAATTACTTGCCATCATTTCTTATTTAGTTACAATATTTTATATGAATGTTAATAAGAAAAAAATTCTAAATTTTTTATTAATCTCAACTTTTACTATTTTATTCACCTTTTCTATTGGTTTTATATTTAAAATATTATTTCTATCTTCAGATAATAATAAAATTTTTGATTACAAGAGAGAATTGTCTAACTGTTCAGGAGCAGATTCGGGTAAATGTATAGCAAGATATTCAGTTAATATCGCAAAAATAGAAGGTATAAACAGAAGTTTAGATTACGTAAAGAAACTGATTGACTCAAGGGTAGATTTAAAAAGAGGTTGCCATAGTATTACTCATTACTTAGGCAACGCTTTTTACAATAGTTTTAGCGACGATGCAATTATTCCAGGTCATGCCTGGTGTTCCTATGGATACTATCATGGCTTAATGCAAGAACATGGAAAATTGAACCTTGATGACATAATAGAATATGCTTCTAATTTGTGTAATAAAGCAGAAGGGTTCCTTAGCATTGATTGCATGCATGGTATAGGACATGCAGCCTATTCTAATTTGTTATCTATAAATAAAGCGCTTGAAATATGTAATAAAATTTCCAAATATGATTTTGCTCTTACATGCTCAGATGGTGTTATTATGGAAGAATTTATGAACTCATCAAATGGTCTTCTCATAAGTGGATTTGAAGTTATAGATTGTTTATATTATAATAATAAAGCAGTACAAGCTGGCTGTGGCAAAGCGATGGCTCAGCAAAATGTAAATAGCGGGCTTTCACTTGATGAGAGTTGTAATATATTCTCTGAAGATATAATAAATCAATGTAGTAATGGTTATGGTTCTTCCTTGGCTGGTAATATAGCTTCAGGTTCAACTTATAAAGTTACTGATAATCAAATTAAAAGTTGTAATAAATCTGATGGCTGTGCTCAAGGATTCGGTGTGATAGCTTACAACTACTTTAGAGATTACAATAAAGCTGTTTTGTTATGTGAGAACAATTTTAAAAACAAAAGTGTTCTAAACAACTGTATTAGTAGTGCTAAGCTAGCTCAAGATAATGAAGATGCTAACAACTAATTAAGATAGCTTTGTTTTTGCTATTTTATATCCTATATTAGCTAGCTCATTACTATATGAGAAATCAAGTGAATCAATTTCAGAGAAAGGAAGTGGTAGTTTTATATATTTTTTTACTCTACTATTTTCTAATGATTTCTTTGATAAAACACTCTGACTTTTCAATGATATATATTTCAAAAGATCAAAGGTACTCATCTCTTTTTTATAACTAGTATCACCCGTTACATCAAAAATATAAGCATTATAATTTGGATAATATTTACTAATTATTTTATCTAATTCAATATACCCTGCACCACCATCTACGTGATAATAACCATCTGATAGCCTAACTGGAGGATATACCCCAGGAATTGCTGTTGATGCTAATAGCACCTCTTTTAGATTTCCACTTTTCCAAAGTACAGCGGAGAGATCATCAAGTTTTGTAGTAACAATTGCTAGCGGGTATTTACTCTCTGATATATCATTTATTGACAAGGAATTTACCCTTTCTTTCAATTTATCAACTTTTCCAATATTTCCTACAAATATTATCTTTAGCACATCAATAAGTATATTTTTCCCACCACCTATTTCAAAACTATCCCATAATTTATACAATTTTTTTACCCCATCATGATTAGGATAGTTAGCCAGTATTGAAGCATTGAGAGCTCCAGCGCTTATTCCAATAAAAGCATCAAATTTTATATTAAGATCTAAAGCAGCTTCAAACATAGCAACCTGCGCCACGCCTCTAGAGCCACCTCCAGTAAAAAATGCAAGATTTTTCATTTACTACATTTACCTCTTACATCTTTTACCTTTATTTCAGCACGCTTAACCTCTTTTACCGCTTTAGGAATGGCTCTCTTGGTTATATCTAAACTCTTTAAAGCTAACTCTTGACTGCTCTTTGTAGCTGTAAGTACAAGCTCTTTTTCGGATAATTTTTCAGAGTTTGAATTATTTTCTTTTAGCAATTTAATCTCATTTTCTAAATTCCTAATTTTAGCTGAAAGGCTCTTTACTTTTTTCTCAGCAGCTGGTAATGCTTTTTCAGCAGCTAATAATGTCAATCTAGCTGATGCCAAGGTTGCTTCACTTGCCGGCACTAAAACTTGACATTTTATCTCATTATAACTAGCACCTGCATAATTAGTTGCGTTTATTGATGTAATTATCGCTATAACAAAAATTTTTAATAACATATTATATTAATCCATTTTTCTTAAAATTTTTCAATAATCATAAATAAATTTTTTGACTATTATAATATTAAAAGTATGATATTTTTATGATAAAAAAAATAATTTTCCTATCAATAATATTATCTATTTTTTATTCTAATGCTAAAAGTAATGAGATTAACTCAAAGTTTAATAACTTAAAAAGCGATTACCTAATTTCATACTATATAAACGCAAAAAGTGATTTAAAAACATATGATATTACACCATCAATCTTTTATTATAAAGGATATATTTATAACATAATTTGGCAAGATTTTATAACAAATTACAGACCAATTGATACTTACAATTTTCATAAAATTTCAAATAATACTTTTAATAACACAATCCAATATTTTTACAATTTGGCAAAATCTAAACCAAAATTTGGAAGTTATACAAAAAATCCTATTGATTATTTAATTATCGAGGGTAGCTATAAAAAAACCCTTTTTATAATTAAAATTTCAGATCCAAGTAATAAATATATCTCTGAAAATGTATCAAGAAATAATTTATCAAATAGAGAGAATGTAATAAAAAAACTATATCAACATTTTAATAATAATAAAGCTATTATTTTTACACCTAAAAGTTATATCGTGCAATATAAAATAGCTGATATAAACGAAGATACTTCTTATCTCTTCCAAGAGCTCGATATAGATATTAAGCCAGGTTGTTATATTGAAAAGTTTTTGGTCTCTGATTACAATGGTATTTTTAAAATTAAAAGTAGTTACAAAAATTTCTATTATGATATTACAAGTAAACCAAATTTAATAGGATTAAATATCTGTGAAAAATAAATTTTTTGCTTTACTTTTTTTATTTTCATTTACTAATCCTGCTTATAGCGACAGCTTAAGTATATTGAATTCTACCCCTGAGAATGGATCCGAGATTGCTATAAATGAGGAACCTGATTTTGGGGATATTATGTTTGACAGAGATATCTCACCTAGTTCTTCAAAAGTCATACTTGTAAATTTAGAAGACAATACTGAAACGTTGTTAAAATTAAGAGAAATAACAAGTTCAATCATAATCTCATTTGATTTACCCGACCTTACTTTAGGAGAATATAAAATTATTTGGAGTGCCAAGATATGTTATGATTTTTGTTTTTTATCAGCAGATAGATATAATAGTATACCTTCAAAATCTGGCGAGTTTATTTTTAAAGTTGTAGAAATAGATAGTAATTACACTATCTATAAAATATTTATATCAATATTTTTAGTATTTATAATTATTATTTTATTATTAAAAAGATATAACCCATCTAAAAAGATGGGTTATAAGTGAGACTGCTCGGGGTCGAACCGAGGACCCGCGGCTTAAAAGGCCGCTGCTCTACCGACTGAGCTACAGTCTCGTAAATATATTTATATAATTAACAATTGTGGTTATAACTTTTTTTTGCATAATTTATATTATAAACTTTAATTTTTAGATATTAAATATTTAAATATAATAATATATGTATGTATAATATTGATAGATACACTAATAAAGTTTTTTTTGGCGATAATCTTTTATTACTTAAAGAACTTCCAAGTAATTCAATTGAACTAATCTACATTGATCCTCCATTTAATACAGGTAAAATTCAGAGAAGAGATAATTTTACCGCTATCAAATCTAAGAACAAAAAAAATAATGGTTTTAAGGGTTTAGGTTATGATCTAAAAAAAACCTCAACAAATCAATATTTAGATAAATTTGATGATTTTCATAATTTTATCTTACCTAGGCTTGAAGAAGCATATCGTGTTTTATCAGAAAAAGGTTCTTTATATATTCATATTGATTATCGCGAAGTGCATTACATTAAGATTATGTTAGATAACATCTTTGGAAGAGAATCATTTATAAATGAGATTATTTGGGCATATGACTTTGGCGCTAGGGCTAAAACACGTTGGCCAGCTAAACATGATAATATTTTATTTTACGCTAAAAATCCAAAACACTTTACATTTAATACAGATCATCTTGATCGTGAGCCTTACTTAGCCCCTGGCTTAGTCACTCCAGAGAAAGCTTCATTAGGAAAATTACCAACTGATGTATGGTGGCATACCATCGTATCTCCTACAGGAAAAGAAAAAACCGGCTACCCGTCTCAGAAGCCTGAAGCAATCATTAAGAGAATTATATCCGCTTCCTCAAATCCTAAAGATACAGTTTTAGATTTTTTTGCCGGATCTGGAACCACTGGTATTGTAGCAAAAAAACTAGATAGAAAGTTTATCCTAGCTGACTTAAATCAACAATCGATAGATGTTATTAAAAATCGATTTAAAAAAGATTTTCCTAAATATAAGCTAATAACAAAAAAAATATAGTATATATGTTTAAATTCTTATACTAATAACTTTATATTTATGATCAAAATAATTGAAATATTATTATTTAAGAATTTAAAAATATTTTTATCTTTCTTTATTTTTTTTACAATCACAATAACTCCTTTCTCTTTAAGTGTATTTGATAAACTAAGCTCTGGAGGTTACGAGTCTACTGATACCGCATTTATCAAAGCATCTAAAATTGAGAAAGATAATTTTCCTCAAAATGTTGCAGAACTCACCATAGCCTTCTCTTATAAAGATTTAAATTATAAAGATGATGAATTTATTAAATCTGTTGCAGTTTTTCAAGAAAATATAAGTAAAAATTTTCCTAATTTGCTTACTTTAACTGACGACTTTTCAACAAATTTTAAAAGCACTGACGGTAAATCGATTCTTTTTATAATTTCAAATATAAATAATGATTATAATAAGTTAGCTAGATATTTATCAAGTTACTCTAATAATAACAAAGGTGTTAAACTTTATTATACATCTGGAGAATTAGTAACAAATGAAATAAATAAATTAGTTAAGAGCGATGTCACTAAGATAGAAATAATTACCATCCCAATAGTATTATTATTATTAACTTTATTTTTTAAATCATTTATTATTGCATTAACTCCAATTTTTGTCTCCCTCTTTGCTATTATTTTTTCATTTTTTTCAGTCTCTATAATAAGTAATTTTATTGACATAAATATTTTTGCAGTAAATATTATTATCGGGCTTGGTTTAGGTTTAGCTGTAGATTATTCAATTCTTATTGTAAAACGTTTTAAAGAAGAGTTAGATAAAAATAATTTTGATGCAAGAGTCGCTGCTCTCTTTACTTTAAGAACAGCAGGTAGAACCGTAATTTTTTCAGGAGCAGCTGTTGGTTTCACACTATTATCTCTACTTATTTTCCCAATTAATTTCTTAAAATCATTAGGAATTGCTGGAGCGATTGTTGTTCTCTTCTCGGTTATCGCAACTATCTTACCATTAATTACTTTTTTAGCTCAATTTGGTAATAAGCTAAAATTTAAAGAAGTAAAACCTAAAAGTATATTTTTTGAGAAAATAGGTAAACTTGTAATCAAAAAGCCAATATTATTTTTTACTCTCTCATCATTATTTTTAATTAGCTTATTGGTTCCTTTTAAAGATGTTACTTTCTCGCAAGCCGATTATCGCATCCTACCTAAAAACAATAAAGTTCTTAATGATGTAGAGTATATCTCAAATAACTTTGTCAATAACAATGATATCAATATTATAATTGATAGTAATAATAATTACCTTGCTGATGTAAATAAAGTAGTAGCTAATAGTAAAAATAATCTTATACTTATCTATGATAGTTCAAAAAATGGCTATGATAGATATATATTAAATACCAACTACCCTCCAGGAGATTTAGTAAACATTTCAATCGTAAAAGAGTTATTAAATGAAAATAAGGATTTAATGGTTGCTGGTCTATCAGCTGGGATAGTTGACTCACAGAACGCTATCTTTGATAAATTACCATATTTAATTTTATTTATCTCATTTTTTGTTTATATAATTATAATGATTTTTACCGGGTCAATAATAATACCTATCAAGGCGGTTATATTAAATTTCTTATCTTTAGGCTCGATGATTGGAATATTGAAATTAGTTTTTATTGATGGTAAATTAGATTTTCTACTCTCAGATTTTATAAAAACAGGTTTTCTTGATTTAAGTTCATTAGTTCTTGCATCTGTGGTAGCATTTGGTTTATCAATGGATTATGAATTATTTTTACTTGCAAGAATAAAAGAAGAATACGATCTTAGTAAAAATAATGAAAATGCAATTATCTTTGGTATTGCCAACTCAGCAAAAATCATAACAACCGCCGCTTTAATTTTAGCAGTTGCCTTTGGTGGTTTTGCATTTACTAGCATAACCTCTGTTATGATGTTAGGTATAGGAATAGCTATAACAATCCTCTTTGATGCAACGATTATTAGAGCACTTTTAGTACCTGCAACAATGAAACTACTTGGTAAATATAATTGGTATGCACCCAATTTTATCAAAAATATAACATTAAAACATTAAAGCCCTATAAAATAGGGCTCTGCGTGCGTAGCAGGATTCGAACCTGCGGCCTAATGCTTAGAAGGCATTCGCTCTATCCAGCTGAGCTATACGCACCTAATTTATGATATATCCATAACAATAGTTGTGGTATCCTATATTTCAAACTTTTGACAATATAGAGAGATATAATAAAGTGATATAAAAGGAGAAAAAAATGCAATTTGATGATATCGACGGTGTAAAACATTACTTCTCAAAAACCTATGATGGAGGCGAAGAGGTATTTGAAGTAAGAGACAATGATTCAGGTCTTATTAATTCAGTCCGTGATTTTATAAATTCATTTATTATCAACTCATATAATTCTGGTAATCTAGCATCTTTGCTTGAGGGTATAGAGTTATCTACCGATATTCTTGAAAAAAAACAATTGCTTTTAGATAAAATAAAAGTAAATTACCGAGAGATAGCAAATGGTGGTATTGTAGAGTATAAAACAAACGATAATGACGCCAAAGAGCTACTATATTCATGGTTTGAATTTCTATTTTTCTCAGACCTGAGAAACCCTAGAAGAAAATCTCTCCTTACTGGTAATTACGAGAGCAATAAATTTACCAAACTTAAAGTAACTGAGCTTTATCTAAATAGAGAGAATAAGGTGTTATCAAATAATAGTAAGGAGATAATTGAGAAGATTTCAAACATTTTTGATGCAAATATAGTTATTTCAAATAATAATTATTTATATATTCCAATTTTAAAAAGAGATCATAATAGTACTGTAATGCTCTTATTGGAGAATTTTAAAAATTTTTCTTTACCTGATAATGAGATATATCTCTATAAACTTAACGAAAATATTCAAGTCTATGCATTCAAAAAAGAGATTGAAGAGTTGATGAAATCTCAAATATCATTTTTTGAGATTACTCCTTGGCAAGTAGATTATCAAACATATCAAGCTAAAACTATCAATTCATTTTTCGTTATCTCTCTTGATAAATTTAGATAAAAGATCTATTGCATTTATTTCATTTGCAGGTAAAATAAAATAAAGATCTGAGGCAACTATGTTAATATTTAGCAAAAAAATAAAAATAAAGCAAATATCAATTATATTTTTATTTTCAATTATATTTTATAATAATTTAGCAAACGCAAATACCAATCTAGAGCCGAGAATAGAGCTTTTATTAGAATCTAATAGCAGAGAAGATCAGAAGATAAACTATAAAAAATACAATCTAGTTTTTAATAAAAATATTACTGATTATAATATATATAATTGTAATAATAAATCTGCTCAGGTAAAAATTATAAAATTTAATAAAAAAGATCTTATTGATGATAAAAATAGATCTACTATAACTAAAATGTTAACAGCAGATACACTTACCAAAATATATATTAAAAAATACAACAAATCGTATTATCTAAGATGTCTTCCCGATGATTTCCCAGTTTTATCTTATACTAAATTAAAAAATAATAACATAGATGGCTATCTCGCAATTCCTTACTATGCTCGCACCTTGACAGGTAATAATTTTGCATCAAATTATTTTATTATAACAGATACCAATGGTGGTGTACTATGGTATATGCGTAGCTCTGGTGGCTCAACCTTCTTAGATTTATATGATAATGAATCTCTTATCTCTAGAGGAGTTACTAACGGCTTTCATCCAGGTACGCCAACTAAATATAACTCAGCAAAAATAACCGATCTCTCCGGTAATCTCATAAATGATTTAACCCTTAACTCTTATCTTGCCAGACCCACCTTTGTTACAGATGATAAATACATTCTAGTGACAGGCTCACCTAATA
>Ga0172367_10008707_pt1 | contig 11291 bp, 19 predicted proteins | sample Lak10m_FD_114542 | JGI IMG/M metagenome (GOLD analysis project Ga0172367, IMG submission 114542) | Freshwater microbial communities from Kabuno Bay, South-Kivu, Congo - kab_022012_10m | ecosystem: Environmental > Aquatic > Freshwater > Lake | place: Democratic Republic of the Congo: South-Kivu...
ATTTCTTTTGATTTTGATACTAATTGTTTTAGTAATAGTTTTCCAATCATACTTGTTTTAAGAACGCAACGATTTGAAATAGGATTTAATATTTTATTATCAGGGCATATTTTATCCATAAATATAAATATTAATATTTATTAATAAAAAGAAATTAATTATTTTTTTCATTAATTTTCATTATTTTAAACTTTGTAGAATATTCAAATTGAGTTAAATCTATATTTTTAATTTTTTCAGTAATTTCTTTATTTGGAACATAATCAAGAATAATAGTTAATTCATCTAAAAGTAATTCAATAATATGTTTAAAATTATTATCATTATTAGAAATATATTTTTCTATATCAGCAAATATATTTTCTAATAATTGTTGAATATAATCATAATTATTTAATTTTTTCAAAATAATAATTAAGGCTTTGATGATAGATAATGAATGTTTTTTAATTTTAATATAAGAACAATATTGGTCATAATTATCATTATTATATAATGTTTTATAATCGATTATAATTTCAGGAGATAACCAACTTTTATTTGCAATAAAATTATTACAATAATTATAAATATTTGTTTTAATAAAATCTTTTTTAAATAAATATAAAACATCAATATAAATATTATTAGAAGATACTTTAATAAAATTAATTAATACATCAAAAAGAGAATTGAGAATATCTGTAGATAAATCTTTGATAAATATGGTTATTTTATTATAAATAATTTCTTTATTAACATCAGTCAATTTATTTAAATAAGCAATAAACTCTTTTTTATTTTTTGTTTCATTATTCAAATTATTTAATAATATTCTTGGTTTATTATTGCGATTATTATTAGTAGTTTTGATATTCTTTTTTTGTGCAATTAATTTCTTTTTTTCCCATAAGCTTTTAGCATCATAATTACAAACAAAACAATTATAATTATTGACTAAATCAAATGCTTTTTTTTGCAAATCAGTATTTAATAATTCATTATCAAAATGTTCATAATAATTTAAAAAAATAGTTAATGGTATTTTTATAAAACCTAAATCCTTATCTTCGTTATTTTCTATATTCATATATTGTTAAATTATTATTAATCTTTATTTAAGTTTATTAATTTTCTTTATTTATTTCATCAAATATTCTATCAACCAATTGGGCTTTTGTTCCTTCAGTTGATAATTGATATTCGTTGCATTTATCTTTCAATTTATCGAGATTTAATTTTTGAAGTTTTTTTTTAGTTAAAGTATTTTCGCTAATAATAGATTCTTTATCATCCATTATTATTTCTTTTTTTAAATCAAATAAAACTTTCTTTTCTTCAACTTTTTCATTATTATTATCTTCGGTTGTTTTTATTATTGTTTCGTCATTAATAATAGTATCGATATCAATTGAGTGAGCATCATCATTTATTTTACATTTATTAATATCAAAGCAAGTATTATCATTGGAATTAAAAACTTCATTCATTATTATTTCGGATAAATTAATATCTTTTATATTTTCATTATCATTGTAATTATAATTATTTTTATTATCGTGATTAATTTCTAATTCAATTTTATTAATTTTTTCATTTACAATAAATAAATCATTTTCAATAATAAATAATTTATAAATTAAATAAGTTAATAATATTAAAATGACGAAAATACAAAAAAAATATATTAAATAATTTGCGTTTGTTAATAATCTAAAAATCATTTTCTTAAATCATCATTACATAATTTGTTTTTGATTTCAATCGCACTATTGATAATATCATTATTTAATTTATGTTTTTTCAATAATTCTATTGCAATTATTTGTTTAGAACCTCCTTTATTAATTTTATAATCGAATATATATTTATTATTTTTTTTATGAGCATTTACAGATAAATTGATAAATCTATTATTATAATTATGTTCCAGTTCTATCAATTTATGAAAATGAGTTGTTATTATTATTGTTATTCCATTCATTTTTCCCAAATATTCGGCGATAGAATAAGCAACTGACATACCTTCAATTGGAGGAGTAGAATGCATTGGTTCATCTAAAATAAATAGTCCTCTCTTATTATTTTTCTTTATATCTTCAGCAATTTCTATCATTTTACTGCAACAGTTTATTTCAGCTTCAAAATAGGATTTAACGCCTACTTCATCGCTTATTCGCATAAATGAAACAACAGCATCATATAAAAACATTTCTCCTTTAATAGCATTAATAATACCAAATGTTTGAGCCAAAATTATATTTGATGCAATTGATTTAACATAAGTCGTTTTTCCACCTGCATTAACGCCAGTAATAATCATATTTTTATTTAAATTAACAGGATTGGTTATTTGTTCATTTGAAAGTAAAGGATTACGGATTCCCCATATTTTCAAATGATTATTATTGAAGGTTGGAATAGACCAATATTTATTTCTTTTAAGTTTAGAAATAACATTAATAACATCTAATGTATAAACTACTTTTAAGATGGTTATAATATAAGTTTTATATCTATCATTTTTCCACAATTTATAAATAGTCGATAAATCATAAGTTATTTTATCTAAATGATAAATACTTTCATTAATACTATCTATAGATACATCATTATTATAAAGAAAATATGGTTTCCATATATAATTAGAGCGTTTAATTAGAACAAGAGAAGTCTTAATAAAATCGACAAGTCCCTTAATTTTAGTTAATAATTTTTCTCGTGTTTTAATGATTATGTATGATAATACAAATGTTTGATAAATGCTATAAATATAAATTGCTATATAAAAACAGAAACTAATAATTTTAGTTAAATCTTTTTTTAAGTTTCCAGATGATTTAAAAATAATTTTAAGCAATTCATATAGTATTTGAAAATATTTATTGATTGTTATGTTTAATCCCATATATTTATTTAAATAATAATAAGGAGCAAAAACAATAGTTAAAGGATAAATAAGACACGACATTGGCATAAAGACAGTTTTATATAAATGATAACTGTCTAAAAATAGACGATAATTATTTAGATTATTTATAATATAAGTGGATGGAAAAAGAAGATTAATGCTTGTATCTTCATCAATTTCTTTTTTTAATGTCATAATCCACAATAAATCTTTTTCTTTATTTTTAAGGGTTTCTAATTGATAATTAAAAATCTGATAATTAACTTTTTGTCGTTCTAATAATAATTCTAAATCATTTGTTGGATTTTTAATTATTTTATCAATTAAAATACTGCCACCCTTCGTTATAGTTTTTGTTTTTATCCATTCATTTATTTTAGTATCAGTATATATACTATCACTAACATTTATTTTATGAATTGGATCAACATTATCTAAAATAGATGTTAAAATAGATGTTATATTTTGTTCTGAAAGTTCTAAAAAATTATCAATATCCTTTAAATCCATATTTATAATTAAAAAAATAAAAAATAATAGTGTTTTTAATCTCACTATTATTTTTAATATAAAAAATGATTGTTTTATTATATTAAAAGTAATATAAAAAATATGATTGACAGTGTTGTTATTATTCACGATAATAATATATATGATATAGAAAAAAATGAGTTCGAAACTGACGAGAATACATATAAAAGAGGTTGGTTTATTATTAAAAATCAATATATTTTTAAGAATATAAATGAACTAATTTCAAAATCATTTATGTTCTTAAATGAAAATAAATATAATATGAAATATGAAAATGATAATAATAACAATGTTTAATTATTATTTTTAGAGGTTTTTGAACGTGAAGTTGATTTAGATTTTGAAGATGAATTATTTCTTACATTAGATTTAGTTTTAGGACTTGATTTATATACACTGGCACTTCCAAGATTTTTTTCAATTTTTGTTTTTATACCTTTATCATTTAATGCACGTAATCCTAGTAAAGCTAATGAAGCTACAAATGGTGCAAGTTCTATTGAACCACCTTTCTTATTATTTTTAGCACCTCCATTTTTTAATGTAATAGAAGATGCTATATTTGTTAATTTTGAACCAAAACTATCTAATGGCATTGGTATATTACCACCTTTTTTATTTAAGTTTCTCGACATACTTAATTATATTATAGAATATTATTTTTTGTTATTTTAATATAATAAACCAAAAAAACGGCAAGAATAGTTGTAATAAAGTTTAATAATAAAAATAATACAATAAAGGGTATTATATAATATAAAAGATAAATAATAGTAGGTCTAACTATTTTATCTTTTACATCTGGTTTTTTTATTTCATCTTTAATTAAATCAATAATTATATTAATCATTTTATTGTTATGCGTCATTATAATTATTATGATTACCTTAATATTAATAAGAATGAAAGAATTGTTTAATTTTCCGCAAAAAAGAGGCAAAAACTATATTTCTCATACTGATGAAAAAATATTTATCGATTTAACCGAAATTAAAATAAAAAGATTTCAAGAATTGAATGATAACAATGGTTATTTTTTAGATTGCAATATACCTATTAATAACAATGAAACAACTATAAATAAATTAAAAGAAATCGATAATAATGCTAAACAAGCATTAATTGAAAATTATGATGAATGGTTCAATGATAACGATGATAATGATAACGATGATAACGATGATAATAAGAATATTGATTATATAAATAGTTTATATATAGATAGTTATAACGATGATTCGCAAATGACATTAATATTAAGCAATAAAATAGAAACAGAAATTATAATAGACGGTAATGAAAAAGAAAAGGATGAATTAATTTTATTTTTAAATAATAATAAAAAAAATAAGAATTATATTATAAATATAAATATTGTATTTTTAGGATTATATATTGGTAAAAATAATATAATAAATAAATGGGCAATTAAATATATAAATATAGAAAATATAGCAGATAATAATGTATATTGGAATAAGAAAGAAATTGAAAATGAATGGAAATATGATTTAATTGATTTTGAAGAAGAAATTAATAATAAAATAATTAGCTTAACAAATAGTGTTAATAATGCTAAAAGCCTTTATAATGAAATATTAAATGAACATAATATAAAAGTTTGGGAAAATAAACTTCAAAAATTAAAAACTATTCTTTTTAAAAAATAATATTTTATCTATATATGATAATAGATAAACATTTATAATATGGCTTCAAGTAGTTCTTCAATGGTAATTTCATTCTCAATTGCTATATTACTTCTTTTAATATTCTTATTATTACTGTCTTATAATACTAAATGTAAAAATGATAAGGTTGAGCGTTTTGAAGGTTTATCCCTCCCAAACCCCTATAATTCACTTATAGGAAGTGGTATAAATAGTTTAACAAATCTTGCTTCTAAAAAAGAAAAGTTTTCAAAAATGTATGAAGGTTCTCCCATAAGTGATGATAATTCATTATTTTCAAATATACAAGGTGCTGAATGTCCGACTAATGGTGCAACATTAGAAAATGCTTATGATTCTGGCAAAGATTTTCAAGATTCAGCAACTTGTTATAATAGAAAACAAGTAGAAAATAAAGAAAAGTTTTCAAATATGTATGAAGGTTCGCCGATTAGCAACAATTATTCATTATTAGCAAATACTACCGGCACTGAATGTCCTACTAATGGTTCAGCAATTGATGTCGCTTATACTAACGGCGAGTTTCAAGACCCCACTACTTGTTTCAAGCGTGATAGATTAACTAAAACTGATTTATTACCTGCTGAAGCAACTGACAAATGGTCTCAAATCAATCCATCAAGTTCTGGCGATATTGCCGATAAAAACTTTTTAACCGCTGGATATCATATTGGAATTAATACTGTCGGTCAATCAATGAGAAATGCCAATTTACAATTACGTTCTGAAATACCAAATCCACAAGTTGCTGTTAGTCCTTGGTTGATATCTACAATAGAACCAGATATTCGCCCTGTTAGTTTTGAAATAGGAAGTGCTCCTTCAACATCTGCATAAAAATAATTAATCAAAAGATACATAGCATTTGGTTATTAATATATCTTGCTTTGGTATCAATGAGTTTTTTTTCTTTTTTATAATTTTCTTATAAGAGTTTTTCGACATATTTTCATAAATAATTGTTTGATTATCGATAGCATAATTAATTACTTTATTTGTAAAAGCCCATTTAAAAAAGTTTAATTGTCCTATAGTTGTTTCTATGGTAGTATTACTATCTAAAATAAATGTAATTCTATCGTGCCGTCTGAAGGAATCAAAATTAATTTTTTTAAATGATTTCAATTGTGCCCTATAATCTAAATAAAGATTAACTTTTTTAAACTTATTTAGATTATCGTCGGGTAAATTATGATAGATGTTATTATCATTAACAGAAGTCCAATATATTATATTATTATTTTTAGCATATATAGTTACCAACCAATCTATCATTCTTAGTGATAAACAATGCTTACCGTCAATGATTGATTTTAATATGTACTTATATGTGGTATCTTTATTATAGAATGATGTTAAAGAAGATAATAACAGTTCTTTGCCACAATCGCACATTAATTAATTTATTATCATTTTTCTTATATCATTATTAATTAGTAAATTGAATCATATCAAAAATTAAGGCAATAATCCCTAAGCATAATAAAACGCCAAGTTTTTTATCCCATAAATAAATATAGAAATTAAGAATTATCAATAATAATAATAGCCAAGTATTTTCATAAAACTCCAAAATACTTGTAGGATACGGAACAGCAGGTCTTAAACCATAGATTAATAAATAAGCACTAAAAATACCTATTAATATATATCTTATCAATAAATCCATTCTATAATAAATAATTTTTTTCTTTTCAATAATAATTATAGAAAATGATTAACTTTTCACTATTAGATGAAGCATACCCGAATGACGATAAAATACAGCAAAAAAAACAGAAAAAAAATAAGCATAATAATGAAGAGCCTGTAATTAAAAATGATTGTACAATTCAAGCTCCAATATATACAATTCCTATGACGTGTGATTCAAATAAATTATATCAAGATGCAATTCACGTATCATTAGGAGGCGATAATGCTACTACTAATAATTATAAAAAAGATGGTATTAAATCGTATGATTTCGATGAAATGGATGCATATTTAAATATCAGCGATATTAATAATAAAAAAGAAGAATTAAAAACTACACCAGCAATATCTGAATATTTAAAAACATTTAAGGATAATTTTAAAAACAACGAAGGAAAAATAAATATAGAGCAATTTACGAATAACAATAGTTTAAAGGTAGATGTAAATCTATATAATTTATTTTTATTTATCTTTTTAGGTATTATTATTATTATGCTTATTGACCAAATTACTAAACTAGTTATTATTTCGCAATAATTTTTAGGATTTAAAGGCTATTATTAATAATAATTATAAATGAAACATATAACTCATTTAGTTTTTTCTGGAAATGCTCTTAAATCTATTTTTTTATGTGGAGTATTGCGATATTTGTACTGCTATAATTTAGATAGAAATATACACGATGTTGCTGGAACATCAATGGGGGCTTTTTTTGCATTAGCATTTGCACTTAAGATACCAATAGATAAATTAGAAAATATGTGTTATAGAATGGCAAAAGATGATTCAATAACAAAGTTTAAACCAAATGATATAATAAATATCATAGAAAATTATGGTTTATGTTGTTCTATCGAATATTTAAAAGAGTTTAGAAATTATATAAAGGAGATTTATGAACAAGAAGATTTAAGTTTTTTAGAACTTTCAAAAAAAACAGGTGTTAATATTTATATTAGTACGACACGTGTTAATACAGGAGATAATGTTATTTTTAATGTAAATGATACGCCTAATGTATCTGTTCTAGATGCAGTTGCTGCATCGATGTGTCTTCCATTAATAAGTAAGCCAATTATTATAGACGGTTATTATTATATTGATGGATATTTAACTAATAATTTTCCATATGACATTTTTACAAATATGAATGTTCCTGTTGATAATATTTTAGGTATTGCTTGCAATTTAAAAAATGGATTTAAATTAAAATCTTTCAATAAAGGCGATGAATTATCTATATTAGAGTATTACTTCAATATAGGTATTATTTATAATGAAAATACATTTAAATTGTGTTATTTAAATAAAATTAACGATTTTAAGGATATATTAATAGTAGATACAAATTATATTAAAGGTGTTTATAATTATGATTTTGATAATAATTGTATTGATATTAGTTTAACAGAAACAGAATTAAATAATTTATTTTTAACTGGATATAAAGCAATTCACGATTATATGAATAATCATTTAGAAAAAAAAGAAGAATTACAGCAATAATTTTGTTTTAGCTTTTTCAGATATATCTGTTATTTTCCAAGAAATATAAATATAATTATTATTAGGTTGAGGTACTTTTGAAACAAATAATCCTGACTTTTGCAAATCTTTCATTATATAATCAATACAACTGTCATAGTTATATAAAGGATATCCGATTACGATTGGAGGAACTTTATAATATAATGACATCTTACCGTATTCAGCTGTTTGTTTTATTTTTTTATGACACAATTCTAATAAATGATTAAATACGACAACATTTTTTATTTCTTTTGCTCTTTTGATTTCATATAAATCAAATAAATTAATTTTATTTGTTTTCATTATTATTTATATATTTATATTTTTTATTGTGTATTTGTTACGGTTGGTATTGTTATACTTTGTTTTGAAACCCAATCTAATATATCTTTAGATGTGCGAGTATTGCCATTGTATTCGATAGTTTTTGATGCTATAAATAATATAGCAGGTGCATATTCTATATTATTATCTTTTGCATATTTTTGTCCGATTGTTTCATTTAAATTATATTTTTCAAGAATTAAATCTTCCATTTTCTTATCATTCTTAACGGCAGATTCTATAGCAGTCCATTCTTTATCAAAAGTTTTGCAATGGGGGCAATTTTCCATATATAAATATACTAATCTTTTACTGTTGCTAAATAATTCACGGTTTCTGTAAGAAGTGCCGATGATAGTACCTACAATTATGGCAATTAAAAAAACGCCTAGTACTATATATAAACGAGTATTACCATTACTGTTAGATCTAAAACTTGAAGAACGAACCATATATTTCTATAATAATAATAGAAATAATTATAATTTTCAATATACAGCAATAAAATTATAACAATCTTTATTAAAATTATTTAATAACATTAAATCTTTAATAATAAATAATCTATAATCATAATTAATATCTCGATGATTATTAACAATTATAGGATTATGATTTTTATTTTTCAATTGTTCTTCTAATAATAATAATTCATTTTCATTTAAGTTATTGATGATAATAATGGCTCTATAAATATTAATCATCGAATATTCATTATCAAAATATTCAACAAATCTTTTAATATCTGAATGAGTCATATTATAAAAATAATAATAATTAATTATTTATATCAAATCAAATAATAACAAGTTTTAAATTATAAAAATATAAATATGATAAGAATAATATTAAAAAAGAAAAAATAATAAAATTAAAATAAATTATATATTTAATAATTTTATCATTAATATTTGTTATTTTTTTATTTTTAATCCAAATAATAGAATTGAATACAAAAAATAAAAAAATTATAATTACAAAAATTACGATTAATAACATTTTTATTTATTTAAATAATAAAAATAAAAAAAAATGAATAATTGTCATTAATAAATAATTATTAATGATTTCGAGAATCGGTTTCATCTTATCTATTCGCAATTCTATTATTTATAGTTCGAATACGCCTGATATTTATAATATTAAATGGAGTGATAATGATACTAGTTGTTCGACATTAGAACATATATTTCCTAAATGTTATATGAGTAAAAAAGGATTTAATGATATGCACAATCTCTTCAGATGTAATAAAGAAATTAATAATCATCGTTCAAATTATAAGTTTGTGGATGAAGAATCGTTTTATAAATATCCACACGATTTCAAGCAAGTTTATGATAATTATATTTCACATAAACATAAATTAATTATACCTGAAGTTGAAAGTAGAGGCATCATTGCAAGAGCTATTATGTATATGACATATGAATATAAATATAGATATCATAAAATTATTGATAATGATTTATTAATAAATTGGTGTTTATCATATCCACCGACAAAAGAAGAAATATTTCATAATAATCTAGCTTTTAAGGTTCAATATACACGAAATAAGTTTATTGATTTATATTATAAAAAAAATTATAAAAATTATATAACTAAAATATTTTAGATATAAAAAAAATGAATAATAATTAATATTTTTGGTTTTAACGACAATAGTGATAAGCATTAATGTATACTAAACGGAGGCAAGAGCAAACCGAAAGTAAAAATGAAGATTTAAATGATATCAAGATTATTAATAGAAAGCACGATTTATTTTTATCAAAGGCTGCCAAAATAGCTGAAAAATCAACGATGCTACAAAAACACGGTGCTATTATTGTATATAAAAATAATATAATTGCATCTGGATATAATTATATCTGTTCTTATATGAATAATAATTATAGCATTCACGCTGAAGTTGCTGCAATTAGCAATTTATTTCATAATAAAAAATTATTACCTTTATGTGATATTTATGTTGTTAGAATTGCACCATCTAGTTTAAATTATTGTTTAAAAAACTCAAAACCTTGTTCATCTTGTACTAATTTCATATTAAAATATAATCTTAAAAATATTTATTATTCAACCAATTTTAAATATGAAACTATGTTATTAAATATCCAATGATAATGAAACTTTTGGAATAACTCGTTTAATTACTTTTTTTGTCATAACAGGTCTATCTTCTTTATTAAAAATTAAATTAATCAATTCTGTACCATTTAAATCTTTATTATTTTCAATTATTGTTTTTATTTCTTTTATATTAATTGGTTTATGCACAGTTTTAATTGTTGCTCTAATTCTTCCATTTTGTGTATTTAAATCATTGTATTTATATTTAAACATAAAATCTTCAATTTTATTATTCAATGCTCTTTGTATCGTTTTCCTTTCTTTTAAAGCAACTTCTAATTTTCTTATAATATCATCATATTTAAACCATTCACTAACAAGATTTTTAAATGTTTCTAATTCTTCATTAGTTGGTTCAACATTAGTTTCACTAATAATATCATCAATAATTTTTTGATTATCCATTTTTTATTAATAATTATAAGATTTTTTTATATCAGATTTTCAAGTTTTTTTACTACTACTTTTTAATAATCTAATTTTTG
>Ga0172367_10008708_pt1 | contig 11290 bp, 11 predicted proteins | sample Lak10m_FD_114542 | JGI IMG/M metagenome (GOLD analysis project Ga0172367, IMG submission 114542) | Freshwater microbial communities from Kabuno Bay, South-Kivu, Congo - kab_022012_10m | ecosystem: Environmental > Aquatic > Freshwater > Lake | place: Democratic Republic of the Congo: South-Kivu...
CGCTTCAACTCCCCCTCCGTCCGCTGCCCCACAGCGGACGGTCTGACACAACATGAGGGGGGTCAAAATTGGACGCCGATCACCCCGCCAAGGGGGTCAATTTTGCATGCCGAAACACATCTACTGGAACGGCGCGGCGCTTGATCTGCGCGGTCGCGCGGCCGACTTTGCCTTTGGCTACCCGGTCACCGGATATCCGTTGTGGATGGACAATGCGGGCGTCCTTGCCGGTGCGGCCAACAAGGACAACGCCATGGCCTTCATCAACTTCCTGCTCAAGCCCGAGAATGCGGCGCTGAATTCCAACTACCACCACTATGGAAACGGCATCGCCGGCGCTGCGGCCTTCATGGACCCGGCCATCGTCTCGGCCCCGGAACTCGTCCCCCCGGCCGAACTTGCCGCGGCGGGACGCTTCACCCCAACCTGCCCGAAGGAGGCTACTGATCTGCACAGCCAGATCTGGACCGAACTCCTGCAGTAGGTCCGACGCGCAAGGCAAGGCATGGACTCCATGCCCTGTTTTTGTGCGGGGCTGCGGGGATCCGCGAACCCGCCGCATGTCGCGCCCCAAGGCCGCTCTATTTCCTTGTTTTTGGGAACTGCAAATTTTACTGTTTGGAAAAAGCTTCCAATCAACAGCGAGGATGTATCAAAATGAGCCAGACCTTCCGCCCGACCCGCCGCGGTGTGCTGCTTTCAGGCGCCGCGTTTTCCCTGACCGGGCTTCTGCCCTTGCGCGCCGCGGCTGCCGACCCCATCAAGGTCGCCGGCATCTATACCGTGCCCGTCGAACAGCAGTGGGTCAGCCGCATCCACATCGCGGCCGAGGCCGCCAAGGCCGCCGGCCGCATCGACTATACCTATTCCGAAAACGTCGCCAACACCGACTATCCGCGGGTGATGCGCGAGTATTGCGAAAGCGGCGTGAAGCTGATTGTCGGCGAGATTTTCGGGGCCGAGGCCGAAGCCCGCGAGGTTTGCGCGGAATACCCTGACGTGGCCTTCCTTCTGGGGTCCTCGTTCCTGCCGGATGAGGCGGCCAACCCCAACCTTGCGGTGTTCGACAACTTTATCCAGGATGCCAGCTACCTGTCGGGCATCATTGCGGGTGCCATGACCAAGTCGGGCAACATCGGCATGGTGGGCGGCTTCCCGATTCCGGAAGTGAACCGGCTGATGAATGCCTTCATGGCCGGCGTGCGCGAAACCCGCGCGGACGCGACCTTCCAGGTTAGTTTCATCGGGTCGTGGTTCGATCCGCCCAAGGCCAAGGAAACCGCCCTGGGCATGATCGACGGCGGGGCGGACGTGATGTATGCTGAACGCTTCGGTGTGTCGGACGCCGCGAAAGAGCGGGGCATTCTGGCCATCGGCAACGTGATCGACACGCAGGCCGACTACCCGGAAACCGTTGTCGCGTCTGCGCTTTGGCATTTCGAGCCGACGTTGAACGCCGCCCTTGACGCGATCGAAGGGGGCAATTTCGTCGCCGCCGACTATGGCGTCTACTCCTTCATGAAGGCGGACGGCTGTTCGCTGGCGCCCCTTGGCACGTTTGAAGGCAAGGTTCCGGCCGATGTCATGGCCATGGTGGCGGCGAAGGAAGCCGCAATCCGCGATGGCAGCTTCGTCGTCGAGATCAACGACAACGAGCCGAAGTCGTCGTAGATGACCTCGACCGAGGTTCTGCGCCCCGAGGTGCTGCGGCTGGACCGCATCACCAAGCGGTTCGGGGCGCTGGTCGCCAATGACGCCATCTCGCTGGCCCTGACGGCCGGCGAGGTGGTTGCCCTGCTTGGTGAAAACGGCGCCGGCAAGACCACGCTGATGAACATCCTGTTCGGACAGTATGTGGCCGATCACGGCAGCATCACCGCCTTTGGCAAGGTTCTGCCGCCAGGCAACCCGCGTGCGGCGCTGGGGGCCGGGATCGGCATGGTGCATCAGCATTTCACGCTGGCCGACCACCTGACGGTGCTGGAAAACGTGCTGCTTGGCACGCGGTCCTTGTGGTCCCTGGACTTGGGTCTTGGCCCGGCACGGGCGCGGTTGCGGCAATTGGCCGAGCAGTTCGGTCTGGCGGTGGACCCCGATGCGCGGGTGGGCCGCTTGTCGGTGGGCGAACGCCAGCGGGTGGAAATCCTGAAGGCGCTGTACCGTAACGCCCGCGTTCTGATCCTGGATGAGCCGACCGCCGTGCTGACGCCGCAAGAGGCCGATGCCCTGTTTGACACCCTGCGCCGCATGGTGGCTGACGGGCTGTCGGTGATCTTCATTTCCCACAAACTGCATGAGGTGATGGCGATTGCCGACCGCTGCCTTGTGCTGCGCCATGGCAAGATGGTGGGCGAGGTGGAAACCCGCGCCACATCGCCCGAGGCGCTGGCCGCGATGATGGTGGGCGGCGCTGTGCAGCGCCCGATGGTGGCGGCAGGGACGCCGGGCGCTGTGCTGTTGCAGCTTGACCGCGTCACCACGCCCGATCGCGAGGGGGCGCCGGGGCTGAAATCGGCCAGCCTTGCCTTGCAGGCCGGGCAGATCACCGGGATTGCCGGGGTGTCGGGCAACGGGCAGGCGGCGCTGTCGGACATCCTTTCGGGCCTGCTGGCACCGTCTTCCGGGCTGCTGTCGGTTGCCGGCCACTCTGCGCCTGCCCGCTGGACGCCCGCCGCCGCGCTGACCGGCCGGATCGGCCGCATCCCCGAAGACCGCCACAAGACCGGCACCATCGCCGATTTCTCGCTGACCGAGAACGTGCTGCTGGAAACCCACGGCAAACCGCCCTTCAGCCGCCGGGGCTGGATCGACTGGAGCGCCGCCGAGAGCCATGCCCGCGTCATCATAGAAAAATACGACGTGCGCTGCCCCGGGCCCGAGGCGCGGATAAGGCTCTTGTCGGGTGGCAACATGCAGAAGCTGATCCTTGGCCGCGTGCTGGAAGCCGGACCGATGGTCATTCTGGCCAATCAGCCGGTTCGGGGTCTTGATATCGGCGCCATCGCCTATGTCCACGGCCAGCTTCTGGCCGCGCGTGACCGGGGCGCTGCGGTGCTGCTGATTTCCGAAGACCTGGACGAGGTGATGCAACTGTCGGACGTGATCCATGTGATCAGTGAAGGCCGCCTGTCCCCGCCCATTGCGCGCGGGACGGCGGGGGTGGCCGAACTGGGCCTGTGGATGGCCGGCGAGGGCTTTGCCGATGCGGCTTGAACCTGTCGCGAACCCGACTGCGGCGCGGCGGTACGGCCCGCCGGCGCTGGCCCTTGCGGCAACGGTGATCGTCGCGTCACTTCTGGCGCTGATTGCCGGGGCCAATCCCTTTGCCACGCTTGGGCTGATCATCGACGGTGCCTTCGGGTCGCGTTTTGCGCTGCTGGAAACCCTGAACCGCGCCACGCCGCTGATCTTCACGGGCCTTGCCGTTGCCGTCGCCTTTCGTGCCAAGCTGTGGAACATCGGTGCCGAGGCGCAGCTTTACGCGGGCGCCGTGGTAACGGTGATCGTCGGCTCGGCAAGCTGGGGCGCGGTCTGGCTGCAACTGCCGGCCATGGCGGTGCTGGCCGTCATCGCCGGGGCGCTGGTGCTGCTGGGACCGGTCATCCTGAAGACGCGCTATGGCGTGGACGAGGTGGTGACGACGCTTCTGTTCAACTTCATCATGCTCCTGTTCGTCAGCTATCTGGTCGAAGGCCCGCTGAAAGACCCCGCGGGGATGGGCTGGCCGAAATCCGTGCCGGTCGAGAAAGAGCTGCGTCTGCCCCGCATCGTCGAGGGGCTGCGGCTGCACTGGGGCTTTGCGCTGGCGCTGATCTCGGCGCTGGCGATCTGGGTGATGCAGACCCGGACGGTGCTTGGCTATCAGATCCGCGCCGTGGGCCAGAACCCGCGTGCGGCACGCTTTGCCGGCATTCCGGTGAATTCGGTGCTGGTCAAGACCGCGCTGATTTCGGGCGGGTTGGCGGCGCTCGCCGGCTTTTCCGAGGTGGCGGGGCTCAAGGGCCACCTGTCACGCGATCTGTCGCCGGGCTTTGGCTATACCGGCATCATCGTGGCCATGCTGGCGGTGCTGCACCCCTTGGGCGTTATACTGACCGCCCTGTTCATGGCCGGCATCTTCGTGGGCGCCGACAGCATGAGCCGCGCCGCCGATGTGCCGACCTATATCGCCGATATCCTGATGGCGGTCGCGCTGTTGTTCATGGTGCTGGCCATTTTGCTGACACGCTATCGGGTGGTCTGGCGATGAGCATGCTGTGGGAGATCCTGATCTCGGCCAGTTTCTGGGCTGCGGCGATCCGCATCGCCTCGCCGCTGATCTTTGCGACGATGGGCGAGCTGATCTGCGAACGCGCCGGGGTGCTGAACCTCGGCATCGAAGGCATCATGGTGATGGGGGCCTTCACCGGCTGGTTTGCCGTCTATCTGGGTATGCCGCTGGGGATGGGCGTGGTCGTGGCCTTTGCCTCGGGCATGCTGTTCGGCCTTCTCCATTCGGTCCTGACCGTGCCTTTCGGGCTGTCGCAGCATGTCGTGGGCCTTGGCGTCACGCTTCTGGCCACTGCGACGGCGGCCTTCACCTATCGCCTTGCCCTGCCCGAGGTGACCAGCCCGCCCCGGATCGAACCCTTTCAGCCCTGGGAACTGCCGGTCCTGTCCGACATCCCGTTTTTCGGCGAGGCGCTGTTTTCGCAGACCGCGCTGACCTATCTGGCCTTCCTCGTCGCGCTGGCCGTCGCGCTGGTGCTGACGCGCACGCCGCTTGGACTTGCCCTGCGGGCGGTGGGGGAAAACCCGGCCGCGGCGGCAGCGCAGGGCCTGTCCGTCACCGGCCTGCGCATGGGGGCGGTGATCTTCGGCTCGGGCCTGATGGCCGTCGGCGGGGCGTTCCTGACGCTTTCGGCCTTTTCCTCGTTCTTCTTCGACATGGTGAACGGGCGCGGCTGGATCTGCATCGCGCTGGTGGTGTTCGGGGCCTGGCGGCCGGGCAAGGCGGTCCTGGGGGCGATCCTATTCGCCGCCTTCGACGCGCTGCAGGTGCGGCTGCAGCAGACGCCCCTGGGTGCCGTGCTGCCTTACCAGCTGTTCCTTGCCATGCCTTACATCCTGTCGATCCTTGCGCTTGTCGTCATGTCACGCCGGGCCGAGGTGCCACAGGCCCTGATGATCCCCTACAACAAGGGAGAACGCTGATGTTCGACATCCTGATCCGTGGCGGCACCCTGCCCGATGGCACGGTGGCCGACATCGCCATTCAGGGCGACCGGATTGCTGCGGTCGGTGCGCTGCCTGACGCCTCGGCCGCGCGGGTGATCGACGCCACCGGCGATCTGGTCAGCCCGCCCTTTGTCGATCCGCATTTCCACATGGATGCGACGCTGTCCTACGGACTGCCTCGGGTGAACGCCTCTGGCACGCTGCTGGAAGGCATCAGCCTGTGGGGCGAGTTGCGCGACATCGCCTCGGTCGATGACATGGTCGCGCGGGCTGTGCGCTATTGCGACTGGGCCGTCAGCATGGGGTTGCTGGCCATCCGCACCCATGTCGACACGACACCCGATCACCTGCGTGGGGTCGAGGCGATGCTGGAGGTCAGGCGGCAGGTCGCCCCCTATCTTGACCTGCAGCTCGTGGCTTTCCCGCAGGACGGGCTTTACCGCACCGCCACCGGGCGGGCCAATGTGATCCACGCGCTGGATATGGGCGTGGATGTGGTGGGCGGCATCCCGCATTTCGAACGCACGATGGGGGAAGGTGCCGAATCCTTGCGCGACCTGGCCCGCATGGCCGCGGATCGCGGGCTGATGTGGGACGTGCATTGCGACGAAACCGACGATCCGATGAGCCGTCACGTTGAAACAATGGCACGTGAGGTGACCCGCCACGGGCTGGGCGCGCGGGCGGCTGGCAGCCACCTGACCTCGATGCATTCGATGGACAATTACTATGTGTCCAAACTGCTGCCGCTGATCGCCGAATCCGGCATGACGGCAATTCCGAACCCCCTAATCAACATCACCCTGCAGGGCCGCCACGACAGCTACCCCAAGCGGCGCGGCCTGACCCGGGTCAAGGAAATGCAGGCCCATGGCATAACCGTGGGCTGGGGGCAGGACTGCGTGCTGGACCCCTGGTATTCGCTGGGCACTGCAGACATGCTGGATGTGGCCTTCATGGGGCTGCATGTGGCGCAGATGACCCATCCGGCCGAAATGGCGCGCTGCTTCACCATGGTGACCGAAGACAACGCCCGCATCATGGGGCTGCAAGACTACGGGCTGAGATCCGGCGCCTTGGCCTCGCTTGTCATCCTTGATGCCGGCACCCCGACCGAGGCGCTGCGCCTGCGCCCCGACCGGCTGGCGGTGATCTCGAAGGGCAAGCTGGTGGCGGAACGGGCGCGAAACGATGCGCGACTGACCCTGCCGGGGCGCCCTGCATCGGTGCGCCGCCGGCTTTGACGGAACGCGCCTTCAAGGCCGCCCGCTTCGGAACGGGCAACGCCAAGGACGGAAGCCTGCGGCAGGATCGACGTTGCCAGGGGGCGATGCACCCAAGGCGGGTTGGCTTCCCTCCGTCGGCCCGCGCTGTGGCCGACCCTGTGCCTTCGGGTCATTTCCGGCGCAGGAATCCGCCGTCGACCACCAGTTCCTCGCCGGTGATGAAACTGGCGTCGTCGGACAACAGGAACAGCATGGCCTCGGCCACCTCATCCGGCCTTGCCATGCGGCCCAGCAAATGGGCGCCTGACGCGCTGGCGTGTAGGGCCGCCGGGTCCGGTGCCAGGGCGATCCCCTGATCGGTGAACGGGGTATCGACCCAGCCGGGGCTGACCGCGTTCACCCGAACGCCAAGGGGCGCAAACTCGCCACAGGCCGCGCGCGCAAGGCCCAGGACCGCACCCTTGGAGGCGTGATAGGCAACATGGCCATCAGTCGCGACGTGGGCCGAGACCGAGGCGGTCAGCACGATGGCTCCGCCGGACGAGACCTGCGCGTGTTTCATCGCCAACATGCAGCCGGTCACGTTCACGGCCATGACGCGGCGCCAGTCGTCCCAGGAAAGATCCTCGACCCGGCCCCTGGCATTGGTGCCCGCGATGCAGACCAGTCCGCGCAGGGGCCCGATTTGGGAAAGGGCCATGGCCACCGCGTCTTCGTCCCCGACATCGGTGATCAGGCTCAGGTCGGCCATGTCATTCGGCGCAACGTCAAGCGACGCCGCCTGCCGGCCCTGCCGATGGCGACCGGCACCTTGTGGCCTCGGGTGCTGCGGGGCTCTGGGCGGGTTGGGATCTGAACGTGGCCTTCTGGGTCGATGGCGTCTGGCTGCGCCTGGTGCCGCGCCAAGGCTGGCTGGTCTGGATCGCAGCCGAGCAGATATTCGTGGTCTGGAATGGCAGCGCCTGGGATCCGGTCGGCGTTCCGCAGGATGTGCCTGACGCGATCTTCAGCCTCGTCAACGATGCCGACCCGACAAAGAAGGCGCTGTTTACGCTGTCGGGGATCACCACCGGCACGACCCGGACCTTCACACTGCCCAACACCTCAAGCGAGTTGGCAATCCTCGCGGGCACGCAGACCTTCACGGGCAACAAGACCTTCTCCGGCACGCTGACCGCCTCGGGCACTGTCACGGTTTCGGCGGCATCGGCCAGCATCGGCACGGCGACAACAACCGCCACCTACGGCATGGGCACCGGTGCCACGACCACCGGCGTCACCAAGACCGTGAACCTCGGCACCGGCGGCGCATCCGGATCGACCACGGTCGTCAATATCGGCTCTGCGACGGCTGGCGCGGGCGGAACCACGGTGGTGAACACGCCCACCGTCACATTCGCCAATGCCGTCACGCAGGTCGGCATGCCGCAGGCCAACCTGACCGCCCAGCTTCTGGGCCTCGGTGGGGCCACGGCCGACAGCTACAACCGTGTTTCGGTCAACACTCCGGCGCTCTTGTTCAACAACGCCGGGGCCGGCATCGAGGCCACGATCAACAAGGCGGCGGCCGGGAACGACGCAGCTTTCGCCTTCAAGACTGGGTTTTCGGCAAGGGCGCTGATAGGACTCTCGGGCAACGATGACTTCAGCTTCAAGGTCAGCCCGGATGGCTCGGCCTTCTTCGAAGCGATCCGGATCGACCGCACCAGCGGCCAGGTGGAACTGCCGCAGCCGACGGTCCTGCCGGGTCTCAGCGCCGTGCCGACCCCGCCGCCCGCAGGCAAGGCCGCCCTCTATGCCCGCAACCGCGCAGGCGCCCCTTGGATCGACGTGATGCGCCCCTCCGGTCGAGACTTCCCGCTGCAGCCGCATTTCGGGGTCAACCGGATCGCCAACTGGTCGCCCTCGGTCACCACTACGATCACCACGGAAGGCCTGCCGATCACCTCGGTCGGAACAGTCTCGCACCCCACGCTGGCCGCAACGAACCTTGCCGCCAGCATGCGGCGCTGGCGTCTGACTTCAGCGGCGTTGGTGGATTCGGTGGCCGACCAGCGCTCTGCCGGGTGGGCCTGCTGGCGCGGCAATGCGGCGGGCCTCGGCGGATGGACCTTTGTGACGCGGATTTCTCTGACGATGTTGATTTCCACCCAGAAGTGACCCGGGTAGGGGCGTAATTTTCATTGAGAACTGACCCATGTGACACCTTCCCCATGGCTGCTGGCAGCAGGGGACATTGGAGTGATCGGCATGGCATTTTTGAGTATTATTCGGCGTTGGGCATTGCGCGAGCATCTGTCCATTCGGGAGATCGCGCGGCGGACGAAGTTGTCGCGCATCGAAGCCATTGGACGCCATTGGTTCGAGACCAATGGCTGAGGCATTCGCAAGTATTTGCGGTCTGGGGCGGTTGAGCCCGCGTTCAAGGTTGCCGAGCGACCGAGCAAGCTTGATCCTTTCGCGGCAAAACTGTCGGGCTGGCTGAAGACCGAGGCCGGGAAGTCGCGCAAGCAGCGGCGAACGTCGAAGCAGTTGCATGAGGATCTGGTGAAGCTGGGATATATCGGGTCCTACGGCCGGGTCGCCGCTTTTGCTCGGGTTTGGCGGGCAGATCGGCAACGCGAGCAACAAACGACGGGGCGCGGAACTTTCGTGCCGCTGGTCTTTCAGGCTGGCGAGGCGTTCCAGTTTGACTGGAGCGAGGATTTTGCGGTGCTGGGTGGCGAGCGCACCAAGTTGCAGGTGGCGCATATCAAGCTGTCGCACAGCCGGGCGTTTCTGTTGCGCGCCTATCCCCTGCAGACCCACGAGATGCTTTTTGATGCGCATGTGCATGGGTTCCGAGTGTTTGGCGGCGTTCCTGGGCGTGGGATTTACGACAACATGCGCACAGCAGTTGATCGTGTTGGCCGGGGCAAGGAACGGCAGGTCAACGCCCGGTTCCTTGCGATGGCCAGCCATTATGTCTTTGAGCCCGAGTTTTGTAACCCTGCAGCGGGTTGGGAGAAGGGACAAGTCGAGAAGAACGTGCAAGATTCCCGCCATCGTCTGTGGCAGCCCATGCCAGAGTTCCCCGATCTGGCGGCACTGAATGTATGGCTGGAACGACGCTGCATGGAGTTGTGGCACGAGATCCCGCACGGCGCGTTGCCTGGCAGCGTGGCCGATGTCTGGGCCGAAGAGCGGGCAAGCCTGATGCAATTGCCGCCTGCTTTTGACGGTTTTGTCGAGCACAGCAAACGTGTCTCACTCACATGTCTGATCAGCTTCGAGCGCAATCGCTACAGCGTTCCGGCGTCCTTCGCGAACCGGCCTGTCAGCCTGCGGATCTATCCGGACCGGCTGGTGGTGGCGGCTGAGGGCAACATCCTGTGCGAACATGGCCGCGTGATCGAGCGCAGCCACAAGCAGCCAGCGCAGACGATCTATGATTGGCGGCACTATCTGGCTGTCATCCAGCGCAAACCCGGGGCATTGCGCAACGGCGCACCCTTTCTGGAATTACCGCCTGCCTTCAGACAGTTGCATGATCACATGCTCCGCAAGCCTGGCGGTGATCGGGAGATGGTCGATATTCTCGCCCTCATCTTGCACCACGATGAACAGGCAGTTCTCACCGCAGTGGAACTGTCGCTGGCCGAGGGCGTGCCGACCAAAACCCATGTGCTGAACCTGTTGCACCGCCTGATCGACGGCAAGGTGATTGGCGGGCCTCCGCTGGACACGCCGCAGGCGCTGATCCTGAGCCGCGAACCCAAGGCCAATGTCGAGCGCCATGACGGCCTGCGTGCCCAGATCGCCGGGGGCCGCCATGCGTCATGATCCCGCCGCTGGCGCTATCGTCATCATGCTGCGCAGCCTCAAAATGTATGGCATGGCGCAGGCTGTCACCGATCTGATCGAGCAAGGCGCACCGGCCTTTGAAGTATGAGGAGGGTCAGCAAATGATCCGGGGGATCATTTGCCCGACGATTGCATCCCGATCCTGTCGCAACTGCTGAAGGCCGAATTGGCCGAGCGCGAGGTTCGCTCTATTGCCTATCACATGAAGTCCGCACGCTTCCCGGCCTACAAGGATCTCTCCGGCTTTGACTTTGCGACCAGTGAGATCAATGAGGCCACCGTGCGTCAGCTGCATCGCTGCGAGTTCATGGATGGTGCCCAGAACGTGGTCCTGATCGGCGGCCCTGGCACCGGCAAAACCCACGTCGCAACGGCACTCGGCATCCAGGCTATCGAGCACCACCGCCGGAAAGTTCGCTTCTTCTCGACCATCGAACTGGTCAACACCCTCGAACAGGAAAAGATCAAGGGCAAGGCCGGGCAGATCGCCGAAAGCCTGAGCAAACTCGACCTCGTGATCCTGGATGAGCTGGGATACCTGCCGTTCAGCGCCTCAGGCGGGGCGCTGCTGTTCCATCTGCTGAGCAAACTTTACGAGCGCACCAGCCTCGTCATCACCACCAACCTAAGCTTCAGCGAATGGGCCACCGTGTTCGGCGACGCTAAAATGACCACCGCCTTGCTCGATCGTCTCACCCACCGCTGCCACATCCTTGAGACCGGAAACGACAGCTTCCGCTTCAAGGCAAGCTCAGCGGTAGCCAAAACGAAAAGGGAGGCCGCGCATGTCTTGACCCAAGCATAACCCGCAGAACATAATCTTCAGGCGGGTCAATTCTCGATGAAAACCCCGGGTCACTTCTGGGTGGAAATCAACACAGGATCCCGCCCGAGCACGAGATCGCCAGCGTCACCGCCGACGGCGCGTTCGACACCCGCAAGTGCCATGACGCCATCGCCGCGCGCGGAGCCGCAGCGATCATACCGCCCCGCAAGAACGCCAA
>Ga0172367_10008710_pt1 | contig 11289 bp, 10 predicted proteins | sample Lak10m_FD_114542 | JGI IMG/M metagenome (GOLD analysis project Ga0172367, IMG submission 114542) | Freshwater microbial communities from Kabuno Bay, South-Kivu, Congo - kab_022012_10m | ecosystem: Environmental > Aquatic > Freshwater > Lake | place: Democratic Republic of the Congo: South-Kivu...
AAGTGTGACAACACTTCTGTGAATTGGGGTAAATAGATATCAAAAACCAAGAATTAACATTACGGCACGAAGCGCCGTAATGTTAGTTCCGCACTGGGAAGGAAATAGCACACCCACAATAAAAATTAATAAGGTGGGCAATGCCCACCCTACTTTAGAAATTGATTATGCCAAACTTAGAAAATCTCAAGATTGCGATCGTCCATGAATGGTTTGTGACCTACGCAGGAGCGGAGCGCGTGGTTGAGCAGATTTTAAATTTATTTCCCCATGCTGATCTGTTTGGAGTTGTAGATTTTCTCGATGCTGCGCAACGGGGATTTATTCAAAATAAGCCTGTTCAGACAACATTCATCCCAAAATTACCCTTTGCCAGATCTAAGTTTCGCCAATATTTGCCACTCATGCCCTTAGCGATCGAGCAGCTTGATCTATCAGCATATGACCTAATTATCTCTAGTTCCCATGCTGTTGCCAAAGGAGTATTAACTGCGCCACATCAATTACATATTTCCTACGTGCATTCCCCCATCCGTTACGCTTGGGACTTGCAACACCAATATCTTAAAGAATCAAATTTAGAACGGGGAATTAAAAGCTGGATCGCGAGATGGATCTTGCATCAAATCAGGATTTGGGATACGCGCACAGCCAATGGAGTCGATCTATTTGTAGCAAATTCTGAATTTATTGCCCGTCGAATTCATAAGGTCTATCGGCGATCGGCGACAGTAATCTATCCACCAGTGGATCTGCAAAATTACACACTTTACGAACAAAAGCAGGAATTCTATCTCACCGCTTCCCGATTAGTTCCCTATAAGCGCATTGATCTGATTGTGGAAGCTTTTTCGCAGATGGGCGATCGCTCCTTAGTCGTCATTGGTGAAGGAGACCAAATGGCAAAAATTCGTGCCAAGGCAAGCAGTAACATCAAATTTCTTGGTCATCTAGAACCAGAATCTTTGCGCGAATATATGCAAAAGGCAAGAGCTTTTGTGTTTGCGGCTGAGGAGGATTTTGGGATTACACCAGTAGAGGCTCAAGCCTGTGGAACACCTGTGATTGCCTATGGGCGTGGTGGTGTATGTGAATCTGTGCGTGGCTTAGACTGCGATCGCCCCACAGGTGTATTTTTTGGAGAGCAGACGGTGGCGAGTATCTGTGCGGCAGTGCTTGAGTTTGAGCAGAATAGCGATCGCATATTACCTAAAATCTGTCACGAAAATGCAATGCGTTTCTCAACAGAGAGATTTCAATCAGAGTTTTTAGAATTTGTAGAACAAGCTTGGCGCGATCTCTAAAATACGCACAAAAAAAGGGCGCTTAGCGCCCTTTTTTTTAGCCCTTGAGTTTATTTGATTCAACTACAAGAGAATCGATCAATGGTTGGAGAATCAATTCCATTGCCATGCCCATCTTACCGCCAGGGACAACTAAAGTTGTATGACGAGACATGAAGGAATCATGGATCATGTCTAGCAAATAACGGAAGTCGATTTGGAACTTCTCGCGGAAGCAGCGATTAGTATGGATAATCACAAAGCTTTCATCAAGGGTAGGAATATCGCGAGCAATGAAAGGATTGGAAGTATCAACGGTAGGAACGCGCTGGAAGTTAATATGCGTATTCGAGAACTGAGGCGCAATGTAATTTACATAGTCTGGCATCCGTCGCAAAATTGTATCAACGATCGCTTCAGCACTATAGCCACGTTCAGCATTATCACGATGGATCTTTTGAATCCATTCCAAGTTCACAATTGGAACTACGCCTACCAATAGATCAACATACTTAGCAAGGTTAATATCTTCGGCAACGACACCACCATGCAAGCCTTCGTAAAAAAGTACATCAGTATTAGGTTCGATGCTCTCCCAAGGAGTAAATTCGCCAGGTTGATTGTTCGTACCTAAGCGTCCATTGTGATACTCGGCTTCTTCGGGGCTGTGCAGATAGTAACGTCTTTGACCACCACCAGTTTCACCATATTCCTGAAACAATGCTTCAAGCTTATCAAGCAAGTTGGCATTCAAGCCAAAATGGCTGAGATCACGACCTTCTGCTGCGGCTTGTTTCGTGGCCTCACGCATTTCTAGGCGGTTGTATTTGTGGTAGCTATCACCTTCAATAACTGCCGCTTGAATATTTTCTAAACGGAAAATATGCTCAAAAGCTCGCTTGACGGTACTAGTACCAGCACCTGATGAACCTGTTACCGCAATAACTGGATGTTTTTTAGACAAATTTTTTCTCCTTGATTTTTATTTAACCAATGTGCTTTTTATTGACGTGAGAGTTATGCAATCTAATAAAGAAACCGATTTTTGTTGACACGGCTTCGCCGCACCATCAAAAATTGTTTTTTACTTTACGGCAAAGCCCTAAGTGCGATCGCTTGCAACCGAAGATTCACAAAAAATATTAAAACTACTATACCTTTGTATATAGCGCCCAAGAAAGCAAAAAATGATCAACTTTAGGGCAAAGTTTGCAGACATGATTTCTGGCTTATCAAAATTACCGCAAAAGTTCACTGAACCTTTAACTATTGGCAATGTCATCCTCAAAAGTCGGGTGTTGCAGTCACCATTGTCGGGGGTGACGGACTTGGTATTTCGGCGGTTAGTGCGGCGCTATGCTCCTGATTCGATGCTTTATACCGAGATGATCAGCGCTACGGACTTGCATCACATGAAAGCTTTGCCTAAGTTGATGGAGATTGATCGCTATGAAACACCGATTAGTATTCAGCTTTTTGATTGTCGTCCCGATTTTTTAGCAGAGGCGGCGCAAAAGGCGGTTGCTGAGGGTGCTGACACTGTAGATATTAATATGGGCTGCCCTGTGAATAAAATTACCAAAAAGGGGGGTGGCTCATCTTTATTACGACAGCCAGAGCTTGCCGCGCAAATTGTGCGATCAGTAGTTGAGGCAGTGGATATTCCTGTGACTGTGAAAACGCGGATCGGTTGGGACGATACTGAAATTACGATTTTGGACTTTGCTAAGCGCATGGAGGATGCGGGTGCAAAGATGATTACCGTCCATGCCAGAACGCGATCGCAGGGCTATACAGGTAACGCTAAGTGGGAATGGATTCGTAAAGTTAAAGAGGTGCTGACGATTCCTGTGATTGCCAATGGGGATATTTTTTCAGTGGAGGCAGCGATCGCTTGTTTAGAGCAAACGGGTGCAGATGGGGTGATGTGTTCACGTGGGACTCTGGGCTATCCGTTTTTGGTGGGCGAGGTCGATCATTTTCTAAAAACAGGTGAATATTTACCCAAACCATCATCGATTCAATGTTTAGAAGTTGCCAAGGAGCATTTACAAGGGCTATGGGATTACAAAGGTATCCGTGGGATTCGTCAATCCCGTAAGCATATGACTTGGTATGCCAAGGGTTTTGTGGGTGCGGCGGCTCTGCGTGATCGCCTCTGTCGGATTGAGTCGGTACAAGATGGCTTTGATTGCTTAGATGAGGCGATCGCCAAATTGGCTCATCATCAGAATGATCCTATGGTGATCGCATCTGAAGATATGGCAGAAATGATCGCCATGAAGCAATAATAAAGCTCAATCCCCATTTTTCATGAGGGTGGCTCCACCACCCTCATAAAAAATTGGTTTTCAAATCACAAAATAAGTAGATGGGCATAATTAATTACAAACCCAAACCCGTAAAGTTGCGTCCCTGCGGGACGCAACTTTACGGGTTTGGGTAATTTCTGCACAAGCACTTAGCTGAGCCATTTTGTGATTTGCTATAATTCGCAGTGCAAAGCACGGTGCAAACCACCCAACTTTATCAAGAAGCATCATGCAACAAATATTTAGTCGTCGTAATTTGCGCCTGTTTATCACGATCTTTGTGATAACGGTGCTGATGTTTGGGCTGGGGTGGTTTATATTTTTGCGCCCCGAAATTTTTAGCCTCAATAAAACTGCCCAAACTGCTGGCTCTAGCCTTCAAAATATTACTCTCACAGAATTTGACGCAAATGGCAAACTGCTTTGGGAAATTCAAGCCAAACGTGCTAACTATCGGGAGGAGCGTAAAATTGCCGATGTGGAAGATGTCGAAGGGAAATTTTATCGCGACGGTGAACTACTCATAGAAACCACTGGTGATAAGGGAACTATCGATCAAGTTAGCAAAGAAATTTCCCTAGATGGCAATATCAAAGCGATCGCTGTCCAAGAAAAGATCAATATGAAAGCCGATCGCATGGTCTGGAAGTCGGAAGAAGATCTGCTCAAAGCCACGGGCAAAATTCAGATTGATAAGCCTGAGGACGAGCTGACCATGACAGGCAAAGAATTAACGGCTAAACCAAGTATTAATATGTACAGCCTAGAAAAACAAGTAATTGTAACTGCGGTAAAGCCCCCTTTGGAAATGAAGAGTGAGAAGGTCACTTGGGATGCAAAGAGCGATCGGGTGTTTACGGATGTTCCGATTTCGGTGATTCAAATCAAGGATAAATTGCAACTGACTGCTAATAAAGGTAATTGGGATATTCAGAAAAAGGAAGTTACTTTTACGGGTGATATTAAAGCTAAAGATCCCAACCTAGATGTGGACATTGAGGCGGCTAAAGCCATTTGGAATCTTGAGAAAAAGTTGGTAACTCTACCAGTAGCCTTTACGGGAACTAGTAAGGGTCGGGGCATTATTGTGAAGGCTCAGAAGGGAGAAGCTCAAATCGAAAAGGAACAGATTAATCTTACGGGTCAAGTATCAGCCAGTTTTAGTTCTACTCAAGGTGTGGTTAATGCTGACAAAGTGGAATGGCTAATTCCTACCAAAACGATTACAGCCGATGGCAATATCGTCTATCAACAACCCGACAAAAATCTCAATGTTAGCGGCGATCGCGCTGTAGCTAATCTCGAAACACAAACTGTCACAGTCACAGGTACAAATGTGCTTTCCACATTAAATCCCTAAGAGTCGTGCTTTTGTATATCTAACAAAACAATAAAGTCGGCGCTTCGCGCCGACTTTATTGTTTTGTTAGATTACACGATCATTTCCGCCATCAATGGGAACTTGAGCCGCAGTCGTGCAAGCAAACAAAGCTCCACACATTTCTGCGGCAAGTTCGGCAACATGGCGACTTGTTACTTCCACTTTGAGCAGATTATTGGTTTTATATTCCTCAATCGTTAAACCGTAATGCTTGGCACGAGAAGTTAATACTTCCTCTGTCCAGATACCCGTATCAAAGACAGCATTGGGATGCAAAGTGTTGATGCGAATGCGATCGCTACTCCATTCTAGAGCCGCAACGCGCATTAGTTGTGTTAACGCCGCCTTGGATGCAGAATAGGCTGCTGCCGCAGGGCCAGGGGCAGGGACATTTTTGGAACCGATCGCCACGACGCGACCACCATTAGGCGCAAGTTTCAGCAATGGATAGGCTTCGCGCATCAGAACTAGATTTGCTTCAAGATTAATCTGCATCACCTTTTGCCATGTGGCAGTATCCAGATTTTCGATGCGACATCCTGATGGAAAAATCCCTGCATTGAGGATAAGAATATCTAGACCACCAAAGGCTTTGACGGCTTGATCGAGGGAATTAGCGATCGCCGCTTCATCACTAACATCGCAAGTAATGCCAACAAAATCGGGGCGATCGTAAAGCTTCTCAATGGCAGGATTAATATCTAAACCCACAACCGCCGCGCCACGCTTTAGTAATGAGTCTACACAAGCTTTACCAATACCTGAAGCTGCACCTGTGACCAAAGCAATTTCACCTGTAAAAGCGGGAGAGGAACCGCCTTTTTTCAGTTTTGCCTGTTCCAATTCCCAATATTCCACCGCAAAGATATCGCTAGCAGGTAATGCTTGATAGCCGCCCAAAAGCTGAGATCGCTGAATGATTTCCATCGTATGCTCGTAGATATCTGCAACGATCTGGGCATCTTTAGCAGATTTACCAACGGTGACTAAACCTAACTGGCGATCAATAACGACGCGAGGCGCAGGATCGAGAATAGTTACTGGTTGCGCTGATTTAGGAGCTTCTGCACCAAAATAAACTTGATAGGATTCCGCGTAAGCTGTTACATCTCTACCAACTAAAGGTAAGCGCTTCGTGCGAATCACATGATCAGGAGTCGCGCAACCCTGTTGGGAAATAATATGGACATCTTCTCTTTGAGTAAAAGCTAAACTTTTCTCGTCATTATGGGAACTAAGAACTACGGGAAATCCTGCAACTTGCGAAACTTCAGCACGTAGCTTAGAAATTTCTAATCTTGCTTCTCTTTCTCTAATCAGAGAAGCTGGTGGTGAGATATCCCAAGCATCATGTTTTCTTAGATAAGCCTCTGCGCGATCGACTAAAGCAATCATCCGCTCATAGGATTCTTGGGCAGTTTCGCCAAAGGAGAAAATACCATGATTCATTAAGACCATACCAATCGTGCGATCGCTTTTTTCAGCAGCAAATTTCTCGGCACAGACTCGCGCTAGGTCAAACCCTGGCATCACATAGGGAATGATCACCACATCATCGCCATAGATCTCTTGAATACGTTCCCAGCCATTGGCGGTATTGGTCACCGAAATGACCGCATCAGCATGGGTATGATCAACAAATTTATAAGGCAAACTCGCATGGAGAATAGTTTCTACCGATGGCGCAGGTGCACTCGCCTTAGTCATTTGCGTCTTCAGTTCATTCACCATTTGTGAGTCGGAGAGAACTTGTAACTTGGCTAATTTCAATAAATGTGCCATCCGCACGGGTGCAAAACCTGCCTCGGCGATCATTTCTAAATCCCAACCACTTCCCTTTACATAAAGAATCTCTTCTTCTTCACCAACGATATTCTTTTCACGGATTTTGACAGAAGTATTGCCTCCACCATGTAGAACAAGCGATGGATCGCGCCCCAATAGCCTTGATGTATATACTCTTAAGCCTAAATCACTGTTATATTCAGCAGCTTCGCGATCGCTCCACAAACTTTTCATCTTTTGAAATTCCTAAATGATTTTTAAATAAATTCAAATAATACCAAAGCACAAAATGGCGTAGCCATTTTGTGCTTTCAAACCCGCTACAGGGTTTGGCTTTTAATTCACAGAAGTTTAGCCACACTTCTGTGAATTGGGATAAAGCAACGCAGGTCAATTTATCGGTGAAAGCAGAGAGGGTAGAGCATTTGCATTTTGAGATGATCGGTGAGGAGTATCAAAATATTGGTGCAAATGCTCTACCCCTACAAGTTTGTTGTTGTAAATTGTTATAGCGCGAATAGATCCTAACAATAATGTACCAAGAGGACTTTGCCTACCCTAATGGTTAGATGGCGACAATGCACTCTATTTCGACAAGGGCATCGAGGGGAAGGCGAGCGACTTGAACTGTAGAACGGGCTGGGAATGGAGCAAGAAAATACTTGCCGTAGATCGCATTTACCTTGGGGAAATCTGCCATATCTGCAAGAAACACTGTGGTTTTAATGACGTTAGTGATATCTGCGCCTACCTCAGCGAGAACGGCTTGAATATTTTTGATCACCTGTTCGGCTTGTTCTTCGACCGTAGTTGCCACGATTTTGCCGACAGCAGGATCGATCGCAATTTGTCCAGCCATAAACATTAACTTACTAGTAGCCGAAACAGCGATCGCTTGGTTATAGGGGCCAACGGGTTCAGGAGCATTGGCGCTTCGGATAACTTCTTTTTGACTCATGCTTGATATTTTCTTCAATAAATCCAAAGCTAAGTATAAAATCTTTTGGCGATCGCCTTATAGCGCTTTTCAAGAAAGCAAGGTACATAGGTTTGTTCCCTCGCCTTCGGCGAGGGAACAAACCTAGCCTGATAAAGGCTATATCAAAAGGTTCCTAGCAATGGTAGTACTTTTTTCTTCAGTAAATCTACCAGTTCTGGTTGCATGTACTCGTACTCATCAGGAATATCTAGACAAATCACTCGTTTTTGTTTGAGCCAATGCTGAAAATTCTTTGCGAGTTTGCTTCGGTGTGTCTTTTCCATAACAAAGATAATGTCCGCCCATTGAATTGCTTCGCTACTTAAAGGGATTTCTGCTTCTCTGTCTAGTCCTGCGGAGTCCACCTCTAGCCCTTGGTATTCTGCAAATACTGCCTCGGCTGTAGGACTGCGTAATCGGTTCTGACTGCAAATAAAGAGTAATTTCATAAATAACAGTTTAGCAATTTAATCGTTCTTTACTTAAAGTCTCAATTCAATTCAGTAGTCTTATCAAATCTTAGTAAGGATGGGCGGCGCTTCGCGCCGCCCATCCTTACCTATTTCGCACCACCCTCAATTCAGATCACTATCAACATGTAAAAGTGAATAATTGATGTTAATTTGCCCATAATGCAGCAAAACGCTCAGGTGTCCATCCAACTATGTCTGACACCTGACCATCGCCAATTTCTACAACTCGTTTGCAGCCATCTCTACGCTCTACCACATCTACTGAGAAGAACTTACTGTTAATCCGTTTAGCACAGTCCTCAACAATTTCTGGGATCTCCTCATTTTCCAATGGGGCACTGGTCAGCTAATGAGGGATAGGTGCTGAAACGTCCATTTCAAGCCGATAAAAAAGGCGGAAATACGTCGATCACGTTTTAGATGACCAGTGCCTCCAATGGAGCAAACGGTTTACCATGTAACACGAAATAACGTCTCTCTGTATCAGAGATAAAGTCTTCAACCTTACGTACACAAAGACCTCCTTCAATGAAACCTCTAAATTTTTCCATTTCAGCTACAACTGTTCTAATTGCAGAAGGTTTATCAATTATTGCTCCAACTGATGTTTTGAGAGACTTAACGTAATCCTTGATGAAGAAACTGCTCCACCCTATCTTACTTAACTCATCCTCAAGATTATCATCAATAGAAAAGAAGAGCGTCTCTGGAGTTAAATCAGAAATTAATGGATACCAATTAGGCAAGTAATGTGTCGCCAAATATTCATCACGAGAAATTAAAACTTCTGCACCAGAATCTATTACAACATTAACTAGTAAAGAGTAATCATCAGGAGTGAGCATCCAACCACGATATATTAACTTTGATCCTGAATCTGGCTGAGGGAAAATTTTGGAAGAGCCTGAAGCCAGCGACTCTAAAGAGATTACCGATGTCTCAAATCCTCTATTTTGCAAACAATCAACTTGTTCCGAATATGCTTCATCTACTTTCTTGTGATTGAAATAATCACTAGGAAAAAGAAATCTCATAAGACCTCCGCTCATATGAGTATGTAGGTGAAATTAGTTAAATAAGGCATCTGAGATCCTTACAATTAAAAGATGACATTTTTACGCGAAATCAGTTTCACCTGATTCCCCTTATGAGCGACTTGATTACTGTAGAGATAGTGCTATACCAGTCCTAATGACGATGCAACCAAATGTCCACAGGCAAAGCCTGAAAATGCTACAGCATTTAAACCTTGTCCTGGGAAAGTACTATCACCGACACAATATAAATCAGGAATAGAAGTACGATTAAAAGGCATTCCCAAAAGTCCTAAAGGCTTACCCGCAGGAATTGGCCCATAGGTTCCATCGGAACGACCGAGGAATCGGCGGTGGCTGCGGGGTGTGCCGACTTCTTGATAGTCGAGACAGTCTTCTAGTTTTGGGAAAATCGCTAACAGGCGATCGCATAATTTTCTCGCAGCTTCATTTTTCTTCGCTTCATATTCCGAAGCAGATAAACCTTCCCATTCACTCATCCAACTAGGCGTAAAGGTATGCACAATGTGATGACCATTTGGTGCAAGGGAGCGATCGAGTAATGTAGGAATCGAGACAAAGATCGTACCTTGTGACCTCTGCATATCGTTCCAATCTTCGAGCAAGATATGGTGACAAGCCGCATCATCAGGAATTGCGGAAGCTTCAACACCGAGATGTAAGCTTAAGAAACTAGGGGATTTTTGATAGCGTGACTGCCAACCTTTTTCACCACTAGGCAAAGGTTCATCTTTGAGCAAGTTCCCAAAGGTATCCCAGCGTGTGGCATTAGAAACTACCTTCTTTGCATAAAGAATTTCACCACTTGCCAGCTTTACACCGATCGCACCCTTACCAGACTTTGCTTTGGGAATAATCTGGGTCACTCTTGCCCCATAGCGAATCTCACCACCCGCTTTGTCCAAACCTTCCGCTAATTTTTCAGCAATCTTGCCCACGCCACCGACAGGATAGTTAATACCCCCATAGTGGCGATCGCTAAACACCATCCCTGCATTAATCGCAGGCGTGCGATCGGCAGGAACCACTGACCAGCAATAGCATTCCATATCGATGAATTGCAACAGTTCAGGATCGCGAATATATTTCTTGGCAATATCCCCTGCATTTTGGGGCAGGTAAGCAGCTAAGCCTAGACAAGCAAAGGGATTCTGAAAAAACACCCTCATTAAGTAGCGCCATTCTTCCAATGACAGCAACTCGATCGCATTTAAGCAATTAAAAATCTTCCAACATTCATCGTAAAACTTACGAATCCCTTCGCGCTCATGGGGAAAGCGATCGCCTAATTCTTTAATAAACTGCTCATAATCACGATGCACCTCGATTTCCACATTATTCGGCAAATGGTAATGGATCTGCACAGGATCGGGAATAGTCTCCATTTTCATATTCACCGCCGCCAACGCACGGGTGAGGAGATTGGTCGTGCCGCGATCGCCAAAGCCAAAAATCATCGATGCGCCCACATCAAAGCGATAGCCATTGCGCTCAAAGTAGCCACCACTACCCCCTGCAATCAAGTAGCGCTCTAGGACAATTACGCTTGCCCCCTTCGCCGCCAATTGCGTCGCGGTGACTAAGCCACCAATCCCTGAGCCAATTACAATTACATCCGCATCGAGTGTTAGCGCCATCACATTTCTTAATCAAAACCTTTATTTAACTATATCCTTTTTCAAGCAAGCGAGGAAACAAACCCGTACTTCACCACTGATAAACGCTATATATAGTTTTAGATCCTCTTGCATTACTAGTGCCAATAGCAAGTTTTTCCTAAGATTTGCTTTAACCTTTTAACAATTAATTTAGAGTAGATAATCATGTCCAGTTACTTCAGTATTTACACCTGTGAGAGATGTAAGCATCTAGTTTCAATTGGATTTATAGGGAAGGAGCTAAGTACAGGACAAAAATTTAATAGAGTTAAAGAAGGCAGCAAGATTGAGATGAAGGTCAAAGACGACATCACGGAGGAAATCAAGACCAAGGCGAAAAATGCTCTTAGGTAAACGCCCATG
>Ga0172367_10008714_pt1 | contig 11287 bp, 6 predicted proteins | sample Lak10m_FD_114542 | JGI IMG/M metagenome (GOLD analysis project Ga0172367, IMG submission 114542) | Freshwater microbial communities from Kabuno Bay, South-Kivu, Congo - kab_022012_10m | ecosystem: Environmental > Aquatic > Freshwater > Lake | place: Democratic Republic of the Congo: South-Kivu...
TGGCAATTCTCCTGCCGTTCTACATCGCCCAATATTTCACTGTCAAAAACGTCGTCATCGACCGCCTGCAAAACGTGGAAGCGGGAATCGTCAGCTCGATGCAGTTGGACGACGCGCCAGCGGTGATAATCTCCAAGTCCTTCGGCAGTGAAGACGAAATCAACACCCTTGCCCAGACCTATAACTATCTTTTCACTTCCCTGCAAGACAGCCGCAAAAAGCTGGAAGCCGAGCGCGACTTTGCCCTGCACATCATGGAAAACATGGGCGAAGGACTCACCATCACCAACAGCGACGGTCAATTCGAATATGTAAACCCGGCGTACGCCCGTTTTTTGGGGCTTTCTCCTGAAGAAATCATCGGCAGGACGCCGGAGGAATTCTCTCACCCAGACTGTCACAAGAGTCTCAACACAGAATGGGAATCTCGAAAACAAGGGGAAACCTCATCCTACGAGACTCGCCTCCTGTCGCAGGACGGGCGCGAAATCAGCGCGCTGATTTCTTCGGTGCCTCGTTTTACAGACGGTAAATTTTCAGGCAGCATTGCGGTCATCACCGATATCAGCCAGCGCGCCCACATCGAACAGATGACCGCCAGTCTCCAGCGCAAATTGACTTTCGAGGAATTAACCGCGCACCTTGCCGCCACCTTCATGAAAATGCGCGCCAATGAAATCAAGGGCGCAATTCAAGATACCCTGCAGCGGCTGGGAGAATTATTCCAGGTTGACCGTACTTACATTTTCGAATTTACAGCCGACGGCAAATTCATGGATAACACGTATGAGTGGTGCGCCGAAGGCATCAGCCCTCAAATCGAAAACCTGCAAAACCTCCCGATCGAAATTTTGCCCTGGTGGATGAGCCTGCTAAAACAGGGTGAGACCATCAACGTGCCGCGCGTCTCTGACATGCCGCCCGAAGCCGCAACCGAACAGGAGATTCTTTCAGAACAGTCAATTCAATCTGTCCTGGTCACGCCGATCAAATCGGACAGCGGGCTTTTTGGTTTTCTGGGATTGGATTCGGTTGTGCGGGAACGCGATTGGTCGAAGGATGAAATTCAACTGCTGCACGTGCTGATGGGAATCGTGATGAACACCATCACCCGCCAGCGGGCGGAGGAAAAACTGCGCGAGTCAGAGGCTCGCAATCGCGCTTTCCTGGATGCCGTTCCCGATCTGATCTTCCGCATCGACGACAGCGGCGTCTTTTTGGATTTCAGGGCAGGGGAAGATAAAAATCTATATGTTCCAGCGGAAGAAATCATCGGAAACCGCGCAGAAGACATCCTACCCGCCGATATTGCGCAGGAGACCATGTCAGCCATCAAGACTGCGCTGGAGACCAACAAGTCCAAAAAGTTCGAATATAAAATTCAAACCGCCACAGAGACCCTGACCTACGACGCGCATGTGGTTCCCGCCTCGTCCAAGGAAGTGATTGTAGTTGCCCACGATATTTCCGAACGCGCGCGGCTGGAACAAATGAAGACCGACTTTATCAACCGCGCCTCGCACGAGCTTCGTACCCCGCTCACCACCGCCATCCTGATGGCAGATTTGCTGGAGGGGAATAATACAGACGAGGACAGACAAAACTTTCTCGAAATTCTCAAGCAGGAACTCAAACGACAGCGCCTGCTGTTGGACGACCTGCTGGTTGCAGGGCGTATCGAAAGCAAACGCTTCCAGGTACATCTCGCCGCGGTGGAACTTCTTCCCATTATCGAAGAAGCCATTTCGAGCGTCAAACCGCAGGCAGATGCGCGCCAAATCGATATTCAATTCCAATTTCCGCCCTTTTTACCGATGGCAAATACAGACCGTCAGGCAATCCTACAGGTGCTGCTTAACCTGCTCTCGAACGCCATCAAATTTTCGACACCGAGCAGCAGTATCGAAGTCATCGTGACGAACGCGGAGAACAGCATCTTGATTGCCGTCCAGGATCACGGTATCGGAATTCCCGCGCAGGATCTGCCGAACATCACCAGCAGGTTCTTCCGCGCCCAAAACGCCACCGAATTGGAAATCCCCGGCACAGGCATTGGACTTTTTATCATCAAGGAAATTATCGACGCCGTCGGCGGACGTATAAAAATCGAAAGCGTGGAAAAGGAAGGAACGACCGTTTCTGTCCTCCTGCCCCTTTCAGCGGAAGAAAACGAAACGAGCAACCCCTGACATGAAACAAAAGAGTTCATTTGAAATTACCGTGAGGTAGAGTCGGGTTTACCCCGCCCCTACGATTCACCACCAACAACCGCGTATGTTGGGACGCAATTTGGGAAATTTTCAGAGCGCCCACACAAGCCAGGGGCAGTCCGCGCAGTCAGCAAAAATATCCTTGCCTGAACGAAACAGGAGCAATTGAATGACTTCAAAAAAATCACCCCGCAAAGCCTCAGAGGGACGGGAGCCTGTCGAACAGGTTTTTGAGGTTATGTTCGAAAACCACGCGGCAGTGATGCTGTTGATCGAACCGCACACAGGCGTGATTTTAGACGCCAATCGGGCGGCGGCAGATTTTTATGGCTATCCCCGTCAAGCCCTGCGCGGTATGTCGATCGAAAAGATCAACACCCTGCCATCGGAAGAGGTGGAAGCCGAACGCCTGAAAGCGCTCGCCGAGCATCGAAATTTTTTTGTATTTCCGCATCAACTGGCGGGTGGAGAAAAGCGCATCGTGGAAGTGCATTCATCTCCCATCGTTTTACAGGGCAGGCAGGCGCTTTTTTCGATCATCCACGACATCACGGAACGACGACGGGTCGAGGAAGAACTTCGCCTTCGAGAGTCATATTTAACCTCCATTATCGAAAACCAGCCCGGGCTTGTCTGGCTCAAAGATACAGAAAGCCGCTTTCTGGCTGTCAATCGCGCGTTTGCGTTGTCCTGCGGCAGGCAAACTCCGCAGAACCTGGTGGGCAAGACCGATTTGGATATCTGGCCCCTCGACCTGGCGCAAAAATACCGCGAAGACGACTTTGAGGTGATGAGAGAGGGAAAGCCCCGCATGGTCGTAGAACCGATTTTCGACCAGGGCGAAACGAAATGGTTCGAAACATTCAAAACGCCGGTATTCAATGAGCAGGGAATTGTCATCGGAACCAGCGGATATTCCCGCGACATCTCGGAACGCAAGCACACCGAAGAGGCGCTGCGCGAGAGTCAGTCGTTGTATCACTCGCTGGTCGAAGTGTCGCCCCTGAGCATTTGCCGCAAAGACCTGGACGGGCGTTTCACATTCGCAAATCAGCGCTTCCTGGAGGTATCGCAAATTACACTGGATGACCTGCTGGGAAAAACGGATTTCGACCTGCATCCCTTGGATCTGGCGGAAAAGTATCGAAGCGACGACCAGGCGGTACTAAAAAGCGGGCAAACCCAGGAACTGCTCGAAAAACGCTCGGTGCTCGACGGCGAAACCACCTATGTGCAAAGCATCAAGACGCCGGTCTACGATTGGACGGGAAAAATCAACGGCATCCAGATTTCGTTTTGGGATATCACCGACCGCAAGCGGGCGGAAGAGGCGCTGCGCGAAAGCGAGGAAAAATTCCGCACCATCATCGAACTATCGAATGAGGGGGTTATATTAATCAACGAGCAAGGACGCATCATCGAGTGGAATCGGGCGCAGGAACAGATTACAGGCATTGTGCGGGCAGAAGCGATTGGCGCTCCCGCCTGGGAGGTTCAATTCCGTCAAATGCCAAAGTCTCAACGACTTCAAATTCCAGAGGAAAACCTAAAGCAAAACATATTAGGAGCGCTGGAAACGGGACAACTCGATAACTTCCTTCACACCGGCGAGGTAAAAATCGAAACGGTATCCGGCGAGCCGCGTACCTTGTGGCAAAACGCATTCCCCATCAAGACAAACAAAGGCTACCGCTTTGGCATTGTACTGCACGACATTACCGCGCGGGCGCATCTGGAGCAAATGAAGAGCGACTTCATCAACCGCGCCTCGCACGAACTCCGCACTCCGCTCAGCACCGCCATTATCATGGCAGACCTGCTGGAAGGCGACTGCAAAGCAGAGGAGCAGCAACAATACGTGGGGATATTAAAGCAGGAACTCAACCGCCAGCGGCTGCTATTGAATGACCTGCTCGTTGCGGGGCGTATCGAAAACAAAAGATTCGAAGTTCACCTCGCCCCCCTCGATGTCGTTCCACTAATTCAGGAAGCCATCTCCAGCGTCAAACCGCAGGCGGATACGCGCCAAATCGATATTCAATTCGAAACTCCGCTCCTTTTACCGATGGCAAATACGGACCGACAGGCAATCCTCCAGGTATTGATTAATTTACTCTCGAACGCCATCAAATTCTCACACCCCGGCAGCGGCATCGAAGTCGCCGCGCTCAAGGTGGATAAAAATATCCTGATCACCGTCGAGGATCACGGCATCGGAATCCCCGCGCAGGACTTGCCCCACATCAGCAGTAGATTTTTCCGCGCAAAAAACGCCACCGAGTTGGAAATCCCCGGCACAGGCATCGGGCTTTATATCATCAAGGAAATTCTCGACGCCCTCGGCGGACGCATGGAAATCGAAAGTGTGGAAAAGAAAGGAACGACGGTTTCCGTCTTGCTGCCCCTGCTCTTTGAGAAGTAGAACATGAGTGAGCCGATGATAGAATATCGCCATGACCCGCTGGCTTGACCCACACCCCGTAAACGTCGTTTCACTCGATTCGCTGAACCTGCCCCCGCTTGTCGCGCAGACTCTTATCGGCAGGGGAATTAGCGACCCCGCCACAGCGCGGGCATTTTTGCATCCCGACGAGACATCCCCCGCGCCATTCCCCCAAATCGAAAAGGCAACTGAACTTATCGATTCAGCGATCCGCAAAAACGAGACCATTTGTATTTGGGGCGACTTCGACGTGGATGGACAAACTTCCACCGCCCTGCTGCTGCAGACTTTGCAAGCATTGGGCGCAAAGGTCATTTACTACGTCCCCGTGCGCGGAAAAGAAAGCCACGGGGTTCATATCGAGTCGCTCAAGCCAATCCTCGATAACGGCGTCAAATTGCTCGTGACTTGTGACACAGGCATCACTGCCCACGAAGCCGTGGACTATGCCAATTCACGCGGCGTGGATGTGATCATCACCGACCATCACGAATTGGGCGAGACGCTGCCAAATGCGAAAGCCATCGTCAATCCAAAATTACTGCCCGCAGGGCATCCGCTGGAGAATTTGGCGGGCGTGGGTGTGGCATATAAATTGGCAGAGGCATTGTTCAGTCAAAGGTCGGAGGTCGAAAGTCAAGACATCCTCGATTTGGTGGCGCTGGGTTTGATTGCCGACGTTGCCCTGCTCAAAGGCGAGACCCGTTCGCTGGCGCAAAAAGGAATTCAAGCATTGCGCGAGACAAAGCGGCTGGGCTTGAAGGTCATTGCGGAAATCTCAGGCACAAGCCTGGAGACGTTGACCGAGGAAACCATCGGCTTTACCTTTGCGCCGCGTCTCAATGCGTTAGGACGACTCGGCGACGCAAATCCCGCTGTCGAATTGCTAACCACCGACAACCCTGCGCGCGCCCGCGTGCTTGCCGCGCAGATCGAAGGTCTGAATGCCCAGCGCCGCATGTTGACCAGCCAGGTGTACGAGGCGGCAGAAGCGCAACTCCGATCCAATCCGGGGTTGTTGACCGAGCCAGCCATTGTCTTATCTCATCCAAGTTGGCCCGGCGGCGTGGTGGGTATTGTGGCGAACAAACTTGTGGAGCGCTATCACAAACCCGCCATTTTGTTGAACGAGTCTGAGGATGGAATCCTGCGCGGGTCGGCGCGCTCCATCGAGGGACTGCACATCACCGACGCCATCGCCACCCAAAAGGAAATCCTGCGCAGCTTCGGCGGACACCCCATGGCGGCGGGCATGTCGCTCTTGAAAGATAACTTGACCGCCTTCCGCAAGGGACTGGGGAAAGCCATCGAGAAGCAGCTTGGCGAAATCGTCTTCGAAGAGCCCACCCTGCAAATCGATGCCTGGCTGGGATTGAATGAAATCAACCTCGCGCTGGCAGAGTCGCTCGAAATGCTGGCTCCCTTCGGCGCGGGCAATCCAGCGTTGACTTTGGCTTCGCGCGGCGTGACCCTAAAATCCACCTCCACCTTGGGCAAAACAAAGGAACACCTGCGGCTGACGGTTGAAGACTCGAACGGGACGACGCAAAGTATTTTATGGTGGGGCGGCGCGGGCGAGGAACTTCCACCTGCCGAAAGTAAATTCGACATTGCCTACTCCCTGCGCGCCAGCAGTTTCCGCGGGCAAAAACGGGTCACGCTTCAATTCGAGGAATTCCGGGTCGTCGAGGAGAAACCCGTCGAGGTCAAAAAGCAGGAAATCGAAATTCGGGATATGCGGATGAAAGCGTTTAACGTCGAAGGCTCAACGCTGGTATGGGCGGAGGGAAGCGAAAAAGCAAAAGGCAATTCCCGCCTCGAACTGCATCCCGCTGGGGAGCTTGCAATTTACACAACTCCCCCATCGCCTGCAGAGTTGCGAAAAGCGTTGGACATTGTCCAACCGAAAGTAATTCATGTTTTCGGCGTCTCGCCTGCAGAAGAAAAGGTCGAAGATTTCCTAAGCCGTCTCACGGGTTTGTGCAAATATACATTGAATAATTACGGCGGAAAAATACAGGTGGCGAAACTTGCGGCGGCGATGGCTTCACGCGGGAGCGCGGTCGAGGTCGGCATGCAATGGCTGGCGGCAGGCGGACATTTATCTGTGACAGTGGATGATGACGAAGCGACTCTGTCTGCGGAAAAGGGCGAGGCAAATCAATATCTGCAAAAGGAATTGTATGTCGCGCTCAAAGGCGTGCTGAACGAGACAACGGCATATCGCAAATATTTCTCCAGCGCAGATTTGAAAACTCTGCTGGAATGAGCGGCAATCCATCGCTTCCACAGCCGCACAGCGATCCTCCCGACAGGTTTTATTTCCCTTGCGCCTGGGCGTGAACCCTGATGAACTCTTTCATAAATTCCGCGGCAATTTGCTCGCTGTAGATTACCAGCAGGGCTTCATCGTTGCGGACTTCGGCGCTATTGGTAAAGTTGTAAGAGCCGAGGATAACGACGCTTTCGTCGAGAATCATAACCTTGTGGTGCATCTGTCCTTCGTTGGCATCGCGGAGAACATCCAAACCAGCCTGTTTGAAGGGATCGAATTCTGTGCCTGCGTTGGAATTAACCTGCTCGGTATCCATCACGCCTGCCACCACCACCTCGTCCCGCGCTCGGTTGCGGATGACCTCGCCAAGTGAATCAGCGGTGAAGGAAAACGCCATGAAATAAATGCTTTCCTCGGCAGCATCCAGCAGGGGCAACAGGCTGTCTTGAACGCCGTCATCGGGGGAAAAATAAACATCCATTGGCGTGCCGTCGATTTCGACTTTGGGGTTTGGAGTCTCAGCCAGAATGTTATCGCCAAACTTGTCATCGACGAACATCTCTTCGAATTCTTTGGTGAAGTTCTCTGCCATTTCCGTCGAGCGGATTCGCATCAGGTTGTTGTTGTCGTCGTAGGCGCCGCTGTCGGTGAAGTTCATCGAGCCAGTCCAGACTTCGGCGTTGTCGATGACCACGAATTTATCGTGCATCAGCCCTTCGCGGCGGTCGCCCAAAATGGGAATGCCCGCGTCCTTCAACTTTTGCGGGTCAGAGCGGTCGAGGTTTTCGCTTTCCATCACCATGCGGACTCGCGCGCCGCGCCTGTGGGCGGCGATGAGCGCGTCGCGGATGCTGTTCAAACTCAAGCTGTAAATGGCGACATCCACCGAAAGACGGGCGGAATCAATGGCTGCCGCAAGCGGGGCGTCCACGCCGCCCGTTTTTTGCGAAGATAGCGGGCTTTGCGGATTCGTAAAATACAACTCGAACCAACCGCCATTCACGCCGTAGCCCGCTTGCAGCGGAATCTCTTTCAGCGTGAGAACGGCTTGGGCTGGCGAATCAGGCTCGCCCGTCGTCAGGGCTGGGGCGGCGGCTGAGGCTGGCGGCGCAGGATTCGCCGTCGGCGTGGAAAAATCACATGCGGCGGAAAAAATCAAAAAAAGGAAAAGGTAGGGCAGGGTCTTTTTCATCGAAAACCTCCGAAGCGATTATAATCCCGCCGCCTATGACAAAATCAACTGCAAACAAACAAATTGCGCGCGCGGCTGGCACGGTGATGGCTGCCATTTTTTTTGGGCAGGTCGTCGGGCTGCTGCGCGGAATTATCGTGGCGCGAGTCTTTGGGGCGTCGCCCGAACTGGACGCTTTTTTTGCGGCGAACCGCGTCAGCGAAACTTTATTTTTGCTGGTGGCGGGCGGCGCGTTGGGGTCGGCGTTTATCCCAACTTTTACGGGATTGCTGGCGCGGGAGGAAAAGCCTGCCGCGTGGCGACTGGCGGCGGCGATTGCCAACGCGGTGACCCTGACCCTGAGCCTGCTTGCCCTGCTGGTGGCTTTGTTTGCCCCGCAGGTGGTGCGCTACGCGCTGGCGCCTGGGCTTTCGACTGACCCGCGCCTTTTTTCGCTGACCATTGACCTGTTGCGGATTCAACTCGTCGCGGCGGTGTTGTTCGGCTTGGGCGGGCTGGTGGTGGGCATTTTGAACGCGCACCAGATTTTCCTTGTGCCCGCGCTGACGCCCGCGCTGTATCAACTTGGGATTATCTTCGGCGCGTTGGCGCTTGCCCCCTCACTGGGAATTTACGGGCTTGCCTGGGGCGTGGTCATCGGCGCGGCGCTGTATTTGGCGGTGCAGATTCCATCCCTCTTCAAATTGACAAACTGGTCACTTTTCACTTCTCACTTTTCGCTTGGACTACACGACTCAAACGTCCGCCAGGTTCTCACCCTCATGGGTCCGCGCCTGCTGGGGGTGGCGGTGGTGCAGTTGAATTTTTGGGTAAATACCTGGCTGGCTTCGCAGATGACAAGCGGCAGCGTGAGCGGCTTGTACTACGGCTTCTCGCTGATGCTGATGGCGCAGGCGGTGATTGCCCAGTCGGCGGCAATTGCGGTGATGCCGACTTTTTCGGCGCAGCACGCGCTGGGGAAACAGGATGAGATGCGCTCCTCGCTGGCGGCGACTCTGCGGGCGGTGATTCTGCTGGCGCTGCCCGCAAGCATAGGGCTGATTCTGCTTCGTGAGCCTTTGGTTTCGCTCCTGTACCAGCGCGGCGAGTTCGACGCGCGCGCGGTGGAAATTGTTTCATGGGCGCTGTTGTGGTACGCGGCGGGCATGGTCGGACATTCCATCATGGAGATTTTGACCCGCGCTTTTTATGCCCAGCACGATACGAAAACGCCCGTCATCATCGGCGCGACGGCAATGGGTTTGAATGTGGTTTTTAGCCTGCTATTCATCAGGTTGTTCGAGGCGCTGGGCTGGATGCCGCATGGCGGGCTGGCGCTGGCAAACTCGCTGGCGACGGCGCTCGAAGCGACGACGCTTTTCATCGTCATGCGAAAACGCCTGAACGGAATCGAGGGCGGGCATATTTTGCGCGGCGCGATTCCCGCTGTCGTTGCCGCGTTGGTCATGTCGGCTGTGATTTATGGCTGGCTGGCTCTGGGGCGGAACTTTGGCGCGTGGGTACTGGCTCCGCTGGGCGTGGTCATCGGCGGCGGGGCGTATTTGGCGACGCTGTGGGTTCTGGGCGCGCCTGAGTTGAAATATTTGACGGATGGGGTTTGGAGAAGGATTCAATCACGAAGGGGCGCAAAGTAACGCAAAGGAAATCCGAAAACTTTGTGACCCGTCGTGCCCCTTTGTGGTAAAAACTGTATTAGCCAGATAAAGGTTGAACAAAAACCTTTTACCACGGAGACACTGAGGCACGGAGTTTTACCTTTGTTTTTCTCAGAAAGTGTCTGAAAAACAACCACGAAGTCACGAAGTCACGAAGACGCAAAGTTTTTCCTCTTTGAGTCTTGGGGGCTTGGCGTCTTTGTGGTTAGAAAGTCAGACTTTTCAGACACTCTCTTAAGATTCTTCGTGGGCTTCGCCGCTTCGCGGTAGCAAAGCGGTAAAAAAAGGGAAACAAGTTAGCGCCAGACCATCCACTGCGTAATGGCGACGAAGAAGCCGAGCAGGATTCCGCCGACCACTTCCAGCGGGGTGTGCCCGATGACTTCCTTCAAGTCGTTTTCGTCCCAGATGTGCCCTTTCAGCAATTCCTCGAACAAGACGTTGATGCGTTCGGCGTGCATCCCCGCCTGTCGGCGGACGCCCGAAGCGTCGTAGGCGACAATCATGGTGATGGCGACGGCAATCCCAAAAAGCGGGTGGTCGAAGCCGTAATACAAGCCGACGGATAACGCACCCGACACGAACAGCGCGGAGTGCGACGAGGGCATTCCGCCAGGCGCAAAAAACATCGCCCACATCCAGCGGCGCGACTTCAAATATTCGGTGGGGATTTTCAATATCTGCGCCAGCAGCCAGGCAGACAGCACGGCAATCAAAACCTTGTTTTGGAAAATGGCAATCAGGTTCATTCGTCTTCTTCCTCGAAGGGGATAACAACCTCCCCCGCCAGTTTTTGAATTTTGAGTTGGGCGGATTCAAGCAGGGAATTGCAACGCACCGCCAAAGCCTGTCCACGCTCGAAGAGTTTTATCGAATCTTCGAGCGGGTTCTGCCCATCCTCCAAAGATTCGACGATGCTTTCGAGTTCGACCAGCGCTTCTTCGTAGGACATTTCTTCGAGGGGCTTTTCCGATTTTTTGGGGGATGATTTGGGCATGGGGGCTCCAAGTTAAAGGTTGGAAAGTTTGAAAGTTGGCAGGTTGGAAAGTTAGCAGGTTACGAGTTGCGAGCGACGCGGGCTTCAAATGCGCCGTCGCTGACTTGAATGTTAATTGCGTCCTGCGCCTGTTGGACAGACGAGACGACCACGCCGTCCGCTTTGCGGGTGACTATGGCATATCCGCGTGAAAGAACCGCCGTGGGATTCAAGGACAGCAGGCGTTTGACCGTCCCGCTGAGGGTTTGGCTTTGCAGTTGAATGCGGTGAGTCAGGGCAGAGGCGGCGCGGCGCGAAAGGTGGTCGAGGCGCTGGGATTCGGATTCAATCCGCCGCTGGGGCGAGACGTATTTGAGGCGGGAGGCGAAGGCGGCGACCGAAGCCCGATGGTCAGCGAGCAGGCTGAGGGTCGAATCGCCGAGGCGGGAGACGACATATCCAAGCCGCGCTTGCAGGTCATCCAGCGTTATCTGCGTCGCAAGTTCAGCGGCGGCGGTGGGCGTGGGGGCGCGTAA
>Ga0172367_10008718_pt1 | contig 11281 bp, 12 predicted proteins | sample Lak10m_FD_114542 | JGI IMG/M metagenome (GOLD analysis project Ga0172367, IMG submission 114542) | Freshwater microbial communities from Kabuno Bay, South-Kivu, Congo - kab_022012_10m | ecosystem: Environmental > Aquatic > Freshwater > Lake | place: Democratic Republic of the Congo: South-Kivu...
GTCCTATACGTCCTATACGTCCTATACGTCCTTTTATATCCCTGAAATTTCTGAAAAACACCGATCATGGAATCCACCACCATACTCTGGATTATCTCCGTTCTCCTCCTGATCGCCGGTTTCGCAGGCCTTCTGCTGCCCGCCCTGCCGGGAATCCTGCTTATCTTCGCTGGACTGGTTTTAGCCGCCTGGGCCGAAGGATTCGCCTATGTCGGCTGGGGCACGATCTCGATCCTCGCCGCGCTCACCGTGGCAGCGTATGTCATCGATTTCCTCGCAGGACTGCTTGGCGCGAAACGATTCGGAGCAGGCAAATATGGCATCATGGGTGCAGCCATCGGAACGGTGATCGGTCTTATCTTCGGCCTGCCCGGCATCATCATCGGCCCCTTCATCGGAGCCGTCCTCGGCGAACTCTACGCCCAGAAAGACCTCCGCACCGCCAGCACCGCCGGACTGGGAGTCTGGATCGGCATGGCAATCGGGATAGCTGCTCGTGTCGCCGTTGCGTTCGTTATGGTTGGGGTGTTTGTGGTGGCGAGATTTGTGTGAGAGGGGAATATTTTTCTACGCCGCAAAAATCTGACCGTCAGCTGGAATCTTGCTGAGCGTCAGCGTTTTGAGATTTACTTTCTTGCTCGCGTTATCGATGTCGATGCCTACAAACCTACCTTCCGCATCGTAATCAAGCACGATGCCCTCGGAAACCTCGCGGCTCTCGGCACTCGGCTGCTCCGAAAGATCGATGTATAGCGAATCTGTGTCGGGATAATAGCTGATTTTCATTCTTTAAATCCACTGCATTCAATTATTATCAAATCGTCACCCGCACATTCGAGACAAGCGGAAAGCGTTCCGGGTGCTCTATAATCTCCTCCGTCAAATCAACATCAATATCAGACCAATAAAAATGACCGAATGATTGTTCCTCGACGTTGAGAATTACTTTTACCGTTTGATCCCTGAACCACGGAAAATCAGCATAAGACAGAAACAGCTCCTTCCCGTGAGCAAGAAGCCAGATGCCGTGTTGTGATATGTTCGATACCTCAGCTTATGAAAAATTCTCGCCACACTTTAACAAGCTCATCGCCGTGGAACTTCATTAATGAAAATCAATTCACTGAGCGCCGTAATCACCAGGAACAAAGCCAATCCACTTATCTGTTCATTGACGCATCTGCCAGACCTCAGGATTTCTGCGCTGATGAAGAACACCTACAACCACAATATCAGCCTCATTATTCAGGAAATAGATCGAATATGGAAACTTCTTGCACAAAGCACGCCGAATCCGGCCCATGACAAGTGAATACAATTCGGGATATTCTTCGATCTCAAGAAACTTTTTTTCAACCTCTGCGATAAACGATTTTCCCAAATTATTCTGCTGTGCCTCATACCATTCGTAGGCCGATTTGACATCTTCCTCCGCCTCTTTTCTGAGTGTCAGCATATTGCTCCTTCAGCCAACAATTCTTTTTTTGATCTCCTGCCAGGGTGACCCTTCATCCGGATTCGCATGATATGCCTGAAGACGTTTTTCCAGTTCCTTTTTGTGCCACTCGGGAACTGGAACTGCCTCTGGCATTTCTACGATTGAGTCCCAAATGTCTTCGACAAGCTGAATGCGTACCTGAATAGGCATCTCTGCAATCTCCGATGCTGTAAGAGTCTTCACGTCAAAATCTCCGGTTGGTGAACGAGATTCCGCCATCAATGGCAACATCCAATGGAGGAATATAACACTCACCATTTATTCCATCACCAAAAACAAAAAAAGGCAGCAGGGACAACGAGCATCGCCCTGTCCCTGCTGCCTTTGCAGTCCTGTATGTCCCTTTCTTCAGCTCAGTGCTTGAAGTGGCGCATCCCGGTAAACACCATCGCTAGGTTGTTGGCATCGGCGGCTTCGATGACTTCGTTGTCGCGGATCGAGCCTCCGGGCTGGATCACGGCGGTCACGCCTGCTTCGGCGGCGGCGAGCAGGCCGTCGGCGAAGGGGAAGAAGGCGTCAGAGGCGACGACCGAACCCTTCAGGTCGAGGCCGACTTCCGAGGCTTTCCAGCGGGCTATCTTCGAGGAATCGACGCGCGACATCTGGCCTGCACCGACACCGAAGGTCTGGCGGTTCTTGACGTAGAGAATCGTGTTGGACTTGATATGCCTACAAATCTTCCAGGCGAACATCAGGTCAGCCAACTCCTCTTCGGTCGGCTGGCGCTTCGTCACCACCTTCAGCTCTTCGGGGGCAACCATCTTGCTGTCGCGCTCCTGAACGAGCATCCCGAACGGTGTAGATTTAAACTCCCAGCCCGCTTTCGGCAGCGGCTGCTTCTGGAGCACCAGGCGGCGATCCTTCTTCTTCATGAGCAGGTCGAGCACGCCCTCCTCGAAGGCCGGAGCGATGAGAATTTCGGTGAAAATTTCGTTGACCGCGTTTGCCGTCTCCATGTCGAGCGGGCGGTTGAAGGCGATGATGCCGCCGAACGGGGCCTGCGTGTCAGTCGAGAAGGCTTTGCGGTACGCCTCGCAGAGCGTCAGGGCCTGCGCGACGCCGCACGGGTTGGTGTGCTTGACGATCACCACGGAAGGCTCTTCGCCGCGGAACTCCTCGATGATGCCCGCCGCAGCGGCGATGTCGAGCATGTTGTTGTACGACAACTCCTTGCCGTGCAGCTTCTCGAAAATCTCGCCGAACGAGCGCGTGCCATTACCGTCATTCATCTTGTAGAATCCGGCGCTCTGGTGCGGGTTCTCGCCGTAGCGCATGTCAAGCTCTTTCTCCAGCCGAACGGTCATCGTCTCACCCGCGCCTTCGATTCCTGCCGCCTTCGCCATGTAGGCCGCGATAGCCGTATCGTAGCGCGAGGTCAGCGCATAGACCTTCGCCGCAAGCTTCAGTCGAGTCGCCCGCGTTGTCGCGCCGCCATTCGAGCGCATTTCGCCGAGCACGCTGGCGTAATCCGCCGCATCGGTGATGACCGTCACCGACTCGTTGTTCTTGGCAGCGCTGCGCAGCATCGAAGGGCCTCCGATGTCGATATTCTCGATGGCCTCCCCGAAGGTCACATCCGCCCTGGCGATGGTCGCCTCGAAGGGATAGAGGTTCACCGCCACGAGATCGATATACTCGATGCCATTCTCCCGCGCCGCCTGCTGATGCTCGGGATTCTCCCGAACGGCCAACAGACCACCATGAATTTTCGGGTGAAGCGTCTTGACCCTGCCATCCATGATCTCCGGAAAACCGGTGATGGTGGAGATGGATGCAGCGGCGATACCGGCCTCCTGAAGCGATTTGAGCGTGCCACCGGTGGAAAATATTTCGACACCCATCGACGCCAGTTCACGGCAGAAATCGACGATGCCGGTTTTGTCGGAAACGGAAACGAGCGCCCGTTTGATGACAGGATCGGACATGAGCAAAGAGTTGGATTTTTCGTTACGGATCATTTCGAGAAGCGGGAATTTACAAAAATCCCCAATTTTTCAGGCCCTCAATAAAGGGGACATTCACGACAGCTTTAACTGACAAGATTCCCGACGGACAATCTGGTTCGCTCCCGCCGCTGATATTCCCAGCAGCTCTCCCGATCTCGCATACGTCATCCCCAATTCACACACAAACTCGACCGCCAGCTTACGACGCAGTTCAGAACACGCTTTCATCCGGCAACCTCTCTGAAGCATCTCCAGCTTCAGGCCGAAAGCCTCACAGGCACGAACCAGTCGTTCTCCAGCCTCACGCTCCACAGATACCACAGGCAAATGCCTCTTTACTTTCTCCTCAGCCTCTCCAAGAAGATCGCGCACAAACTCGCCACTCCCGAGAATCCGTTCATCACTGAACTGTCGTTCTCCCCTTTTCCTCTGAGATTTCACTTCTGACCACCCGCCCATCGAACGAATCAAACCGCCACCGGTCAACTCCGGCTGACTGCCCAGTCCGCTTTCGGCGACCACAAAATCCAGATAGGCTTTACCAGCCAAGCCCTCCCGTGTTCCGAAACAAGCCAGGACATAATCCCTGTCCTGCCATGCAAGCCGAATCCTGTTCAGTAGAACAGCATGACCGCTCCAGGGATAGTGTTCCAGTTCTTCGACAGACCTGACCAGTCCGGCTCTTAACGGATTGAGATGGATATAGCTCACCAGTTTAAGAAAATAGGGCTCCTCTTCGCAGACGATCGATTTGTAACGGTTCTGAAAAAGATGGCCATGTCTGTTGTGACGACGATTGTAGCCCGCAGCATATCCGGTCAACAGACGGCTCATAAAAGCGGATAGACCTGAAGGAGCGCTTTTCAGAAGAATATGAGCATGATTGGTCATCAACGCCCATGCATAAATACTTGTACCGGTTTCTGCGGCAACCTTGCCCATTCGGGAAACAAAATAGTGACGATCCTCATCATCGTCAACGATTCTGTTTCCCTCGATTCCCCTTACCATGACATGATGAAGGGTGCCCGGCGTATCGAGTCTGGCTCCTCGTGGCATGATCTTCTCCGGTTTGGTTGAAAAAGGAAGCTGATGATGCTTCTGAAAGTATAACAAAATAACAGACCAGTTAAAGCTGTTGTGAATGTCCCCTATTGTTGGTTTGAAAAAAGCGATGCAGGGGTGCATATTTGTATAAATTCATGAACTCTCTGTCAAGCAATCTGAATGAACGACAACAAAAAACGACTCGCGGTTTTCTGTTCCGGAACAGGCTCGAATTTCAAGGCACTGTTTCATGCGATCATCGAGCGTGAACTGCCGGCTGAAATCGTGCTGTGTCTGTCGAACCGCTCACAATGCGGCGCGATAGAGTTCGCCAGAGAGTACCGTATCGAGACCTTGCACCTCTCGGAAACGCAGTTCGATTCGCATGACGATTTCGCACATGCCATGCTGCACGCACTTCAGGAACGTCGGATCGACCTGATCCTGCTTGCCGGTTATCTGCGCAAGATTCCGGACGCGGTTGTGGGCTCTTATCCCGATAAGATCATAAACATCCATCCCTCGCTGCTCCCGCAATTTGGTGGTGCCGGCATGTATGGTATGCGCGTGCACGAGGCGGTCATCGCGTCAGGCGAAACCCGAAGTGGAGCTACGGTGCATTTCGTGAACGAGGAGTACGACAAGGGCCGGATCATCATGCAGAATCATGTACCGGTACTGACGGGCGACACGCCTGAAACGCTGGCCGAACGGGTACTCCGGTGCGAACACCGACTCTATCCCGACGCTCTTGAACAACTTCTTGCGGAACAGCAACAAGAGTGAATACCATCATTCACATCAGCGAGATTTTTCATTCGATCCAGGGCGAATCCTCTTTCGCCGGCTGGCCATGCGGCTTCGTGCGACTTGCCGGATGCGGCCACGGGTGTCGCTTCTGCGATACAGCGTATGCCGAGGAGGAGGGCACAGCAATGACGGTCGAAGAGATCGTGCAGCAGGTGCTCGCATTCAATGCACCATGCGTTGAAGTGACCGGCGGAGAACCTCTGCTTCAGCCGGAACTCTATCCGCTTCTTGAAACGCTGTGCGACCACAGTCCGAAGGTGCTGCTCGAAACCGGAGGATTCCTGCCGGTCGATCGGGTCGATCCTCGCGTGCACACCATCATCGACATCAAGACGCCATCGTCAGGCGTCGCGGAACAGAACTGCCTCGACAACATTGCGATAGCCCTCGCTTCGCCCGATCGCTTTGAGTTCAAGATCGTTACGGCCTCGCGTGAGGATTACCTGTGGGCAAAATCGTTCATTATCGAACACGGCCTTCCTGGCAGGTGCGCGATACTTTTCGGCCCGGTGTTCGGAGAACTCGAACCGCGAATGCTGGCGGAATGGATACTGGAAGACAGGCTCCCGGTCAGAATGCAGCTTCAGTTGCACAAGTATATCTGGCAACCTGATACAAGAGGGGTGTAGATGACCAGACTGTCCGTAATTGTGCCTCTCTACAACGAGCAGGAATCGCTCGTCGAATTCAGCGATCATCTGTTCGACATCCTTAGGGGAGAAGAGCTGAAAAGGTGTTTCGACAAAGAGTTCACTTTCGAAGTCATCATGGTCGATGACGGCTCTACCGATGGCTCCGGAAGCATGATCAGAGCCATGATACCGGAAAGACCCGAGCTTCGCCTCATCTCCTTCAGAAGGAACTATGGCAAAACGGAAGCGCTGTCTGCGGGATTCAGGGCGGCTTCAGGAGAGGTTGTGGTCACCATCGATGCCGATATGCAGGATGATCCGCAGGAAATCGTAAGGCTCGTGATGAAAATCCAGGAAGGCTTCGACCTGGCCAGCGGATGGAAACAGAATCGGCACGATCCGATCAGCAAAACCCTGCCGTCAAAGCTTTTCAACATGACAACGCGTATCTTCAGCGGCATTCCCCTGCACGATTTCAACTGCGGTCTGAAAGCTTACAGCCGGGAGTTTGCCGATTCTCTTGATCTGCACGGTGAAATGCACCGGTACATCCCGGTACTGGCGCAATGGAAAGGGTTCAGCGTTACAGAGATACCGGTCAGGCACCATGCCCGTAAATACGGCAAAAGCAAGTACGGCATGTCGAGGTTTCTGGCCGGACTTTTCGATTTCCTGTCAGTCATGTTCATCACCCGCTATCTGAAACGACCTATGCACTTTTTCGGCATGATGGGTCTCATCAGCTTTTTTTCAGGCCTGTGCATCAGTCTCTACATCACGCTCGACAAGATTCTGAACCATCGCCCCGTCAGCAACCGTCCCATTCTTTTTCTCGGCATCCTCCTTATCATCCTCGGCGTCCAGTTCTTCTCGACCGGACTGCTTGGGGAGATGCTCTCGACCCGCCCTTCACGCAACGGCGGCTGGTCTATCCGTGAAACAGCCAACATACCGGAAGAAATCCGTGAAAAACTGATGGAATAAACTCCCGGCAGGCGGCTTTTCTCTATCATTAATATCAAATCCGAAGTTCCATGAAACGGGTAGGCGCCCATGTAAGCATAGCCGGTGGCGTAGAAAACGCTCCACTGAACGCAACAAAAATCGGGGCGAAAGCATTTGCCATGTTTACAAGAAACCAGCGCCAATGGAACTCAGCCGAGCTTTCGGCAAAGTCAATCGACGCTTTCAGGCAAAACTGCCTCGACGGAGGATTCCTGCCCGGACATATCCTGCCGCACGACAGCTACCTTATCAACCTCGGTCATCCTGAAACCGAAAAGCTCGAAAAGTCGCGCCAGGCATTCATCACCGAAATGAAGCGCACCGAAGCGCTCGGGCTCACAATGCTGAATTTCCATCCCGGCAGCCACCTGAATCTCACGGATGAGGAGAGGTGCCTCAAGGTCATTGCAGAGTCTGTGAATCTGTCTCTTGACGTCACAACCGGCGTCACCGCCGTCGTCGAAAACACCGCAGGACAGGGCAGCAACCTTGGATGGCGGTTCGAACATCTCGCCATGCTCATCGATCTTGTAGACGACAAGACGAGGATCGGGATATGTCTCGATACCTGTCACCTCTTTGCAAGCGGTTACGATCTGCGAACCCCTGAAGCATTTGAAGCGACACTCGACGAGTTCGACCGTTCCGTTGGCCTTCGTTACCTGAAAGGAATGCACCTGAACGATGCGAAACAGAAGCTTGGCAGCCGTGTGGATCGTCATGAATGTGTCGGCAAGGGCATGATCGGCATCGGCGCCTTTGCCCACATCATGCGTCACCCTGCGCTTGAAGAGATTCCACTGATACTCGAAACCCCCGATTCAGAGGCATGGCCCGAAGAGATCGAGATGCTCTACAGCTTTACCAGGGAAAAGGAATAATGGATAGATGACAATGATCCTTTGTTTTTTTTCGCTGATCAAGAGCGTCCCCGCGGTCTTTCCTTGCAGTGCCTTTTGTCCGTAACTTCTCAGGAAACGCGCAGGAAACGACCCACAGACCAACTGCTCCCGAAAAAGCCGAGCACCATGCCGAGAAGAGCGAGTCCAGGATATACTATCAGGGCAGAAGGGTGCAGTATCTGGTAAATAACCGGTTCATACCGCAATAATGCCTGTTCGAATACGAGCCAAAGCCCGAGCGCAGCCAAGCCGCCCGAAACCAGCCCCTGTATTGCGCCTTCGATCAGAAACGGTGCACTGATGAACCACCGGGTAGCACCAACAAGCCTCATGGTCTTGATCCGTTCGCGACGGGCATAGATAGCAAGCCGAACGGTAAAGGCATTCATGATGATAGTCGCAAGGGCGATGACCCCTCCAACTCCAGCCGTGATCAGGGTAAAAAGCCTGGCATTATTCTCGATGCCTGCGAGATACTCCCTGTTATACCTCACTTCGAGCCTCGGATCGAGGCCGGCTAAGGATTTTTCAATCTGCACCATACTGTCCGGATTGGTGTAACCGGGCTGTATGGATAGTTTCGCGGAACGAGGCAATGGATTCATTCCAAGTATGCTCACCACATCCTCGCCAAAATCACGGGAAAAGCGGACAGCGGCTTCGTCGCGCGAGATATAGTGCGACTCAGCGATACCGGCAATCGCTTTCATCCGGTCACTCAGGAAACCTGCTTCGACCTCACTGAGACTGTCATCGAAAAAAACCTCAAGCTCCACACGTGAACGCACCTCATGAATCACCTGGTAAAAACTGAGAGATACCGTCACGAACAGGCCGAGAAGCAGTAGTGAGAAAAAGCCCGTGAGAATGGTCACACTTGCCGGCAGCTTTGCCCGTCCTATTCCTGAAATTCCCTCCCTCATACTGTAAAGCAGACTCATGTCGTCATATTTTATTCAGCTTCGTAAAATTTTATATCGAAGATTGAAAAAAAGCTGTTGGAAATCCAACTTTTTTTTAAGATTATTAGACCATCACAATGGGGCTATAGCTCAGTTGGTAGAGCATTTGCATGGCATGCAAAGGGTCAGGAGTTCGAGTCTCCTTAGCTCCACAGAAATCTCAATGAAAAAAGCGCAATCCCTCCTGCGCTTTTTTCATTTTTTCCGTTTACTGTTCAGTCGCGCTTCGAACCACGCGCAATTCCTGACACGATAAAGACCATACCCACAAACAGCGATGCAGCCAGACCTGCGGCAATGTTCATCAATGCTGCGGTAATCACCGTCATCAAATCAAGCCTTACAAGAGCCCCGGTCACAGGAACAGTAAGCAGATGTGCTGCCGCCGTCAGCACGGTGAACAGAAAGCTGGTTGCGATGCTGCCAGCAAAAGAGACAAAATATCGTTCGCGTCGCCCCTCCCTGACACGCTTCTGCCGTTCAAGCTGCCTGAGCGAACCCGGATCAAGACGGTTTTTCACGACCATAGCCACAAGGGCAATCAACAGAAGCACTGGTACATACAAGAGGTAAACGGTGAACGAAACCGAACGATCAGGTCTGAAGCCCCCGGCATCGAGCCAGGCTGATGCCTGACCCAGCATCCAGGTCGATGTGGCAAAAAAAACACTTCCCCAAAGCAGGGTGATCAGAATCCATGTCCATACCGACTGAGGCGCGGGCTTTTTCGAAACTGCATACATAACTGTTTTTTTGAATGTTGATCTGGTTGATTTCGCATACTCAAACAAACTGCGACTTCAGCCATTCAATTCCTTTTGGATGAAATCCTTAAAAAAAAAGCCTTTATCATATGGAAAGCCTGCCGACGAAAGGTGAACCGGTCTGAATGCGAAAGAGGTCTCTTCACCTGAGCGAATTGTTTTTAATTTTCCCCTTGATATATTAGTTTGACATGCCTTTCAAAGACGAAGATTTTACATAATCTCAAGATTTCATCGTTATGTGCGGAGTTTTCGGCGTTTTTAATTCAAAAACTCCCGCCGAAGATACCTTTTACGGCCTTTACTCGTTGCAACACCGGGGACAGGAGGCTGCTGGTATCGTGGTAGCAGAATACAACAAGGCCAAAAAGAAAACCTTGTTCAAGCAGCATAAAGGACCGGGACTGGTGTCAGAAGTTTTCAAGGATGAGCTGATATTTGAGAATCTCTGCGGATATGCGGCTATCGGTCATAACCGCTACTCAACCACAGGCTCCTCAAAATCAAACAACAACATTCAGCCCTTCTCCCTCACCTATCGCTCCGGCAGCCTGGCCATCGCCCATAACGGAAACCTCACCAATTCGAGATCACTTCGCAAATCGCTGACTGAACAGGGCGTTATTTTCCAGGCATCGTCCGATACCGAAATCATACCGCACCTGGCAGCAAGAAGCAAGGAAAAAGAGCCGGTTCGCCAGATTTACGATGCACTCAGGCAGGTTGAGGGCGCCTTTTCAATCGTCATTCTGGCCAATAACCAGATGATTGCCGCTCGCGATCCATACGGAGTTCGCCCACTCGCACTGGGAAAGAAAATCGATCCCGCCACCGGCGAACTGGCCTACATTATTGCAAGTGAAACCTGCGCCTTCGACATCATCAAGGCTGACTACATCCGCGATATTGCACCGGGAGAAATCCTCCTTATCGACCACCTCTCCGTGGAGAACGAAAAACCGGTCTCCCTGTTCCTTCCACCTGTCGAGCGCAAGGCCCGCTGCATCTTCGAATATGTCTATTTCGCACGCCCCGACAGCTTTATCTTTCAGAATTCGGTTGACAAGGTGCGCCGTAACCTCGGCAAGAATCTGGCCAGAGAATCGACCATCGAGCAGAAACCGGGCGAAAAGGAGCTGACCGTGGTCAGCGTGCCCGACTCCTCGAACACCGCAGCTCTCGGATTCGTAAGAGAAAGCAACAAACTGGGCAAAGCGGCCCGTTTCGAACACGGCCTCATCCGCAACCACTATGTCGGCAGAACCTTCATCCAGCCTGGCATACACAGCCGCGAAATCAAGGTGCGTTCGAAATACAATATCGTGCGCGGCGTCATGCAGGATCGTCCCATAATCCTTGTCGATGATTCCATCGTACGCGGCACGACGGCCAAAATGCTCATCAAGCTGGTGCGTGAGGCAAATCCGAAAGATATTCACCTTCACATAAGTTCACCGCCTATCACCAATCCATGCTTTTACGGCATGGACTTTCCCTCCAAGCGGCAACTGCTCACCCACATGCTTGCCGATGCGGAAAACGAACTTGGCGATATCGAAAAAATCAGGGACTACATCGGTGTGGACTCGCTCAGGTACCTCTCAATGCAGGGCCTGCTGAACAGCGTTCCGGAATTCGATGGTGAAAAGTGCAGCTACTGCACAGCCTGCTTCGGCGGTGACTACCCAATCCCGATCACCGACGTTACGACCGAC
>Ga0172367_10008719_pt1 | contig 11280 bp, 10 predicted proteins | sample Lak10m_FD_114542 | JGI IMG/M metagenome (GOLD analysis project Ga0172367, IMG submission 114542) | Freshwater microbial communities from Kabuno Bay, South-Kivu, Congo - kab_022012_10m | ecosystem: Environmental > Aquatic > Freshwater > Lake | place: Democratic Republic of the Congo: South-Kivu...
CGCAGCCGACCGCGCAAGCTGCCGCAGGGATCGGCCAGGATGGCTGCCCTGGGCTTGCTGCCGCCCCGGCCCACGGTGCCTCCGCGCCCGTGGAAGAGGGAGAGATCCACGCCGCGTTCGTCGGCGATGGTGGCCAGCTCCTCCTGCACGCGGTAGAGGGCCCAGCGCGAGGCGGCGATGCCGCTGATCTTGGCTGAGTCGCTGTAACCAAGCATCACCAGCTGACGATGTCCGCACCGGGCCACATGCGCGCCGTAGCAGGCGTCGTCCAGCATGGAGCGCAAGGTGGCGGGAGCCCTTTCCAGGTCGTCCACGGTTTCAAAGAGGGGTGCAACATGGATCAGGGCCTGACCGGACTCGTCCACCAGGCCGGCCTGGCCAGCCAGATAGAGCAGGGCGAGGGCGTCGTCGGCACCTTGGGCCATGCTGATGATGTAAGGTCCCAGAGCGGCTTCGCCGTGGCGACGGCGCATGTGGCCCATCACGCGCAGCACCTGCAGGCAGCGGGCGTTCTCGGCATCCGCCAACAGGGCCGCTTCAGCCTCGCCCCCCTTGGCGATGGCCTCGCGCAGGATCTGGGCGCGCTCCCCGGCGCTCAGCTGGGCGAAATCCTCCCGCCCGAGCAAGCGCCCTGCCACTCGTCGGTGCAGCTCGGAATCCTGACGCAGGTCCAGCGTGGCCAGGTGGAAGCCAAAGGTGCGCACGCGCCGCTCCAGGGCCAACAGCAACTGGCGGCCACCGCCGCCACCGCCCGGCGCGCCCAGGCTGGTGCGCATGAGGCGCAGGTCTTCCAGGAATGCCTCGGCGTGCTCGTAGGCACCCGGCGCATCGTCCCGCGCCGCCTCCAGCCGGGCCAGCATGAGGCGCAGCATGAGGCGGTAGGGCATGTCGGCGCTGCGGCCAGGCAGTTTGCTCGCGGCCAGCGGCAGGAGGACGCGGGTGTACTCCAGTTTCTCCTGCAGTTCGGCGCTGACGCGCACGCGGCTGCGGCTCTGGCTCAGCTCCTCGCTCAGGGAGTCCACCTCGCGCATATAGAGTTCCAACACCACGCGCCGCTGGCGCTCCAGTGTGGCGGCCACGCTCTCCGGCCCCACATAGGGATTGCCGTCCATGTCGCCGCCCACCCAGGTGCCGAAGCGCACGATGGGACAGGGCAGGTCCTCGCCTGCGCCGGGGCCGTAGGCCCCCTCCAGCGCCTGGCTCAGGGAATCGTAGAAGCCGGGCAGGATGCGGTAGACCACTTCCGCCAGGTGGAAGACCACAACCTCCACCTCGTCCGCCACGGTTGGCCGCGCGGTGGGCTGTTCCTCGGTCTGCCACGCCAGCTCGATCTGTCGGCGCAGCTCCTCCTCGACGCGTCCCTCCTCCCGCGGGGTGGGGTCGCTCTGGTCCAGGCGGATGAGCAGGGCGCGGGCCATGCGCTGGCTTTTGACCAACAAGGTGCGGCGCACCGCCCGGGTGGGGTGGGCGGTGAAGACGGGCATCACCTCCAGCTGGCTCAGGGTCTCGCGCACCTGGGCCAGACCCAGTCCCTGGGCGGCAAGATCGCGCAGCACGGCAGCCAGGCTGCCGGGTTGGGGCGGCACATCCGGGCGGGACTGCTGGCGGCGGCGGCGGATGCGGTGCACCTGTTCGCTCAAGTTCACCAGCGAGAAGAAGGAGGAGAAGGCCCGTGTCAATTCCCGGGCGGCGGCGGGGGGAAGGCCACTCACTTGCCGTGCCAGCTCGCCATCGGCGTGGGCGGAACCGTTCCGGCGCTCACGTGCGCTCTTTCGCGCCAGCTCCACGCGCTCCAGCAGCGGAGGCCCACCCAGGTCGGCAATCACCTGGCCCAGCAGGCCACCCAAGAGGCGCACATCGTCCCGCAGCGCCTGGTCGGCGGCTTGCTGTTGCAAAGTCGTGGGCGGGGCCTTGCTCATGCCTTGCTCCTCAACTCATGATCATCCGCGAACCAAGTCGTACCCGCACCTGGCCAATGGCGCAAGTGCTCCTTTGGCTTGTGCTCCAGCCAGGACAAGCTCGAAGGCCCGAGCACGGGTCCCGCGCGCGAGCCTTGGCAACAAACTCCTGCGCAAAGTAGCAGATGCCGCAGCGCGGAACTTCAGCACTTCCTGAGCGCATGAGCGCCTTTCCTTCAGTGTCGGGCTTTGCAGGCGGGCGGAGGCGCGGGGTCTGTCCCGGAACTGGGGAAAATGCCTGCTGGTGCCGATGTGGCCATGGCCACCTCTTCGTTCCGGGGTGGCGCAAAAACTGTCACGGAACTTGCTCACTTCGGAATTCGCCGGTAAATGGGGCTTTGGCAGGGCAATTTGATCCGCCTTGACAGCTCCGGGCGGCAGAAGCTGCCCACACGGACCGGTGTGGAAGGGGCGGAAAGGAATCCCATGGCATCCGTCACAACCATCAGCGGCGTCAGTTCAGGCATCGACTGGCAGGCCACCGTGGACGCGCTGATGAAAGTGGAGCAGAACAAGGTCACCCTGCTGGAGAACCGGCAGAGTGCCCAACAGCGCAAGCTGGATGCCTGGCGTGGCCTGAACACCCGCCTGCAGGCTTTCCGCACGGCCATGGACAGCCTGGAGGAGTCCGCCAGTTTTCTTTCCCACAACGCCAGCAGCAGCGACTCCACCAGGGTGGCCGTGAGCGCCTCCGACGGCGCCACCGCTGGCACCACCAGCGTGTTGGTGGACCAACTGGCCAGCGCCGCGCGCCTGGTGCACGGGGGCATGGCCGACACGAGCAGCAGCGCGGTGAACAGCTCCGGAGCGGACCAGGTCTTCGCTTACACTTACGGCAGCGGCGCCGACGCGGTGAGCGTGCAGCTCAGCGTGGGCACGGGAAGCACCTTGAGCGATCTGCGCGACCTCATCAACCAGGATGAGAACAACCCCGGCGTGCGCGCAAGCCTGCTCAACGACGGCACCGGCAGCGCCACCGCCTGGCATCTGGTGCTGACAGGCCAGGACAGCGGCGCGGCAAATACTCTGGTTGTGGACGACGCCCTCACCACGCTGGGCGACGGTGGCACATTCGATGCCGCCACTTTCACCCAGAGCCAGAGCGCGCAGAACGCCCGCTTCCGCGTGGACGGCTATCCCGCAGCTTCGTGGTTGGAATCCGCCACCAACACGGTGACGGATGCGTTGGAAGGCCTCACGCTCACTTTGTCCCAGAGTGGCGCGGAGGCCGTGCAGATCACCGTGGCCCGGGACGACAGCGCGGTGAAAGCCAAGATCAACGGCTTGGTGGGCAGCTACAACGAGCTTCTGACGCAGATCAACACCTACACCAGCTACAACTCCACCTCAGAGACCATGGGCGTGCTCCTGGGCGATGGCAGCGTGAACCAGCTCAAGCGTTCCCTGGTGGAGGTGGTGACGCGGCCTTTTTCCTCCCTGCCTGCGGGGGCCCAGTACGGCAGCCTGTCGGAGATCGGCATCAAGAGCGGCAGCGGCGGCCTGCTCAGCGTGGACAGCGAGAAGCTGGACGCCGCCCTGGCGGCGCACCCCGACGATGTGGCGCGGCTCTTCACTTTCAGCAGCAGCAGCGACAGCAGTGCCTTCCGCTTCTTCACGCGCACGGAAAATGTTCCCGCCGGCGATGTGGCGGTGTCCCTGAACTACGACGCCGCGGGCCTTCTCACCGGCGCCACCCTTGACGGACAGGCCGCCACCATCGAAGGCGACCTCATCAGCGCCGCGGCTGGCAGTTCCCTGGAGGGCCTGCGCGTGCTCTTCCGCAACCCCGGCGACGGCCCGGGCAGCCGCACGGGAACCCTGAGCCTCCGCCATGGCGCGGCGGCGGCCCTCACCTACACCTTGAGCCGTCTCACGGACAGCGAGACCGGCCTGGTGCAGTACCAGACCACGAGGCTGGAGAGCACCGTGGGCAGTCTCACCGATGCCATCGAGCGCATGAATGCGCGCCTTGCCACGAAGAAGGACCAACTGACGCGCCAGTACCTGGCCATGGAGAGCGCTCTTGCCAAAATGCAGAGCCAGTCCAGCGCGCTCGGTTCCCTGTCCACATCGTCCAGTTCGCAGTGATGGAAGGAAAGGACCAGGCATGAGCCATGATCTGCGTGTTCGCCAGTATCACGAGACCCAGGCCCGCACCGCCGACCGCGGCCGCCTGCTGCTGATGGTGCACGATGCCGCCATTGGGGCTGTGCGGGACTGCCAGCGCCTGATGCAGGCGGGAGACCTGCCCGGCAAGGGCGTGCAAATGGACCGCGCCATTCGCGCCGTGGGCGAGTTGCGCCAATCCCTGGACATGGAAAAGGGGCGGGAGATTGCGCGCAGCCTCGACCGCCTTTACGACTTCATGCTCTACCGCATGTGCGAGGCCAATTTGAGCAATGAGGCCACCCATCTGGAAGTGGTGGCCCGCATCCTCGAGGACCTGCGCGCCACCTGGAGCCAGGTTGTGCGGAAGCAGGAGCAGGAGGCGCCGGTGGATTCCGCGCGCCCCACGGTGCGCATTTAAGGGGGCGCCATGCGAGCGGATCATGTTGGCCTTGCTCAACTGCGCGCCTACCAGAGCGAGGTGGCGCGGCCCCAGGTGCGGGCGGCGGAGCGCAGCGAACAGGCCGCGTCCGGGGAGGATCGCCCCGTGGAGGCGGAGATCGTGGATGCCGCCGCGCCCAGGGATCTGGGCAAGGGAAAACTGCTGGACATTTACGGTTAGGACGGCACCTTGGCGTGTCGGACGGAGGACCCCATGAGCATGTCGACCGGATCGGTGAACCAGCTGGGTCAGGTGGTGATGCGGGCGGCCATCGAGGCCCGCTACCAGGCCACGAGGGAGCTGGAGCGGGTCACGGCTGGCCTGGGTGGCGAGGATCGACTGGAGATCAGCGCCGGCGCCCGGGAACGGGAGAGTCTGCGCACGCGCTTGCAGGAGCAGGCCATGGGCCTGCCCGAGGTGCGGCAGGATCGGGTGGCGCAGGTGCGCGCCCGCATGGCGGAAGGATTTTATCAGCGGGAGGATTTTGTGAACGAGATGGCCAATCGTCTCATGGCGGACGGTGCCCTTGCGCCGGATGCCGCTGCTCCCGCCGAGGACGCAACGCCTAGCTACCGGGACGAATTGATGCGGGATGTGAACACCAAAATCCAGTCGGGCTTCTATACCGATGGCGAAGTGATGAATTTTGTTGCAGACAGATTAATGTCGATCTATCAGATTAGCCCTACTGGTGATGAATAATAGTTCAATGAAAACGGACCTGTGTGCTCTTTTGCCATGAAATGCTTGCGCCTTAGCTTTCGAACTGTTACTGTTCCGCCCGAATCGGCTTTCACGCCGTCGTGCCCGAACCTGAAAACTGGCTCAATCACAACGCGCGACCCAGGCCCGCCAAGGTGGGGCAGGGTGGCCAACAGGATATCTGCCTGGACCTGCGTGCAGGTCAAATCCCAATAGCAAAGCCATGTCCCGCTTGCGGGGCGTGGTGAGTACGGGAGGCTGGGCCGCCGCAGGGCGGCCCTTTTTTTAGGCCCTCAGCCCGCTGCCCAAGCGGGAAACCTTTGTCCAGGGAGGCCTCATCACTACCTTGGAGGCAGCCAAGGAGGACAGCGCGTGCGTGAGGTCGTGGTCACCGAGGTGACCTTTCATCCCAATCAGGGCGGCTATGTGGTGGTGCTGCGGGAGCGGGACGGCGAGCGCTGGGTGCCCATCCGCATCGGGCCCGGGGAGGCCCAGAGCATCGCCTTCAACCTGCGCGGCAGCCAATACCATCGCCCCATGACCTTCGACCTTGTGGCCGCCCTGTTGCGCGCCTTGGACGGCAGGGTGCGCGCCACGCGCATCACCCGCCTGCACGAGGAAGTCTTCTACGCCGAGATCGTGCTGGAGCGTCCCGACGGGGAGGTGGTGCGCCTGGACGCCCGCCCTTCCGACGCCATTCCCTTGGCACTGCGTCTGGGGCTGCCCCTGCTCATGGCGGAGGATGTGCTGGACGCGGCGGGCAAACACGGATTTCCGCAATTGATGCCGCTGGAGGAGCAGATCCAGCAGCTTGAGAACGAGTTGGCCGAGGCGGTGGAGCGCGAGGATTTTGAAGAGGCGGCCCGCCTGCGCGACCAGATTCGCTACTACCGCAAGCTCACTCAGCCTGATGAAGAAGGGGAGACCCGCCCATGAGCGGCACCATGCCCATCCACGCCCTGCCCTTCGACGCTCTGCCCCTGCCGATTTTGTGGCGGGAAGTCCGGGAGGCTCCGTGGGAGGGAGCCAACGAGGCGGGCCGCCGCCTGCTGGAGTGCTGGCGCTTGTTGGACGCCACCGCGGATCCTGCGCCCGCACTGGAGGACGGCGCCCTGCGTCTGACCGTGGCTGGTGGCGAACTGCTGCTGCCCGGGCTGGACCCGGAACACCGTCGCAGGGGCGAGCAGTACCAGAGCTTCGGCCGTCTTACGGGCGGCATCGTGCACAACCTCAACAATCCCCTCAACGCCCTCTCCGGCATGTTGCAGTTGATGATGTTCCGCAACAGCGACCTGCCGGAGTTGCCCCGCCTGGAAGCTCAGGGCGATGAGCTGGCCGCGCAGATCCGTCACCTGGGCGAACGCTACCGACGCCTGCAGGAGTACGAACGCGGCGCGCCGCTGGCCTGGGAACTGGTGCTGCGCGAGGAGTTGCGCTTCTATCGCGCCGACGCGGCGCTGAAACACCGCTGCCGCCTGGAAGAGGATCTGCCGGCCAATGTGCCCTGTCCCCTCTCGTTTCGCGACGCCAGCTGGCTGGTGGATCGCCTGCTGGAGGCCGTGTTGCTGTTGGCGCCCTCCGACGAGATCAGCGAGCTGCGTGTCGATCTGGACCTGGGTTGGCCGCGCTTCCGCCTGCTGGCGCCGGATCTTGGCCGCGTGCGCGAGTCCGTGGCCCTGCTGGCCAGCCCCCTGATGATGAACCTCCTCGCCGGCGCGGGACGCCGCCTGCTGTGGCAGGCCGACGCCACCACCGTCATGGCCGGCACGCTTCCCCTGGATTAAGTGAAGGTTGCAGCATGGACAAGAACGATCATCTCATGTACGCGCTGGTGATGCAGTACCAGCAGATGGCCATGATGGCGCTGGGCAAGTTGGCCCGGCCCGGCGAGGGCTCCCGTGTGGATCTGGACGAGGCGTCTTTCTTCATCGATGTCCTGGCCATGCTGGAGGAAAAGACACACGGCCGCGTGCCTGACGATCTGGCCCGCCTGATGAAGAGCGCCGTGACGGATCTGCGCCTGAACTTCGTGGACGAGACCCAGCGCCAGGCCGCCCCGTCTCCTTCCCAAGACAGCGCCACCGAGGCTGGCGCATGAGCCGCCTGATGGTGTCCATCTCCGGCATCCGGGGCGTGGTGGGCGACACCCTGAGCCCCGAGCTGGTGGCTCGTTATGCCGCCGCCTTCGGCGAATACTGCGGCGGCGGGCCGGTGGTGCTGGGGCGTGACACACGGCCCAGCGGTCCCATGATGCGCCACGCGGTCATCGCCGGGCTCAACGCGGCGGGCTGCCGCGTGCTGGATGTGGGCGTGGTGCCCACTCCCACCGTGGCCGTGCTGGTGGAGGAGCTGGGCGCCGCTGGCGGCGTTTGTATCACCGCCAGCCACAATCCGGTGGAGTGGAATGCCCTGAAGTTCTTCCACGGCGACGGCCTGTTTCTGGATCAGGAGCAGAGCCGCCGCCATCTGGACATCGCCCAGCGCGGTCCCGCCCTGGTGGACTGGCAGGCACTGGGTGGCGTGGAGGAGCTGGCCAACGCCGGCGAGGCGCATGTTCGGCGCATCCTGGCGCTGGGGCTGGTGGATGTGCCCGCCCTGCGCAGGCGTGGTTTCCGCGTGGCCGTGGACTGCGTGAACGGGGCGGGCCGCCTGCTGGCGCCGCACCTTCTGCAGGAGCTGGGTTGCGAGGTGGTGAAACTGGGCGTGGAGGACACAGGTGTTTTCAGCCGTGGCGCCGAGCCCACGCCTGAGAATCTTGGCGCATTGTGCGACACCCTGCGTGGCGGCGCCTGCGATGTGGGCTTCGCCCTGGACCCTGACGCCGACCGGCTGGCCCTGGTGGACGCTGGCGGCGTGCCCCTGGGCGAGGAACTCACGCTGGCGCTGGTGGCGCGTTTCGTGCTTGGCCGGGGGAAGAGCCCACTGGTGGCCAATGTCTCCTCCAGCCAGATCCTGGATCATGTGGCGCGGGAGGCGGGCGTCGACTTGCACCGCACCCGGGTGGGCGAGATCAATGTCAGCGTGCGCATGCGTCAACTGGAATCGGCCATTGGCGGCGAAGGCAACGGCGGCGTGATTCTGCGCGACCTGCACCTTGGACGCGATGCGCTGGTGGGCATGGCCCTCCTTCTGCAATACATGCTCGAGAGCGGGCGCACCCTGCGCCAGTTGCGCGACGAGCTGCCTGTCTTCGCCATGGTGAAGGACAAGGTGGAACTGGGCGCCATGGATCCCTCTCTGGCCTTGCTCAAGGCCCGGGAGGTCTTTCCCGAGGCGCAGCTGGACGAGACCGACGGTCTGAAGTTCCTGCTGGAGGCGGGCGGCGGGCCGGCCTGGGTGCAATTGCGCGCCTCCAACACCGAACCCATCCTGCGCATTTTCGGCGAGGCCGTGGACGAGGGTGTTGCGCGGAGCCTGGTGGGCCGCGTGCATCTGGCCTTGAAGGACTGAGAACGGGCTTTCATCATTTCCGCTCGCGTAGGCGTTCTCGAGACTCGGTTACGGTGGCGGGAAGGGGAAGGAGGAGTGGTGCAGATCATGCTTGTGACCGGTGAAGTGGTCAGCACCGAGAAGCACGCCGAGTTCAAGGGCCACAAACTCCTCTTGGTGCGCGCCCTGGATCTGGACGGCCAGCCCCGTGGCGCCGAGAGCATTGCCCTGGACACGGTGGATGCGGGTCTCGGGGATCGCGTGCTGGTGAACAAGGAGGGCGGCGCGGCGCGCATGATCCTCCACAACAACCGCATTCCCGTCCAGGCTCTCATCGTGGGCGTGGTGGATGGATTCCATGTGGAGGCGCAGGCCCATGAGCGGTGACATGGTGGATCGCATTGTGCGTGAAGTGCTGGAGCAAAAGGGCCGGGGCGCCGCGAAGGCACCCACCGCGCCCCAGTCGTGCGAAGGCCAGCTCTGCCCCGCCACCGGGGCCATGAAGGGAGGCGGAGGGCCCCTGCCGGCCTACCGGCCCGACCGCGTGCTGGCCTGCGGCGCCGACCGTGTCTCCTGCACCCTGGGCCTGCTGGACCAGGTGCGCGGCGAGATTGCCCGCATGATCGATCACACTCTGCTCAAAGCCGACGCCACGAAGGCGGATGTGGAGCGCCTGTGCCGCGAGGCGCGCGAGTACCGCTTCGCCAGTGTGTGCGTGAACCCCACCTGGGTGTCCCTGTGCGCCCGCGCGCTGGCGGGCAGCACGGTGAAAGTGTGCACGGTGATTGGCTTTCCCCTGGGTGCCACCACGGGCAGGGCCAAGGCCTCCGAGACGCGCCAGGCGGTGCGGGACGGGGCCCAGGAGGTGGACATGGTGCTCAATGTTGGTCTTGCCAAGGACGGCGAGTGGCGCCTGGTGGAGGAGGATGTGCGCGCCGTGGTGGAGGCGGCCGGTTCCCGGGTGGTGAAGAAAGTGATCCTGGAAACCTGCCTGCTCTCGGATGAGCAGATCGTCAAGGCCTGCGTGGCCTGCCGCAACGCCGGTGCGGACTTTGTGAAAACTTCCACCGGCTTCAGCACCGGAGGTGCCACCGTGGAGCATGTGGCTCTCATGCGGCGCGTGGTGGGCGCGGGCATGGGGGTGAAGGCTTCCGGCGGCGTGCGCAGCCTGAACGACGCCGTGCAGCTCATCGAGTCCGGCGCCGATCGGTTGGGCGCCAGCGCCAGCGTGGCCATTGTGGGTGGCAAAAGTCCTGCATCCGGTGGGTACTGAGAGTCGGGGACGGGATCGAGTTGGCGGGTACACGCGTCGCTTCCCTTTGATGGCGGGGCCAAGAGACAGGACACTTCATGACGCCTTATGAGATCATCCAGCGCAAGCAGCGCGGACTGTCCAACACCGCCGATGAGATCCGTTTCATGGTGGCGGGGGCCCTGGACGGCCGCGTGATGGAAGCCCAGCTCAGCAGCTGGTTCATGGCCATCTACTTTCAGGACATGAACGCCGAGGAGACCTGGACCCTGACGGAAGCCATGCGTGGCTCCGGCGATGTGCTGGACTTCTCCCATGTGCCGGGACGCAAGGTGGACAAGCACAGCACCGGTGGCGTGGGGGACAAGATCACCTTCATCCTGGCGCCCCTGCTGGCGGCGGCCGGACTGCAGGTGCCCAGCATCACCGGACGCGGCCTGGGCCACACGGGTGGTACGCTGGACAAGCTGGAGAGCCTGCCCGGACTGCGCACACGGCTGGACAACGCGGAGATGGCCCAGGTCATGCAGGCTGCCGGCTGCGTGCTGGTGGGTCAGACCCAGAATCTGGTGCCCGCCGACCGCCTCTTCTACGCCCTGCGCGATGTGACCGCCACGGTGGAATCCGCGCCGCTCATCTGCTCATCCATCCTCTCCAAAAAGCTGGCGGAGGGCGTGGACGCCCTGGTGCTGGATGTGAAGTTCGGCCACGGAGCCATCTTTCGAGACCTGGAGCACGCTTCGGAACTGGCCCGGCGTTTGGTGGAGGCGGCGGCGCGGGGTGGTCTTCCCACTGCCGCCCTGCTGACGGACATGCATGCTCCCCTGGGGAGGCAGATCGGCAACTGGAACGAGCTGGTGGAATCCGACGAGTGCCTCCAGGGATTCGGCAGCCCGGACCTGACAGAACTGAGCCTGGCCCTGGGCACGGCAACCCTGGTGCTGGTGGAGCCGGGACTGGCGCCCCTCGCCGCACTGCGTCGCCTGAAGGGGCACCTGGCGGACGGCTCGGCGCGGGAGTGCTACCTGCGCATGATCGAGGCCCAGGGCGGCAGCAGGGAGTGGTTCCTTCAACCTCATCACGCCCCTCGTCCCGCCTTCGGCCGCACGGTGACGGCGCCCGCACCTGGCTTCATCACAGACATCCAGTCCCGGGAGCTGGGTCTGGCGGCCATAGCGCTGGGCGCTGGCAGGGCGCGCAAAGAGGACGACATCGACCACCTGGCTGGCATCACCCTCCACCGCCATCTGGGCGATGAAGTGCGCGAGGGCGAAGCCCTGTGCGACATCTACACCAATCGGGCGGATGTGGATCTGGAGTCCGTGCTCCCCCGGGTGCGCGCCGCTTTCACCATTGACCGCAAGGCCGCGGAGCGTGCGGGCATCGTCCAC
>Ga0172367_10008722_pt1 | contig 11275 bp, 10 predicted proteins | sample Lak10m_FD_114542 | JGI IMG/M metagenome (GOLD analysis project Ga0172367, IMG submission 114542) | Freshwater microbial communities from Kabuno Bay, South-Kivu, Congo - kab_022012_10m | ecosystem: Environmental > Aquatic > Freshwater > Lake | place: Democratic Republic of the Congo: South-Kivu...
GATGGAGCGACCGCGCGGTCAGTGGCGCCCATCAATCCACATGCCCCGGTGGGCCGCGCGCATCGTCCGCCCCATCACTGGCGTCCGGGTCGAGCGGTTGCAGGACATCAGCGAGGCGGACGCTCGGGCCGAGGGATTCCACATCGACGCTCGCAGCGGGCGGGTGATGAGCGCCATCGACTCGTTCAGCATGGCCTGGGACGCCATCTACGCCGACCGTGGTATGGGCTGGGCCGTCAACCCCTGGGTGGTCGTCTATGAGTTCGGAGGCATCTCTTGACCGCCGCCCCCCGCTCCTGGCGCTTCACCGTGCCGGGTTCCCCCAAGACCAAGCGCGGCGCCGACAAGGGCCGCTTCGGCCAGATGCACGCCGACCGCAGCACCGTCGGCTACGAGCAGATGGTGGCGGGCGCCGCCATCGACGCTGGCCTCGCCGCCGGCAATGGGCCGTGCGAGGTCAAGATCGAGATCGTCCTCGCCACCCGCCGTCGCAAGGACGCCGATCGCGTCACCAGCGCCGTCTTCGACGGGATGAAGCGCGCTGGCAAGGCCGCCCTCTACGACGACAACCTCTGCATCGTGCAGAAGACCATCGTCGAGCTCGTCGCCGTCGATCCGCTCTGCCCCTCCGCCACGGTCACGGTCACCATGCTCGACCGGGACCGCAGCCAGCACAGACCCCGCAGCGAGAGCGCCGCCGCACTCGCACGCTCACCGCTCGCCCAGTGCGACTTCCCGGAGTGAATCGATGGCCATCCTGACCGAGCAGCGCGAGCGCCGCGACGCACAGCCCGTACCCACCGAGGCGACCGAGGCCGCCGAGAAGTTCGTCTGCGGCGTCTACCGCTGCAACCTGTCGGGCAAGACCTGCCGCGACTACCACGCCCAGGCCAAGGTCACCCGGTCGATGGCGCGCGAGGCCTGCATCGACTGCGCCGCCGGCGCCGCCCGCCTGGTGCTCCTGGGCGACGGCGATACGCCCGGCATCGCCTCGCTCTGCCTGGAGCGGACCGCCAAGGGGATGGCCTGCACCAACGCCCCGATCAAGAACGGCTACTGCCACATCCACAGGAAGGACCGTATCCAGATGCCAGCCCCGAAGAAGGCGCCTGCTGCGAAGCCGGCCGCCCGTACCGAGCACCCACAGACGGCCCGCCCGGAGCCGGCCCGGAAGTCCGCCAGCCCCGCCCCGAAGAAGCCCGCCCGCGCCCCGCTGGTCGTGGACGTGCCGGTCGATGTCGAGATCGCCGTGGAGGTGTCGGTCGTGGCGCCGCCCGCCCCCGTGAAGATCGACATGGCCGTGGCCAAGGCCGCCGCGGTGTGCCATCGCCCGAGCTGCGGCCGCCCGGCCCCCGGCACCGGCAAGCTCGGCGAATACTGCCGCCAGTGCGCCAACGCCGCCTACATGACCCTGAAGAAGGGCATGAAGGGGGTGCCCACCGACGAGGACCGCCGGAAGTGGCTGGAGCAGACGCCGGTGAATCACCGGCTGCGCGAGATCCTCGCGAAGGCGCGCCGGGGTGAGCCCACGGGGCCCGTCGTCGATGATGCCGTCGCAGTCGTTGGCGAGGCCGCGCCGCAGGCCGTGGAGGCCGCGCAGCAGCACCCGGATGCGCCCGCCGCGCCCGACGAGGAGACCACCCCGCTGCTGCCCGATGATTTGCCGTTCCGCTCGGAGATCAGCTCCGCTGCCATCCCGCTGGCGCCGAGCGAGGTCCCGCCCCACCTGGTCGTCATCATGCTCCCGCTGAACCGACGGGCCTTCGCCGAGCTCGAGCGACTGGCCGCGGCCGGCCTGGATGGCGACGATCCCGCCGACGTGGCTCGCACGCTGGTCCTCGAGGGGCTGCGCCGGCGGGCGGTGGTGCGGCCGTGAAGCTCCGACCGTACCAGCGCACGGCCATCGATGCCGTGCGCGGCTGCTGGGACGAGGGGGACCCGAACGCGCTGCTGGTGCTGGCGACGGGGCTCGGGAAGGCGCTGCGGAACGACCAGCGGGTCCTACGGCCCGATGGGTCGTGGACGCCGATCTGCGAGCTGCGCGTCGGGGACTTCGTGGTCGGTCGAGACGGCCGGGCCACAGCGGTCGTGGGCGTGTACCCGCAGGGCATCCGTCAGATGCGCAGGGTCACGTTCTCCGACAAGACGGAGATTTTCTGCGACGTGAGCCACCTGTGGACGGTGTGGAGCCACGGATCGCGACGAGAAATCACGACGACGACCCGCGACCTTCAGCGGCGCCTCGCACCCGACCGAACGTACAGCACGCCTGGGATCGAGCGGGGGGACGTCAAGGTGCCGGGACCTGCCCGGCACCGTCGGCCGATCGTATCCATCGAGCACGCCGGGACCGCGGAGGCCACCTGCATCAAGGTCGCAGCCCCCGACGGGCTTTTCGTCACCGAGGGCTACGTCGTCACCCACAACACCGTCGTCTTCTGCACCCTCGGGCGCGAACTGCGCATGGAGGGCATCGGAAAAACGCTCGTCCTGGCCCACCGGAAGGAACTGCTCGACCAAGCACGCGAGAAGTGGCTCGCCGTCGAGCCCGACGCCCACGTCGGCATCTACCAGGGCAACCGCCGCGAGTTCTACGCGGACGTGATCTGCGCCAGCGTCCAGAGCTGCTACCCGGACGTCGTGGACGCCGACGGGAACGTCACGAAGCGCGGACGCATCCACGAGCTCCCGCTGAAGGACATCGGGCTCGTGATCGTCGATGAGGTCCACCACGTCGCGGCCGAGACGTACCGCCAGCTCCTCAACACCGTCCGCGAGCACAACCCGGCGGCCGTGATGCTCGGCGTCACCGCGACGCCCTATCGCAACGACGGCAAGGGGCTCGGCGACTTCTTCAACCGCGTGGCCTTCCGCATGGGGATCTCCGAAGGCATCAACCAGGGGTTCCTGGCCCCGCTGCGCGGCTGCCGCGTGGAACTGGACATCGACCTGTCGCAGGTGAAGACATCCAAGCGCACCGGCGACTTCGTGGAGTCCGACCTCGGCAACGTCATGGACACCGAGGCGGCCCGCCGCGAGATCGTCCGGGCGTGGCTTCGGGAGATGGGACCCGGCACCGAAGGAGGTGGCCGCGACGGCCGGTTCACCGCAGCCTTCACGCCCACCGTCGAGAGCGCCGAGCACCTCTGCAAAGAGTTCCAGGAAGCCGGAGTCCCCGCCGTGTGGGTCTCCGGATCGATGCCGAAATCCGACCGCGTGCGTGCTCTGGATGACTACCAGAAGGGCCGTGCGCGAGTAGTGGTGAACTGCCAGGTCCTCACGGAAGGCTGGGACGCGCCGCACACGAGCTGCGCGCTTATCGCCCGACCGACCCAGTCCATCGGCATGTATGCCCAAATGGTGGGCCGCGCCACGCGCATCATGGAAGGGAAGCTGGACGCGGTGGTCATGGACTGCGTCGGCGCCTCGCGCCTGGGCCTCGCCTCGCTGGCCGACCTGTCCACCGGCGCCGAGAGCAAAGCCCCCGGCATCGACCCGGAGCCCGAGGAGGAGGAAGAGGTCGTCCGCGACAAGAACGCGAAGCAGCTCGACCTGCCCGAGATGGCGCAGACCGTGAAGATCCGCGGCTACTCCGTCTACGACATCGACCTGTTCGGCGGCCAGGTCGCCTGGACCCGCATCCGCACCATGCGCCTCGCCATTCTCGACGTCGGGCTGCACATCGTCATCTACCAGGAGCCCAACGGCAGCGGCTTCACGGCGCTGCTCATCGACGACACCGCCGCGCTTCCGATCGCCAAGGCCCGGCCCGAGCGAGAGGCCCTCGCCGAGGCCGAGCAGATGGCAATGGTGCGCGGCCGCGCGAAGTATTTGAAGCCCAACGGCTTCCAGCAGCGCATGCCCGCCACCGAGAAGCAGATGCTCGGCGTGCAGCGGCTCGCCCACCAGAACGCCGAGTTCGGCGGCTTCGACGTGGCCGAGCTCCCCAAGGCGATGAGCCTCCCCCAGGCGATGGCCTGGATCGCCTACCTGAAGACCCGCCGGATGTGGATGCGCCAGCGCCGCGCCGCCCAGGGCGCCGCCGCGTGAGCTTAGACTGCCGCTACCACGGCCCGGTCAAGGGCAAGTTCTCGTGGCAGCCGGTCGGCGCCGGCCACCGCATCCGCGTCTCCTGCGACCGCTGCGGCGCATACATCAAGTGGGCCCCGACCACGCCGGAAAACATCGCCCTGGTCGGGCCGATGCCCGGCCGGAAGCGCGCGGTGGCGACCGCCGCCGATCCGGCGCTGCGCTGCGAGGAGCAGGCCCGCCGCAAGATCGAGGCCGTGCTGCTGCGCCTGGAGGGCGTCTTCTCCGTCGAGGCCGACGCGCTGCGCGAGCTGCTCGACCTGCTGGTCCTGGCCGCGTCGGAGCGCAGCCTCCGCTACGCCACGATGGGCGCCCTGCGCCTATGTGATGACTTCGAGGTGCCCGCCGAGTACCGTGCCGCGCTCCTGCACGAGATCGAGACTTGGAGGCACGCCGATGTCGACCCCGTCTTCGGAGGCCCGGAGGACCGCGCAGCCTTCGCTCGCGACGCCCCTGGGCGCCCCCCTCTCACCCCCGACGCCGCCAGCCCCTCCGCACGGCTGCATGGCGACGCCGCACAGCTTCCGCTCCTGGGGGGCCAGTGAAACGCCCGTACCTGACCTTCGCCGCGTCCCACGCGATGGCCTCGGCCGCTGACGGCACCATGCCCGGCGTGACCCAGGACGACTACGCTCGCCACGCGCTTGAGCGGCACGCCGTCTTCTCCGACAGCATCGTGTCGGGCGCCATCGGCCACCTCTACCGCGCCGGGCTCTCGTCCGAGCGCCCCGCCAGCATGTCGAAAGGCAAGTGGGCGGACCTGCACACGGAGGATCTCGACCCATGATCGTCGCCGCCATCCTGCTCGGCGTCTCGGCGGGCCTGTCGCTCGCGCTCGCCCTGGCCTGCTTCCCCCGTCCTACAGACGACGGTGGCCGGTGATCGCCCTCGTCCTCGCCGCAGTCGCCTTCCTGACCCCGGCCTCGCACGTCCGGGAGGCGTCCTGCCCCGCTGACAGCCTGGGCTCGTGGCTGGTCTGCCAGGACGTCGCATGGGCCGCGCGCATGAGCGGCGTGCCCGTGCGACTGGCCACGACGCTCGCCTGGTCCGAGTCGCGCTTCCAACTCGGCGCGGTGTCCTCGGCGGGCGCGGTCGGCCCGCTCCAGGTCGTACCGCGGTACTGGTGCCCCGGCGGGCGCGCCGACGGCTGCAACCTGGCGATGGCCGGGACGCAGGCGTTGCGCGAGCTCACAGGGCGCTTCGGGCTGGAGCGCGGCCTGTGCCACTACGCCGCCGGAAACACCTGCAATGACAGGGCCTTGCGCTACGCCCGGTTCATCCTGGACCGCGCCGATCTGTAGGGGATCCGTCCGACGTCCTTGACCGTCGGTCGCCCGCGGGCGTATGCCCGAAGTCCCCAGGTTCATTCCACCCGCCAGGACCCCAGAAAGACGGAAGCCCCACCGGGGAACCGATCCGGTGGGGCCTCCTGGCTTTCGCCCGCGCGCCGAATGTGACCAGCAAACGGCGCACTCGCCACGCATCATCGCGGCGGCGACCGGGCACGTCAATAGGGAGCCGTACTTTGATCCGACCTAGGAAACAGACCGTCATCGCGCGTTCGGGCACCCAGGACGGTCGTGTGATGCGACAGGGGTCCCCCGGATGAACGCAGCGGATTCCGGGGCGTCACAACGCGCCCAGATCGAAGGCTTCCTCCGCGTCATCCACCAGATTGCGCTCGACCGAGACGGGAACTACGACCCCGAGTACGAGCTTGAGCTGCGCCCCATCGACCAGGCCCGGAAGATCCGGCACGGGTACATGGGGTTCCCCTCGGTCGGGGCCGCCAGCGCCGCCGCGGTGCGCTTCGACGGCCAGGGGCTCGACGGCTACTACGGCGTCTCCCTGCGCAAGCGGGGGAGCGCCAAGGGCGGTGACGCCGCCGCCGCCGCCTTCGCCGTGGCCTTCGCCGATATCGACTGTGACAAGCACGAGATCACGCGAGAGCGAGCCCTGGAGGTGCTCGCGCAGTGCCCCTGGGGCAAGCCGGCCGTCATCGTGGACTCGGGCGGCGGCCTGCACCCGTTCTGGCTCTACCGCGAGTTGCTGACCACCGACGATCCCGCCAACGTCACGCTCCACCAGAAGACCCAGCGGTTCATCCGCTGGTACTTGAACGACAAGCTCGGCGCCGTCGCCGCCGACGACATGAGCAGCCGGGACCGCATCCTCCGGCTGCCCGGCACGCACAACCAGAAGCCCGAGCGCCGGCGCCCGGATGGCACCCAGCCGCAGGCCTTCGTCCGGGCCGAGGGCGTGGTCTCGTTCGTCGAGGCCGAGCACATCCTCGAGTTCCAGCCGCATGACATCAAGTGGGACCACGTCGTCCGGGAAGCCCAGGCGCTCGATCCGGACAGCCTCCCGACGCAGATCCCCGAGCGCATCAAGCGCATCGTGGCGGCGGCCGGCCTGCGGCTCGCCGAGGTGAAGCGGCTCGCCGGCGGGCAGATCCACGCGATGGTGCTCCAGCACTGCCCGGCCTGCGGCGACGCGGGCGGCAAGGGCCGCTGCTACATCACCCCGTCGGGCCGGATGAAGACCCTGCACCAGGTCCAGTGTCCGGCGGCGGGGCAGTATACCCGCGACGCGGGGCTGGAGTTGAAGCACTGGGTCGCGCTCTACGCCCCCCAGGCCAAGGGCGCCATGGCCGACGATCGCGAGGTCGGGCAGCTCAAGCGCCCGATGGAGCACCGCGTCGCCATCGCCTGGAACGAGCTCGCCGTCGAGGCCGGCGAGTCCACCGCGCGGGCCTGGGCGTCCGCGGCCGGCCTGCACCCGGAGTTGGGCGACGAGGCGATCGAAGTAGGACTGCTGCTGTGCCCGGTCCCCGCCCTGGTCGACGCCGGGGCCTCCCGGCTGGCCATGGGCATCGCCAACGACCGCCGGCGCGACGAGGCCCTCGTCCCCATCCAGGACATCGACGGCAACACCCGGCTCGCCGCCTGGATCTCCACCGAGGGGCGGGTCCGCGTCCTCAGCGGCTTCGACGTGGAGACACTGGGCGACCTCCCGGACGTCCTGGGCGTGCTGGGATCGGTCCCCACCGCCGTCGAGGCCGGCGCCGCCGGGCGCATGGTCGTGGTGACCGACGACGCCCGCGACTGGCTCACCGCCCAGGCCATGCGCCACGCTGGGGCCCTGGACGCCGAGGTCCTGGGCGTGCTGCGCGACAAGGATGTCCCGAAGCTCGCCCGCGCGCTGAAGAGCGCCTGGACCCGCATGGGCGCCCTCCCACGTCGCGTGGTCCTCCTGCGACGGCGGGAGAAGAAGGGCACCCTCGCCGTGGAAGCGGCGAAGCGCCTGGCCGGGCGCGCCGGCGTCGCCATCTGCGATCTGACCGTCCCCGAGAAACACCAGGGCGGCCTCACCGAGAGCGCCGCCACCTTCGGACCTGAGAGCGCCGCCAGGGCCGTCAAGACCGCCGCCTGGACGCACGAGCCCCCCGTGGACATCAACACGGCCGGGCCGGCCATGCGGGCGTTCCTCGAGCAGAGCGTGGCGCTCGCCGCCACGAAGAGCACCCACAAGCGCCACAAGGTCGTGATCAACGTCATCGACGCGGGCGGCGGCAAAACGACGGCCATGATCGGCATCGCCGCGCGGGTCGCTGCGGGCCTCATCCCCGTGCCCGTGGTCGGCAACCGCCCCCACCGAATCCCCGCGGCGCAGTGGCCGCCCGAGGGCCGCCGCGTCGGCTTCTGGCTCCCGACCCACGCGCTCGCCGCCGAGAAGGAGGCGCAGTTCCAGGTTACGGTCCGAAGCGGCGGGCTGCCCGAGATCCCCACGGTGAACTCGGTCCACCTGAAGGGCGCTCTGGAGTGGTGTGCGTTCTCGGACCACGTTCGGGATGTCTTCCCCGTCGTGGGTCGTCGCGGCATCTGCGGCGATCCGGATTCCGAACAACGATGCCCCGAGGCGGAAATGGGTTGCCTCGGAGCGATTGAACCGCGCATCGAATTCGACCAGATCGCGTTCGGCGCGCACGCCATGGCCGGCAACGTCCGGCAGGATCTCGCCATCGTGGACGAGAACCCCGGCGTCTTCGACGGGCAGGCCGTGGACGGCGCCGCCCTGGCCACGTTGTTCACCCCGCGGGTGATGCACCGGATCAAACGCTGGCGCCTCACCGAGAACCCCGACTGCCCCACCGCGGCCCGGCTGCTCTCCGACGCGCTCCAGGCCCACGCGAACGAGCTGGCCGACGACGTGGGCGCCGGCCGGGCCGACGGCTACGACAAGCACATCCGCGGCGAGGATCTCGTGCGGCTCATCGACAAGACGCCCGGCCTCGCCGAGGCGCTGCGGGTGGGCGCCCACAAGGACGCTCGCAAGCCCCCGGTACCCTTCCCCAACGAGCTGCGCGCCGGTGCCTTCACCCTCACGTCCTACCCCAGCCGCGCGGCATTCTTCGCGCTCCAGGCCCTCCAGAACCACTACCTGCGCCTGAAGGGCGAGAAGACGCCCGCCGAGGAGGACATCGTCGTCCTCGACAACGCTCCGAAGGCCCCCGAACCGATGGTGGTCTTCACGCTCCGGACCGACCGGACCTACGAGATCCGGCAGTACCGCGTCCGCACCCTGCCCGACTGCCCGACCATCATCCTCGACGCCACCGGCGAGGTGACCATGGCCGAGTGGAAGGCAGCCTACCCCGATCGCGAGGTCATCGTCCGGCGCATGCGCGTCCAGGGCGCCGCCCCTGCGATGGCGCTGCACCTGGAGACGAAGCAGTTCCGCCGCCGCCGGATCTGGGGGCGCGACGGGGTGCTCACCGACAAGACCGCGGCGCGGTTGCGCTCGACTATCGTGCGCACGGTGCTGGAAACCCGCCGCAGGGCCGCCAGGAAGCCCCAGGAAACCCCGACAGTGGGTGTGCTGCTGTACAAGGGCCTCTACGACCTGATCGCCGGCATACGGCCCCCAGGGACGCCCGCAGAGGCCCTCGTCGCTGGAGTCGCCCAACTCTGCGCCGACATGAACGTCCGGCCGCTGTGGGGGTATTTCGGCAAGCACGACCGCGGCACGAACGAGTTCGAGCGGGTCGACGGCCTGGCCGTGATCGGGGACCCGCTGGAGAACGTGGGCCAGGTGGAGCTCCAGGCCTCCATGCTTAGCCTCGAGTCCGACAAGATCGGCCGGGCCCGCGCGATGGCCACGCTCATCCAGTCCATGTTCCGGGCCCGCCACACCCGCCGCGGCGCGGAGGACCCCGTCGTGCTCGTCCACGTCGGCGAGCGCCCACCGGACATCGACGGCCTCGACTGGGAGACCGAGCCGCTCATCGAGCACGAGCGGCCAGCGACGGCCGGCAAGCTGGCCCTCGCCTACGCCGCCGTCGAGTACGTCGCCGAGCAGCTCGAGGACGTGATCGGCGCGAAGATCATGGCCTGGTACGACTTCTCCGGATCGCCCTTCGGCCGAAAGCTCTCCGACGAGATCGATGATCGCACATGGCGCGACGCCTGCCGTCGGTACGCCCACGCCCGAGGACTCGTCGATGTGCAGGTCGCGCTCACCGACCGCCGCCCCGCCGTCTTCTTCGGGCCGACCGCCGAGGACGTCCAAAACCTCGTCGATCACGTTTTTTGCCTGAAATCGCCCCGAAATGAGCAATCGCAACGGGAATCTGGATTTTCGCCCCCCGGAAACGACCCAAATACCGACAAAAACCGACAAAAACCTACGTGTCAGGAACCCCAGATTTCCGCGCCACAGGCCATTTCGGAGAAAGTACGCTTACTAGTTATAGAGAATGGCCGTTCTCCGACGATTTCGGGCCCAGACGACCCCCAGCGACCCCCCGAGATCGACCCGGACACCCCACCCGGCGAGGACCCCGCCGGCGAGTTTTTCACGGGTGAGTGTGAAAGCGGTTGACAATGGCAGAAACTCCGCGAAACGTGGGCGGCATGAAGGTCCGCAAGTACCGCGACGACTGGACGAAGCGCGTCTTCAGCGTCGGCCCCGATCAGCGTGACGCGCTGCGAGACATCGCCGTCGCCATCGGCGTGACGTTCGACGGGGCGGCCCGCCTGGCGCTGCGCCACCTCGCCCGCGAGCGTGCCCGCGACCTGCCCGGCTTCGACACCATCGGCCGGGCCCGGGTACATGCGTTCGTCGCCGACGGCGGCAAACGCCCGCGGGTCATGCTGCGCTTCCGTTCGTCCTGGCTTCCCGTGGTCGAGCAGATTCTCCCCGAGCGCACGTTCGGGGCGGTGCTCCGCCTCGCCATCACCACCTTCCACGCAGCGGGCGCCGACGTCTGGCGCGCCGCCCTGACCCAGCCGGCCACCTGAGCCGGCCAGCACAGCAGCAGAGGAACCACGATGAGCGCGAACCCCGATAACCCGCAGCCCAGCCACCGCAAGGTCGTCGGCAAGGAAACGCAGAAGCTCAAGGTGCTCCTGAGCGAGCACGAGAAGCGCAACGCCCACGAGGGCCTGATCGCCTGCCTGTCGGAGTTGGCCGCCCACGAGCGCGAGGCCACCGAGGTCAAGGCTCAGCTCGCCCGGAAGCAGAAGGGACTCGAAGCGAAGCGCGGCAACCTGCACCAGCTCATCGTCGCCGGGTACGAGTACCGCGACGTCGCTGTCGAGCGCATCGCCGACTTCGACCGCGGGCTCGTGCTGCTGGTGCGCGTCGACACGGGCGAGGAGGTGGACATCGAGCGCATGTCCGAGTCGCAGAAGCAGACCGAGCTCGACCTGCGCGACAAGGCGCAGAATGACGCGGCCCGCCCCACCAACCCGGACGACGTGAACGACGGCGACCCCTGGGGCGCCCCGTCCGACGGCCGCGCCCCCATCGCCGAGTTGCCGCCCCCGGACGGCGAGATCATCGACGCCGAGTTCGTGGAGGGCGACGGCGGCCCCGACGGAAGCGCCGACCAGGACGACGACGAGACGGGCCTCAACTCCGACGATCTCCGCGTCAAGCACCTCGTCGAGTGGCTGCCCAGCCAGGGCGAGGCCACCGCGCGCGAGCTGCTCGAGGGCTACGACGTCGAGGATGTCCGCGCCATCTACGCCCGCGTCCTCGGCGAGCCCGCCGGCCGCGCCCAGAAGCGCACCATGATCCCGAAGATCATCGACAAGTTGTTCAACGCGCCGTTCTGACCCGACCGAACCCCAGAGGAACCGATGACCGCCACCCCGACCGCCACCCCGCCCGCCCCCCCGACCGC
>Ga0172367_10008724_pt1 | contig 11274 bp, 1 predicted proteins | sample Lak10m_FD_114542 | JGI IMG/M metagenome (GOLD analysis project Ga0172367, IMG submission 114542) | Freshwater microbial communities from Kabuno Bay, South-Kivu, Congo - kab_022012_10m | ecosystem: Environmental > Aquatic > Freshwater > Lake | place: Democratic Republic of the Congo: South-Kivu...
CATCAGGTGAAAGATATACTGCTATTTTCACTTCCCCTTTTTTAGCAGAGGTGGCATTTCTAATTATAGCTTTACTTTTTTTTCTTCTTCTTTCTATATCAGCCTCTATATCAGAAACAGGAGCTGTAGAAGGGGTTTCCCTTGTTTGCTCTATAGTAGATTTAGTTTCTGAAGGCGCGGTAATTGATGCAACAACAGCCTTTTGTGTTTCAATTGTTTTCCCACTTGCACTTAATCTAAGTTTATAATTAGTCCTTACACTTTTTTGTAATGGTGTTTTTGTATTATTAACAATTGTTTCAACAGTAGCATCTTCCTGAAAACTTTTTCTTATATTTGAAATTTTTATTTCATTAGCAACAACTGCTGGGTCTTTTTGTAAAACAGTTAAAAGATCTTTAATTAAAGATCTTGAATTATCTAAATAATTTTTTGAATCCAAAAAAACAGTTGCCAATTTTCTCTTATTTTTTTTATCATATATACTTGCACCAAAAGAACCGTTAGAAGAAACAAAAACATCAACAGCATAACCAGATTTATCTGTACTAATAAATAATTCATTTGAAAAAAACTTGTTAAACTCTTGGTTAAAAACCTTATCTTTTATTTGCATGGGATCCCCATCAACAAGATTTTCACTAATTGTTTCTTTAGCTCTGTCAACAAGCCCTTCTTCTAAATATTTAATTTCTTCATCAGATAACTTGTCTGTTTTTAAAGGAACTGCTGTATACTCACCTGTTGTAGGAGATTTAACTATAAGAACATACCGTTGAGTTTTATCTGGATCTTGAGCACTATTTCTAACAGAACTTGAAATTTCAGATTTTACTTTAGCTATAAGATTGTTACTTTCCTTAATATTATTAATGTTAGTATCAAATCTAGAATCAATTGTTCCATCTTTAAGTCTAGTATTAATTACAATAACCATTGCTCCATCAACAGTGTTATATTCAAGATCTGATACAGGAATTAAAGATTTGTCATCATCTTTATCACCGGCTTTTTTCTCGGGTAACGCAACTCTTGATCTAAGATCAAGTTGAAAATCTCCAGAAAGTTCAGAAATTGGTATAGAAAAATTAATCATTTCACTATTTTCATAGCCAGCAGCTTTTGCTTTATCTATAAGTTCATTTACAAAAGCCTGCTGGGTAGCAAATCCAGATGTAATTACGTCCACTGGAATTTTTTCTTTATACAGTAAAAAAGTATTTTTTATAAAATCTTCAGTGAGATTGACAGGATTTACAACTTCATTTTTTTTGTTTACAAACTGAATAGACCCCGTTGGAATATAAGCAAAAATACCATCTGGATCTGAGCTCAAACCAATTTCTTTTTCTCCAAGTATTTGGTTTATTCTTGTTGCTGTTACTTGATTGCCAAAAGTAATTCCTACAACAAAAGGTTCAGTTACTCTATTGATGTAAGGATTAGCTTCTTTATCTTTTGTTTGGTATTTTTTTCCTGTGGTTTTACCACCATCAGGATTTCTAGAAATAATTAAAGTAAGACCCGCTCTTTCTTCAGGGGTTAAATTTGATAGAATAGTTTGTAATCTTAAATTTGCATCTTCCCTTGTTTCATATGGCTTTTTAAAAGCATATACAGCAACTGGTTCATCATCTAAAAGTTTAGATGTATTTTCAGAAACTTGTGTAAAATCAAAACCTTCTAAGCTATAATCATTCTCAAATGCTGATTCAGAAACTACTCTTGACGCTTTTTGTCTTTCTATTAAAGTGGTAGCAGTTTTAATTTTTGATACAGGAAGCAACATCAAAGTTCCATTTTGCTGAACATCATTAAATTGACTGATTACTACAAAAACATCTCCGTTTTTATCATAAACTTTACTGCCATAAAATATTTCTTTATCACCAAATTGAAATGGTGTATTATCAATTAAAAGAGCATCTAATTTTTTTGCTGCTTCTCTTGCTTTAGTAATAGTGGAAAATGAAGTACCTTTTAAACCTGCAGCTTTTATATTTGAATCACTAATAGATTGACCATTTTTATTTACAACTGTAAAAAGTGAAACCGGAGTTGCAGATCCTGAGATTGGATCCTCAACCACTGTTTTATCTTCAACAATTACTACATTACTATAAGTATTGTCAACAATATTATTTAAATTTTTAGTCTGAGTAGTAGTCTGAGTTTTAGTTTTAATAAAATCTGAAATATTAATACCTAAAGCATTAAACACTTGATTAACTACAAAATCACTTTGTTTATTATTTAACCATTCTTCAAATCCATCGTCAGACATAACTTTGTTATCTACTTCAGCAGAAGCATCCTCATTACTAAGTTCTTTTTCCCATATTTCTTTTAAAGCTTGATATGCTGATATATAATTTTTTGCCTCATCACTATTAAGCCATTTTTCTTTTGAAAGTGGCGTTTTTGATAAATTAATTTGACGCCCTGTATATAAATTATATTTAGATTGAAGTAAGTTTTTGATGAAAGGATTTATATTTTCTTCTGTCCCAAAAATATCTATGTTGTTTAGATCTAAACTATCACCTAAATCAATAGTAAATTCATCATCAGATTCGGCATCTTCTTCTTCAGTTTTTTCTGTAGCAACAGGTGCTGTTGAATTTTTATAAATAGTAATTAATGCTTGAATTTGATTATAAAGATCTTGATTATTATTTTTATTAACTATACCATCTTCAGAATAAAAATTATTCAGTACATCAATATTTCCGTCCTCCATAAATTTTTCTACTTCCTGCGGATCCGGAACTACATTTAACTTATTAAGTTCATTTAAAAACTGATTAATCTCAGTTTTAGAGATATAGTTTTTAATTGATTCTCTAAAAACTTCAGCTCTATTTTTAAATATAAGTTTATAGAAATCATAAGCTCTGTTCCGGATTTCATCAAATCTATCAGGATTATTCATATACTCAATAGATTTGCTATAAGCAATAGCTCTTTCTCCAAGCTTTTTATAGTCTATAATTTTTTTAAGTGCCTCTTTTATTTTATCTGAATCCGCAAAAGTGTTATTTGATTTAGCAAGCAGCTGCACATAAGACTGAAATGCTTCTTCTAATTTTTTTATTTTACGCTTATCAAAAACACCTTTGGTATTTAAGTTTTCAGGTCCATATAAAACACTGAACACATTTTGTAAACCTTTAAGCTTATTTGTTTTTGCTTCAATTATATCTTTAGATTCTTTAGAATCTAAAAGAGAAATTTCTTGAATCAACATTGTTATTTCTTTAGCTAGAGATTTTCCATCTAACAATACTGTAATATCACTAGCTGCCATTTGACCAACAATTGGATCAGAGGCTAGCTCATCATAAATACTTTTAGATCTTTCTAAGGCTCTTTTAAACCCATCTTCAGTGAACATGTATAAATATCTAGCATGTTCAAAAGACATTTCTTTTATTCTTTCTTCACCGTATTCTCTAGTTCCAGGTTTATACAAAGATGAATTAAATGGGTTTCTATATTTATCTTTATTTTCATTATATGAATCTTCCAGTTGATCTATTTTATTAAGCATATCTTGCATTCTAGTTGCAACTTTTCCTGATTTTATATCGGCTTTGCTTGCAGGAAAAACTTCAGCTAATTCATCATTTGTCATTTTTAAATAATCTCTAAACTGAGATCTAAAATCAGAAATTTTACCGCTAGAAAGAACTGTATAAATAGATTGAAATTTTGCAAAATCTTTTGCATCTACAAAGTCAAACTCTGAATCATCAAACATTGATTGTAGTATATCAACACTAGCTTGTTTTTGAGCAACAAGATTAACTTTATTTGTATCAAAAAGTGAACTCATTGGATCATTAGCTGTGATCTCATAAGCATCATTTAAAGAATCAACTAAATTTTTAACGTAAGTTTCTTTATTTTTTTTGTATTCCTCAAATTTTTCTTTTTCAAAAGTACGTTGATACAAATTAGGAATTCCTTGAAAAAGTAATTTTTGCGGTCCTTGAGCAAGACCACCCATTAAAAATCCGGACATAAAAGTCTCAAACCCTTGCGCATTCCACTGAGAACTAACCGCTGAAGCAATTGATGCAGAAAGTAAATTTCTTCCACCAGAAGTAGGATCTTTAAGTATTGAAAGATGATAATCTTTTGTACCATGTGAAATTGCTTCTTGAGTTACCTCTTGAATACCTTCAGATAAATTGGCTGCAAAATAACGAAGAGATGCATGGGCACCCATTTGTAAACTACCTCTTACTCCAGCCGCTTTAATTGTATTATAAAAACCTTTTAAACCAGCGCCGGCATCAGCAAACGGACGTGTGACAATTTTACCCGCTTCTTTAAAGCCTCTTGCTCTAATAACACGTCCAGCTAAACCACCAATATTATCATTAAGTATTCTCGCTAGTGATCTGTTATATGCACCAAAGGCATTTCCTAAAAGGAGTTGATTTGAAAAAAATATTGTAGGCGCATTTTGTACTGTAGTCCAATAAGCAGCTCTAGAAGCATTTTCAGTTATCAGCTTCATTTGTTCAGGAGTTACTGGAGAGCCATTGTTTTTTTCAGAATAGTAATCATAATTATTTGCCAACTGCTGGGCATAAACCATACCACCTTCCATCTTTGATTCTGAAAGTGCTAAATTTAAAGATCTCAAATCTCTATAAAAACCACCAAAAGTCATTGAAACTTTGGCCATGTTGGAAAGATTCTGAGCTCCATTTGCAGTACTATTTAATGTTCTTATCGCTCTATAAGTTTCTGGAGCAAAAACCTGTCCAAAAAGTTTACCTCCAGTTTTTACAGTAGAATAAAAATCTTTAGCCGCGTCTACAGATCTTAATGTATTATACATATTTCTTGTAGCAGATGCAAACCTAGTGACATCAAAAGCATTTGCTATACTCCTACCTAGTCTACCAATATTAAATGCTGTTCTGGTAGCAAGAGCACCATCCGATACAGGATTAAGTCCTCCCTGAAGAGCTGCCGCACTAAAAAGAGCTAATTCTTCTACAGCAATAGATCCAATTATACCAGTTGTGTAGCCAAGTTGAAGTGCTAAATTATTAGCAAAGCCAGCAAAACCACCGCGTGTGCTATTTCCAATTCGCATTGCATCAGAAAATTCTGCTGCAGATTCCATATCTGTACCTGAAAAATATGAATCAGAATCAAATAAATCTCCTATAGATCTATATGATGATACAAAACCAGTTTTTGCTAGATTCCCAAATTGGGAACTCATTCTACCAAAATCATCCCACCAAGTAGAATTAGCATTATAAAAAGATTCATTATCGGCGTAAGGATGCCAACCTAATTTTGAAAACTGAGAATGCTTATAGTATCTATCAAAATTACTTTCTCTAATTCCAGCAGCAATTGGATTTGCTATAACGGGCATGTTACTTTTAATTACACCAGAATTATCCTTTAATAAAGCAGCTATTCCATCAGGAGTAGACAAATCATACCCGGTTCTTTGCCTTGTAGGATTATATGTATCTGAAGCTAAAGTTGGTGTGGGAGTATTTAAGTTACCGATAGCCGCTGGAGCATATGTATTAATTTGCTGTGCATGTTGTCTAAGCATATTCTCATACTGCGGATCCATAATTTGATTAAACTCTGGAGTATCCGGAGGTGAAAAAAAATCATATACAGATTCAAACTCAAATTTACTATTATCTGGAATTTGAGGACTTGTTTGCGGCAAGCCACCTTCTGCCATTAATTTTTCAGTTGTATTAGTATTTAGCATACTTATTTCTTATTTCGGTTTTTATTTGTAGCCTGACTCCTATTATTATTTTGTGCAAGGAGACTAATCTGATTAATTTTGTCCTGAAAAAAATAATCAAACTGCTGTTTAGAAACATTTTTAGGATCAAATGGAAACTCTACCCTTTGAACTGGTATTGTATCCATATTACCAGTTTTTGCATTATAAATAACAGGTTGGGCTTCCATAATTAATTCATTATTAGCATCCCTGTAAACTCGTAACGTACCACCAGCGTCAATAGTTTCTTTATACTGTTTATTAGATGCATTGTCTAATTTATTAAGAACAAAAGACCAATCCAAAACATTAGAACTTCTATCACTAAGATCTCTATCCTGAGGAAAAGACACAGTTACTGTTTTAAATGTTTCAAACTCTTTTGCACCAATTAAACCCGGTTTATTAGCAGTACCTTGTAAAGATTTTAAATACTCAGTATCAAACTCTATTACGTAAGCTGCATTAGTTTTACCCAATCCATCTTCAGTATTTGGTCCATATACAGGGTTATAAGTAAGTTTAGCTCTTGGCATATTTGTTTTACTTGCTTTATTATTTGCAAAAGCCGCAAGATCTAAGAAAAATTGATTAACCAAAGCTTTAGCTTTATCAGATTGGAAATGCTTTATATCAATATTAGCTTTACCAATATCACTCCAATAAAATGTTAAATCTTGAGCTGGAGTTTTTTGAATTTGCCGGTACAAAAAAGTAAGATTTTTTTGAGCCTGAAGGTCATTACCTATTGTTGTTGGATCAATAAATGATGGGTAAGATGGATTTTTAAGCGCATCACCAGGAGTCATTTTATCTAGCGGTACACCCCTTATAAATGAAGACGCATCAAAAGTTTGAAACATTTTTCCTTTATCACCATTTTCTGCTTGAGTATTAAGTACACCATTGAGAGTACCATTAATAATATCTTTTTGATTTTTATAAGATTTAGCAGCGTCACTTTCTGCGTATGCCTCTAAGAACACATACCCATCTGGTGTAACTGTACCCCCATGCAAATCTCCAGGACCAATTCCATCACGAGACATACGAAAGTTTCCTCTGCTATCTGGGCGGGAGTGAAAATAATAATACTTTCCCGGACCACCTTCAGCTTTTGCTTTTGCAACAAAAGCCTTTGTAAATTCCGCCTCTGATATTATTCTAGAAGATCCGTCTGTAGATGTTTGAATAATTTTAGGATAACCTGCAGCTATAGATTCCCCTTCTCGTTTAGTTTCAGATGTCAAGTCTGTTTGTATTGCTTTATCAAAATTATCACTTACAATTCCCATGAATTGAGTTTGCATATTATCAACAAAATCTAATTTACGATTAGCAACATCAAACTTAGTTTGTAATTGTTGCAAGTCAGCACCATTATTTAGCTTGACAAAACTTGGGTTGGCTTGATTTGCTAATATTGGATCTTTTACAAGAGCTCGCATGTTATCTATAAATCCTTCGGCAATTGATATATTTTTAGGATCTGATAAGTAAGCTCTTAATTCTGGCAAAGAGCCCACTTTTTTGCCACCAGTCAAAGAATTAGTAATAGCTAAAGCTTGTGATCCTGTATTTGCAAAATCAAGTGTATATTGGTTGTCAGCATTAGGATAAAATTTTTCTAAAGTTTGTAAAGCAAACTCTAAATTTTCATTAACAGCATTTTGATGATACTTTAGAATTTGAGCTTGTTCACCGGAAATATGATCGTAGTCTTCAGGATCAACCGCTTCTCCAGTTACAGGATCTATCTTAACAGCTTCTGTACCTGTTTCATTATCTACAGCCCCTGAAGGATTCAACAATGGCCCAAATAGATTTTGAAAAAATCCAGATCCAGAACCAGAAAGTTGATTTTTTAATTTTTCAAGTTTTTCTCTATTTGTTTGCCTTTGCTCTTCTTTAAGCGTTTCATACATAAACTCCTGTTTAAGTTTTGCAAAATCATGTGCATGATCAAGCTTTTGCTTATAATACTCATTTACTTTAATTTCTCTACTTTTATTAATATTAGAAAAAGCTGTAACACCAGCAGCAAGATCATCCTGCATATTATAACCCATTATTAGACTATAAGCTTTATTTAAAAGTCCCTTTGTACTTTTAGTATCCATAGTACTAGCATTTTGCAAAACATGTTGCGTTTGCTGGTACGACATTAACTTTGCTGCCAGCTCATCTTTTACAGAAGTCAACTGTTTATCTTCATCTGATCCCGAAATAATACCATAATTTTTGACATAGCTATCCCAGTTCACATTTATATCCTGAAGTTTAGTTAAATCAGCTTTTTCTTTTAATTCTCTAATCTTCAAATTTTTTTCATAAACATTAATAACTTCATTAGCCCAAGCATCTTGACCTTCACTTACAGATTTAAATTTACCAGATTCAATTGCAGAATCCGCAAATTTTCTTGATTTTACATAAGCATCGGTGTAATAAGCTTGTTGGACAATTGGGTCATCTAAAAGAGCCCTGCTAGCCATTTTATATGCTTGTTCTGTAATTAAATTACCATTACGGTCTTTTACAATCCACATGCCTTCTGGTGAAACATACTCCATTGTCACATCAAAACCCTGCTTCTTTAAATATTCTAAAGATCTTTGTTCTAAGTCTGCATCTGCAACATATTGGGGAAGTCCCATTGATAAAGCCTCTTCTTCAGAAGCATTTCTAAAATCTTGCATTTGATAATTCAAAGCTTCTACACCAGTTTGCCAATATAACTCTCGCATTTTTTCATCCGGGGATTGTTGAAGAGAATTTGCATATTGCATATCATCTCTATACTTCTTTGTAAAGAGCATATCTTTTACAATTATTTTTTCATCATAAAAAGGTCTAAATAATTGTTTTGCATAATCAACATTTTCTCCAAGAGACAAATCCATTCCAGAAACTAACTCCAATTGTTTACCTAAAGAATTTGAAAACTGATCCCGCATCTGATTTGTATCTGTACGACTTAACTCTGAGTAAACAACTCTACTGTAAAGATCATTTAGCTCTTTATAGTTTGTATTATACCTATTTGTTTTTGTATCTAAAACATCAGACAAAAATTTATAGTCTGGTGTAAAAGGCTGCCAATTTGGTAAATAAGGTTGAGTTCCTTGTGTATAAGTTGCCATATCTCTAAGTTACAAAAATTTTTTTAGTTTTAAAAATTTAATTAATAAACTTTTTAGGTTTATCATTAAACTAGTCTTCTTAATCCTCATTAGGATTTGTTACACCAGGGTTAAAGGGTAAAGGATAACCTCCTGGCGGTTGTCTATAATCAAAACCATAACCTTGAGGCATACTTCTAAAAGCCCTTTGGGCATAAGTTTCTTGTGGTTGAGATTGCTGACCCAAGCCTGCAAAAAATTTCATTAACTCTCCAGTTGGTTCAATCTGGGCAACTTTTAACTTGCCAGCTATTTTCATATATTTATTCATCAACTCATCCGATGGGTCAGAGATTGGAACTGGTTCAAAAGCCTTGCCTCTAAAATTTCCAATAACACCCCCAGTAGTAGGATCAATTGAAAAATAATCCTGCATTGAATTTAAATTGTATGTATTTGCTCTGTTTGTAATTGCATTGTTCAAAGCCATGTTATATTGTTCTCTGTCATAGTTTCTTTCATCCATATATTTTTGCAATGTAGTTTGAGTATCATCATACTCTTTTACACGTCTATCGCGTCTTTCTCTACCAGAATACAAATCAAATTGAGCTTTACGTGCTAATGCTTGATTTATAGTGGATGCATTTCTTTGATTAACTCTTCCAATTTCATTTGCAATTAATTCAGCTGCTTTACCTTGAGCTTGAGACATTCTTGCTGACAAAGACTGAGGTCCTGCAAAAGCACCATAAGCCTCTCCAAGTTGACCTAAGTTTTCATTAATAGCTGCAATAGTTCTTGTAGGATCCTCTAAAACATAACCCGTATCAACATCTGGAACATCTGGTTGAAAAGGAAAAAACATATCTCTATTTCTTCCAGCAATACTATTTAATTGAAGTAAATCTTGCAACCACCACTGAGCTGGTGGTCTTTTACGTGGAAGTTCGGGATTTGCAGTATTTATTTCCCTAACTGGTTTTTCAGGATTATCAGTTTCTTTTGGAACTTCTGGTAGTTTAGCTTGTGGGCTTATTGTATATTTAAAAGGTAGTGTAGCAGAAGTTTTAGTTCCAAATTTTCCATCAGGTCCCTGCCCTCTTATTTGGTTATTAAAACCCAAGGTTGATATTAATTTAACTTTAAGTTGTTCTTTTTCAGGTTCTGTTAGTGCCGGTCTACCAGCCTTCACAGCGTCGTCATTTATTTTGTTAACTTGACTAGGAATATAATCTGTATTAATCCACTTTTGAAACTTTTCAACTTCAGGATTTAAGTAATTAGCTCCAGCAGCTGGTGTATAATCATCTAAAGATTTCATCAAAGCTTCAAAATCAGGATAAATATCTTTCCAATTACTTCTAAATATACCCTCATTTGCTTCAGCAGATCCAAATCTTCCACGCTTTGTTGACTTTTGCGTATTCTCATATGCTGTTTGTAAATCCTTAAGATCAAATTGTATACCAAGATTCTTTAAATCATCTAAGGCTGCAGTGTTAAAAGCTTGATTTTTTTCTTTTCCTCTTTGGTATAGCTCTAAAGGTTCATTGTATTCAAAACCATATTTAGCCATTGGGGGTTGAACAAAACTTTCATCAAATCCAACTTGTTGTGGTTCTGGATAAACACTTTGATTATTACTTTCTTCAATCATGTTTTGCAACATCATTAAGTTTATAAGTTGCTGTTCAGACATACCACTCATAGCTTTGTTTAAAGCTCTAGAATTTGATATTTCCTCAACTCTTGCAGTAAACTCAATAGGATCAATATTTTGAGATATAAGATAAGGGTGAGCAATAACTGGAACGCCATCCGCAAAATTCTTTTTAGCTTCTTGCACAAAAGCCAGTTTAGATAATGTTTTTTTATTTTTATCCATCATTAATTCTGCGCTTCTAACTTGTATTTCATCAGCAAAATCATCTTTAATTTTTCCATAATACTGATTTAAATCATAACGCTTAGAAACTTGTGCGGGTGTAATTTTTTTTCTGCTATTAATACCAAACTGTCTTAAATCACTACCACCTAATTTCATACTTTGTGTATCTGAAAATATAAAAGATTGCTCAGGTAAATTTAAAGGTACACCACCAGAGGAATGTCTTGGGCCTTTAATATCATAAAGACCAAAAAGACCATCATTATCTAAATCAGTTAAAACGGTTTCTCCCCCTTCAGCCTCTAAGTTTGCATCTTCTCTTGGTACAGCATTTAAACTATGTCTTACATTTAAGACATCACTATTAATACTACCAGAAAACTTTGGATAAGTAACTAAACCATAGTTAGATTGATCACCTGTAAGGTTTCCACCATCTCTCATTTTTACAACTTTACCATCTTTAATGGTAATTCCGG
>Ga0172367_10008725_pt1 | contig 11274 bp, 11 predicted proteins | sample Lak10m_FD_114542 | JGI IMG/M metagenome (GOLD analysis project Ga0172367, IMG submission 114542) | Freshwater microbial communities from Kabuno Bay, South-Kivu, Congo - kab_022012_10m | ecosystem: Environmental > Aquatic > Freshwater > Lake | place: Democratic Republic of the Congo: South-Kivu...
CGGCTATCTTTCCTGAGCACGGTGTTACCGAAAAGCAGCTTCTCAATAACGCCGATACTGCCATGTACTATGCCAAGAAGTGCGGGCGCAACACCGTGAAGTTTTTCCAGCCGGAGATGTTGAACACAACCGGAAAAGTCCCCGACTCTCACAAGTTCTGAGCCGGTTATTTCAGCAGGTTGACATGTTGGGGTAACGCAGGCGGCCTCGCCTAATGACCGTTCTTGCTTCTGGGCTACTGCTTTGCGGGCGGAGAAAATGCAGGCGAGGCCGCCTGCGCTACGGGCATTAGGTCTAATTCTCGGCGCCTAGCACCCGGTTGCGACCGGCGTGCTTAGCCTGGTACAAGGCGAGGTCGGCGCGTTTGATCACCGCTTCCGGTATTTCACCGGCACTGCGCAGAGCGACACCGGCACTGAAGGTAATCAGCACCTTCTGGTTGTCGTGCAGGAAGAAATTTTTGGTCAGCTCGCGCTGGACGCGCGTCATGACCTTGATGCCCACGTCCTGCTCCGTCTCCGGCAGGATGATGACAAATTCCTCCCCGCCGTAGCGCGCGATGATATCCGTCGGCCGTAGCGCTTCCTTGGTCACCTTGACCAAATGCACCAGCGCCACGTCGCCGGCATCGTGGCCGAGCGTGTCGTTGAGTTTCTTGAAATGATCGATATCCATCAGCGCCAGGCAGATCGGCGTATTGCTGCGATCCGCGCGACTGAATTCGCGCTGCAAGGCATCGTCCATACCACGCCGGTTGAGCGTGCCGGTCAGGTAGTCCTCGTGCGCAACTCCGCTGACCTGCTCCAGTTCGGCAGTGAGTTTCTGGACGCGCTGTTCGGCCTCCTGGAACTTGACCTGCGTATCCTTCAACTCATCATGTACGCGTAACGTGTTGAGCTGCATGGCCTTGGTGTCAGTCATCAGGCTGTCGAGGATGACGTTGAGTTCGGTAATGTCCTCGGTCGAGCTGATCTGCTCCTGGTAACGCTCGATTTTCTTGTGGTATTCGCCGGTATCATCGGTCATATCAGCCAGACGATTGACGAAGCTCGTCGCCATCTGTTTAAGCGTTTCCTTGGCTTCGACGATGCTGTGCTTGAGCTTGCCCTGCTTGAATATGAGTTCCTTGAGGCTGCTTTCGGCGTCGTACAGCACCTCGATGTTGAGCGGCTGCGAGATGATTTCGCGCACAATCTGCGTCTGTCCGTACAGCCACTTGTCTTCCACCACCAGCTCGCTCATGTTTTCCACCAGCAACCGCAACAGGTGCAACAATTCCTCGTGCAGGCGGTATTGGGCATCGCTGTTCAATTCAAGCTGGAACCAGAACGACTTGAATGCCTCGGCAAGCTTGCTCACTTCCTTTTCGCTGCTGGCCTTTTTGGCCTGGACAAGCAGCGTGTCTGCCTGGCGCACCAGCTCGGGCATATACTTGAGTTGGGAAAGCACGCCAAATTCCAGGGTCTTGATCAGCAGATCGCGCCAGACGAAGGCCAGCGATTCCCTCAGTGCGGCAGCCGGCGCCTCTCTCGTCTTGGGAACCGCGATTTCTGTCGTTACGGCCTGGACGGCAGCTTCTTCCTCCACCCCCGGAACTTCAACCTGCAGCGCCGCCGTACCGCCGCCGCGCCAGGAGCCTACCAAAGCGCCGAGTTTTTGCAGTAGCGCCTCGGGATCGCCGTCGAAGTTGGTCAGCACCCGTTCCAAGCCTTCTTTCTTCTTGGTAGTGGTGAGCCCCTTGTGGCTGGTTTCCAGTTGCTTCACCAATTCACGCAGCACGCTGCCCCAACTCGCCGTCTTGCTTTCCTCTCCCGCAGCGGCAGGGATTAGCGCCACCAGTTGGCTTTCCACTTCCGCCCACTTGCCGGCACCTACTGCGGTAGCCAGCGCCTTGGCAGCCGTCGTGTATTTGGTACGTTTCCTGCCGGCTGTCAGCAATACCTTATGCAGCAATTTGCCGAGTTGCTGCGACTCATTGTCGGATTTAGTACCGGCAATTTCGTCATAGACCCGACGGAAATTGTCGGGCGTCGGCTGTGTCTTCTGCGACGCGAGCTGTTTTAGCGCCTGGCGAGCAATATCGATGGAGGAAGTAGGCCGTTCCATATCCCGTGTCTATGTAATAATTGGCAGGTAGGATTCGTTTTGTGTGCTCCGGTGTAACCCATTACAATTGACCGGTCAACAGGATTGTATTCACTTTTCAGGAAACCGCCAACTTTCTACCATGCACCATCTGCCGGTATTCATACTGCTTATCTTGCTGTTTCCCGGCAATGCAGCACATGCTGACGACCGGCAGCCCTTGTCATCCATCGAAGCGGCGGTGGAAAGTTTCGTGCGCGAAAAAACCAGCAGCCAGCCGGGCGAATATACCATCAGCGTAACCCGCATCGACCAGCGCCTGAAGCTGGCCCGATGCGACAAGCTCGAAACCTATCTCCCGTCCGGTGGCCGGCTGTGGGGGCATTCCAGTATCGGCGTGCGCTGCGCCAGTCCCTCCGCATGGTCGCTGTATGTACCGGTTCTGATCAAGGTGTCCGCCAACGTGCTGGTGACTGCGCGTCCCGTCGCCAGCGGCCAGGCAGTGCAGGCTGAGGACGTGCAAACACAATTGAAGGATGTCACCGCCTATGCCGGCAGTGTATTGACAACGCCCGAGCAGGCTGTCGGACGCAATGCCATGTCCCACATCACAGCGGGAACGGTACTGCGCTCCGAAATGCTGCGTTCGCCGCTGGTGGTGCTGCAAGGTCAGCAGGTGAAGCTCGTTGCCCAAGGTGCAGGATTCAAGGTTTCATCGGAAGGGCTGGCCATGGGCAACGCCGCCGCCGGGCAACTGGTATCGGTCAAGACCCGCTCCGGGCAGATCATCAAGGGCGTGGCCAAAGGCGAGGGTGTAGTCGAGGTGTACTTTTAGCTATCAGTAAATAGCCGCTAGTCGTTAGCTTTAACTAAGCAACTAACAACTACACCCAACAAGTGAGTCCTACAATACCTGCAACACCCGCGCCACCGCTGCCATGCCGAATACCGCGGTCACGCTGGTAGCGGAGCCGTAGCCGGCACAATTGAGGCCGCTTGGGTGTGAGCCGGCATCGGCATCGCAAGCCACCTCGACTTGGCGTAACGGTTCAGCGGAGTACACGCATTCCACGCCGAATTTTTTCTTCGGCTCCTTGGGGAAGCCGTACTCGCGCCGCAGCAGGTTGCGCACCCGTGACAGCAGCGGATCCTGCACGGTGGCAGACAGGTCGGCAACCTGCACCCTGGTTGGGTCGATGCGCCCGCCCGCCCCGCCGGATGCTATCAGCCCGACTTTGTGGCGCTTGCACCAGGCGATCATCGCTGCCTTGACGCGCGCGCTGTCGATGGCATCGATGACATAATCGTAGCCGCGATCCAGCAAAGCATCGAGATTGTCCAGAGTGACGAAATCCTCAACCTGCGTCACTGCGCAGCGTGGGTTGATGGCCTGGATGCGTTCGGCCATAGCCGTGACCTTGGCCTTGCCGTATTCGTGGTCGAGCGCGTGCACCTGGCGGTTGACGTTGGACACGCACACGTTATCGAGGTCGATCAGAGTGATGCGCCCGACGGCGCTGCGTGCCAGCGCCTCTGCTGCCCAGGAGCCGACGCCGCCGATGCCGACGACGCAGACCCGCGCCTGCTGGAACCGTGTATACGCTTCCGCGCCATAGAGCCGGCGGATACCGCCGAAGCGGCGCTCAAAATCGTCGTCTGCTGTCACGTTTCCAGCACGACAAAGGCCACCGCCAGTTCCTTCTCGTCGCTGATGGACAGGTGCTGATTGCAAATGCCGCGCTTATCGAGCAGCGCCTGCAGCTTCGGCTTGAAATCGAGCACCGGCTTGCCGAGATCGTCGTGGACCACACTGATATTCTGGAACGTCGCCGGTGCGCGCAGGCCGGTGCCGAGGGCCTTGGCGAAGGCTTCCTTGGCGGCAAAGCGCTTGGCCAGAAAACGCGCCTGAATGTTGCTCTGCTCGAAGGCCAGCCATTCCTCGACGGTCAGTATGCGATTGGCGAATGCGACCCCGTAGCGGTCAAGCGAACCCTGGATGCGGGAAACCTCGACGATGTCGGTGCCGATGCCGTAAATCATGGCTGAGCAGTAGCTGCCACCATCAGCGCCTTCATCTCGCGCACGGCATTTTCCCAGCCGACGAAGATCGCGTGGGCGACGATGGCATGGCCGATGTTGAGTTCACCCACGCCGGGTAACGCGGCAACCTGCTGTACGTTGTGGTAGTGCAAGCCATGCCCGGCATTGACCATCAAACCGAGGGAAACGCCATGCACCACGGCATTCTCGATGCGGTGGAATTCTTTGTTGCGCTGCGCTTCGGTCTCGGCATCGGCGAATGCGCCGGTATGGATTTCCACCACCGGCGCGCCGGCAGCCTTGGCGACATCCAGTTGTTCCTCATCGGGCCCGATGAACAGCGATACCCGAATTCCGGCATCACCCAAACGCCGGCAGGCGTCCTTCACCTTCTCGAAGTGGGCGATCACGTCCAGCCCGCCTTCCGTGGTCAGTTCCTCGCGCCGTTCCGGCACCAGGCAGATGTCGTGCGGCTTCACCTGCAAGGCTATGCCGACCATTTCGTCGGTCACCGCCATTTCCAGGTTCATGCGGGTTTGCAGCAATCCGCGCAGGGTGTGCACATCGGCATCCTGGATGTGACGGCGATCCTCCCGCAGATGCAGCGTGATGGCATCCGCTCCCGCCTGCTCGGCCAGCAATGCCGCCTGCACCACGCTGGGGTAACGGGTACCGCGCGCCTGGCGCAGGGTAGCCACGTGGTCGATGTTGACGCCTAGTTTGATCATAATTCCTGCAAATCGATAAGTAACTGCCGGGTGTGCAGCGGTTTGTCGCCCAGATAATGGCCGAGCAACGCACGCATCAACTGCTTGCTTTGCTGCCGGGTAGCGGGGTCGGCATAATCGCCGCGCGCCATGTCCAGCAACGTCCTGCCGGATAATTGTACACCGCTTTCCGGGGTTTTCGGCGGCAGTGCGCCGCGCTCGACGAGATAGACATAATCGCGATTTGTTGCAACCGGAACACCGGCAGCATCCAGTTCCAGCGGCACCGCGTAACCCAGCTCCTGCAACAGGCGCAGCTCGAAGCGGCGCAATACCGGGGCCATGTCGCAGCCGGTCTCCATCAATATGCGCAAGGTTTCTCGGTAGTAATCGAACAGGGCTTCGTGCGGGTCTTCGCGCGCCAGCAGGCGCAACAGCAGCTCGTTCAGGTAGAAGCCGCAGATCAGCGCCTCACCTTGCAGCAGGAGCAGGCCCTCGCCCCATTCCAGGCCGTGTAGGTTGCGCAGTTCGGATTTGCCCGACCATGCCGCTGACAGCGGCTGGAACGACTGCAGCATGCCGCGCATGGCGGAACGCGGACGGCGGGCACCTTTAGCCACCGCTGCCACACGCCCGAACTGGCGACTGAACAGCTCCACCACCAGGCTTGTTTCCCGGAACGGGTAAGTGTGCAGAACGAATACCGGCTGGTTGTCCTGGCGTGAAACGGTGCTAGTTGCCATAACTATGAGCCGCAGATGAACGCAGATAAAACCGAGCTAACTGCTGGGCGGACGCATCCGGGTTAATAACCAAGGCTTTTCAGCGCACGCTCATCATCGGCCCAGCCGCTTTTCACCTTGACGAAGGTTTCCAGCCAGACTTTGCCGCCAAACAGTTTTTCCATGTCCTGGCGCGCTTCCATGGAGATGCGCTTGAGCTTTTCGCCACCCTTGCCGATCAGGATGGGCTTTTGGCCCTCCTTGTCGACCACGATGGCGGCAAAGATGCGGCGCAGTTCGCCCTGCTGCTCGAATTTCTCGATTTCCACTGCGACCGAATAGGGCACTTCCTCGCCCAGCAGGCGGAAGATTTTCTCGCGCAGCAACTCGGCGGCAAGAAAACGCTCGTTGCGGTCGGTCAATTCATCCGGACCATAGATCGCCACCTGCTCCGGCAAGTGACCGCGCACAGTACGCAACAACTCGTCGAGGTGCTGGCCGCGCCGGGCGCTCACCGGCACTACCGCAGTGAAGCTAAATTTGGCCGAAAGCTGCTCGATAAAAGGCAGCAACTCCGCTTTGTCGGCCAGCATGTCAGACTTGTTGACCACCAGCAGCACCGGCTGATCGCGCGGTAGCAGCTCCAGTACCTTTTCGTCGCCCACACCGAAATTTTGCGCCTCGACCACGAACAGCACCACGTCCACCTCGGACAGCACCTGCTGCACGGTACGGTTCATGGAGCGATTGAGCGCATTCATATGCCGTAGTTGGAAACCGGGGGTATCGACGAAAATGTACTGCGCGTCTGCGGTGGTGTGGATGCCGAGCAAACGATGACGCGTGGTCTGTGCCTTGCGCGAGGTGATGCTGAGCTTGACGCCCAGAATATGGTTGAGCAGCGTCGATTTGCCGACATTGGGCCGGCCGACAATTGCGACCGTGCCGCACCTGAAATCCAAAGCCGTCTCAGTCATGGGCCGCCAATGCGTAGGCCTTGCCTGCCGCCTGCTGTTCCGCCGTCCGGCGGCTGGCGCCCGTACCCTCGGTGCGAATACCGAGAGCCGGGATGCGGCATTCGACTCGGAACGTCTGGCAGTGCGCCTCGCCCTCCGTGGCAAGTACCTGATATTCCGGCAAGCCCAGCTTGCGCCCTTGCAGGTGCTCCTGCAACAGCGTTTTGGGGTCCTTGCCGATTGATTTTGGATCGAAATTATCCAGCAGCGCCGCATAAATCCTGATGACCAGTGCCTCCGCAGTGGCAAAACCACCGTCCAGATAGACAGCGCCGATGACCGCTTCCAGGGCATCCGCCAGCGCCGAGGGACGGTGGCGACCAGCACTTTTGAGTTCACCTTCGCCCAATTGCAGGTAACTGCCAAGGTCAAGCGCATGCGCCAGCTCGCTTAAAGTAGATTCCTTTACCAGATGCGCGCGCAGGCGGCTCAGCTCCCCCTCGGGAAGCGTGGAAAAGCGTTGGTACAACAGGCTGGCGATAATGCAATTGAGCACGCCGTCGCCCAGGAACTCGAGCCGTTCGTTGTTGATGGCACCGAAACTGCGGTGGGTCAGCGCCTGGCGCAACAACTCAGGGCGTGCAAACTCATAGCCTATATTTTTGGCGAGAGCCGCCGGGTTCGTCATGAATGGCTATTCGTTTTTCTAGTCGCCGGCGCCGGCTCCAGTGGACGCCGTAAAATCGAGCAGCGCACTGACATTGGCCACTAGCGGCACGACAACCTGGTACTCCACCGAAACGGTGGTATTACCGGCTTCGTCTTTCGTAATTTCCAGATCCGAGCCCTTCAAGCTCCTGATATCGTCAATGGTGGCGGTTTTGTCAAAGGACAGTTGGATTTCCTTAACACCCATACTATTGAGGGAGCCATTGGTTTTCAAGGCAGTCAATGTCTTTTTAACGGTGAAGAATTCCATGTATGCCGGCATCAGTTTCATGCCGAGGATCAACATAAACACGACGCTGGCAATCACCAGCGCTAACCAGATGAAAGTAATTCCTTTTTGCTTATGCATGCCGCTCTCCCTATAGCTATAGCCGCTAATTGATGGTGTTGCCAATTCTGCCGAAATTTTCGAAATTCCACCAGACAAAGAAAGCCTTGCCGACTATGTTCCTCTCCGGCACGAACCCCCAGAAACGACTGTCGTTGCTGTTATCACGGTTGTCACCCATAACAAAATATTGCCCCTGCGGTACGGTAATCCCGCCATCCATGATCGGACTGGTTGGGTCGATCAGGATATCGTGATTATGCTCGCCAAGCTGTTCCTTGTAACGTTTGACGCTGACCTGGTTGAGGCCGGGAGCAATATAGCTGTACTCGCTATCGAACCGCACCTGCAGTTCCTTGCCATTGACGCTGAGGTGCTTGTCGCGGTATTCGATCCGATCTCCCGGCAGGCCGACCACGCGCTTGATATAGTCGAGCGAAGGATCCTTGGGAAAATGAAACACCATCACTTCGCCGCGCTGCGGATGCTTCATCTCGAAAAATACGTTGTTGAGTACCGGTACACGCAGGCCGTAGGTGAACTTGTTGACCAGGATGAAATCGCCCACCAGCAGGGTCGGCATCATCGAGCCCGATGGTATTTTGAATGGTTCAACCATAAACGAACGGATCAGGAACACGGCCAGGATTACCGGAAAAAAGCTTTTGGCATATTCCACCTCGATTGGTTCCGGCGCTCCCTCCAGACGTTTTTTGCGCCCGATTATATTGTCCAGAACCCATATCGCCCCGGTCAACGCCAGGATTAGGAGCATGAATAACGCAAAACTGATGACGCTGGTAAATACCAGCAGTACGCCAAACAACGCCAGTCCGAAAAACAGGTATGCCATCATTTATCCTCGACTCTCAAAATAGCCAGGAAAGCTTCCTGTGGGATTTCCACGTTGCCTACCTGTTTCATGCGCTTTTTGCCTTCCTTCTGCTTCTCCAGCAATTTTTTCTTGCGCGTAATGTCGCCACCATAGCACTTTGCCAGCACGTTCTTACGCATGGCTTTCACCGTCTCGCGCGAAATGATATGCGCACCGATCGCCGCCTGGATCGCCACATCGAACATCTGGCGCGGAATCAGCTCGCGCATTTTAGAAGCCACTTCGCGTCCGCGGTACAGACTGTTGGCGCGGTGCACGATAAGGGACAACGCGTCCACACGCTCGCCGTTCACCAGAATATCCAGCTTGACCAGGTCGGCGGCACGGAATTCCAGAAACTCGTAGTCGAGCGAAGCATAGCCGCGGGAAACCGATTTGAGCTTGTCAAAAAAATCCATCACCACTTCGTTCAGCGGCATTTCATAGGTCAGCATCACCTGCCGTCCCATATACTGCATGTTGCGCTGCACGCCGCGCTTCTGGTTGCACAACGTCATCACCGGGCCGACATAATCCTGCGGCATGAGAATGGTGGTGGTGATAATCGGCTCGCGGATTTCCTCGATCCTGGACGCTTCCGGCAACTTCGACGGATTTTCCACCCGCAACACTTCGCCGCTTTGGGTCAGCACTTCATACACCACCGTCGGCGCGGTGGTGATGAGGTCCATGTCGTATTCGCGTTCCAGGCGTTCCTGCACGATCTCCATGTGCAGCAAGCCCAGGAAACCGCAGCGAAAGCCGAACCCGAGCGCCTGCGACACTTCCGGCTCGTATTGCAGCGAAGCATCGTTCAGCCGCAGCTTTTCCAGTGCATCACGCAATGCATCGTACTGGTTGGATTCCACCGGATAGAGGCCGGCGAACACCTGCGGCTTGATTTCCTTGAACCCCGCCAGCGGCTGTTCCGCGCGCCTGTCGGCCAAAGTCACGGTATCGCCTACCTTGGCACTCTGCAGTTCCTTGATGCCGGCAATGACAAAGCCCACTTCCCCGGCGGACAGCGCTTCCTTTTGCCGCGACTTGGGCGTGAACACCCCGACCTGTTCGCACAGGTGCTGTGCGCCGGTAGCCATCAGGCGTATCTTGTCCTTGGGCTTGAGCCTGCCGTCGAATACCCGCACCAGCATGACGACACCCACATAATTATCGAACCAGGAATCGATAATCAGCGCCTTCAGCGGCGCATCCGGATCACCCTTGGGCGCGGGGATGCGCTCTATTACAGCCTCCAGCACATCCTCCACACCTTCGCCGGTCTTGGCCGAGCAACGTATCGCGTCGATAGCCTCGATGCCGATGATATCCTCGATTTCCTGAATAACGCGTTCCGGGTCGGCAGAGGGCAAATCGATCTTGTTCAGCACCGCCACTACATCCACCCCCTGCTCGATGGCGGTGTAGCAGTTCGCCACGCTTTGCGCCTCCACCCCCTGTGAAGCGTCCACCACCAGCAGTGCGCCTTCGCAAGCGGCCAGTGAGCGTGAAACCTCATAGGAAAAATCCACGTGACCAGGGGTGTCGATCAGGTTGAGCTGGTACACCCGTCCATCTCGCGCCCGGTAGGCCAAAGCCGCGGTCTGTGCCTTGATGGTGATGCCGCGCTCACGCTCCAGATCCATGGAGTCCAGCACCTGCGCCTCCATCTCGCGGTCGGACAATCCGCCGCAAAGCTGGATAATGCGGTCTGCCAGCGTCGATTTACCGTGGTCGATGTGAGCGATAATGGAAAAATTACGGATGTTTTTCATGAAATCCAACAAGAAGGGCGCCGAAGCGCCCAATTGCATAACAAACTGTTCGGGTGCGGATTTTACCCGAATCTGCCGGAATCCGCACCTGACTGAGCGGTCGTCGGTTATTTGCCGTTTACTTTCACCGCCACATACAGCGTACCGTCGCCGCGCGACACCAGCAGTGCAACGGACTTGCCGCCTGGCACGGCAGCGATGGCCTTGTTGAACTGGTCAACCGTAGTCACTTCGCTGTTGTTCACCGCCAGGATCACGTCGCCGCGGCGGATACCGGCCTGCGCCGCAGAGCCCTGCACATCGGCAACCAGCAAACCGGTTTTGCCATTGAGCTTTTTCTTCTGCTGCGGCGTCAATTCCCTGAGCACGAGACCAATGCGGTTGGGTTCGGACTTGGCAGAACTGCGCTGTGGGGTAGTGGCTTCTTCCTTATCGATCGGCATTTCGCCTACAGCCAATTGCAAAGTTCGCGTGGAGCCCTTGCGCAGTATCTCCACCGGAACTTCCTTGCCGGGCCTGGTTGCACCGACAATGCGTGGCAGATCGGCAGAAACGTTGACCAGCTTGCCATCGAACTTCAGGACAACATCACCTGCTTCCAGGCCCGCCTTCTCCGCCGGGCTATTCTTTTCGATGCCAGCCACCAGCGCGCCGTTGGTATTTTTCATGCCGAACGAATCGGCCAGTTCCTGGGTGATTTCCTGGATGGCGATGCCGAGCCAGCCACGCGTAACCTTGCCGCTCGCCTTGAGCTGGGTGGTGACATCCATGGCCACATCGATGGGAATGGCGAAGGAAAGCCCCATGTAGCCGCCGGAACGGCTGAATATCTGCGAGTTGATGCCAACCACCTCGCCCTTCATGTTGAACAGCGGGCCGCCGGAATTACCGGGGTTGATCGCCACATCGGTCTGGATGAAAGGCACGTAATTTTCGTCCGGCAAGGCACGCCCCTTGGCGCTGACGATACCGGCAGTAACGGTATTTTCCAGCCCGAACGGCGAGCCGATGGCGATCACCCATTCACCCACCTTGAGTTGGCTGGAATCGCCAAGTGTTAC
>Ga0172367_10008726_pt1 | contig 11273 bp, 12 predicted proteins | sample Lak10m_FD_114542 | JGI IMG/M metagenome (GOLD analysis project Ga0172367, IMG submission 114542) | Freshwater microbial communities from Kabuno Bay, South-Kivu, Congo - kab_022012_10m | ecosystem: Environmental > Aquatic > Freshwater > Lake | place: Democratic Republic of the Congo: South-Kivu...
CGGGTGTAAATATCGTTGGTGACGACACCGATCTCATAGTCGTTACGCATGCGTTTGCATAAGGCATCGACCAACGCGGTTTTGCCCGAACCCACTGGGCCACCGATACCGACCCGTAATACTTGTTTATCGCTCATAGCCCTTCCTCAGGAACGAAATAATCTGGAATATTGCATTTGATGGCGGCTACTGGCCAATGCCAGCCCAAAGCAGCTGCCACCCAGTTCCGCATCGCTTAATGCTAAGGCGCCGGCCACGATCTGCGGAATTTCTTCTGCCAATTGCAGCAACAGCTGTTGACCGGCCACCTGACCCAATGGAATCAGTTTAACGGCGCACAATACTTGATTCTCCAGCCAGGACCAGAGATAACCTTGAATCGCGGCCTGTTTGCTGATTTGCCAGCGCACACTGGCCAGCGCAAATAGGGTTGCCAGGGTGGCATCGCGATGGCGCAACCAGGCTTCGGCTTCTGGCATGTCTAACTTAACCAATAAGCGCGCCAAGGCCTGCCCCGTGTGCTTATCTTCGCTGCGCAGCTCGGCGGTTTCTCGACAGGCCCTCAACGTGGTACTCCAGCGCTCGACTTCCACCAGGTCTTGCTGGCTCCATGCGTCGTGCAGGCGCGATAGAATCGGCGCATCGACTCTGGCAAGGGCCTGCTGCAGGATACCTTGCAGCCATTGCCGGGTCTCGGCAGCCGTAGTCAGCCAACCATCATGTACCGCACTCTCCATGCCTTGCGAGTAACTGTACATGCCTATCGGCAGCCCAGGACTCACCAGTTGCAGCAGCCGCAGCAAGGCTAAATCAGTGTCCATGTCCGTGATAGGCGCCTGACTCAGGTTCGAACGGCAAGCTATGGTGTTCAACACTCAAGCCCAAGCCGACCAACATCTGATCCAACACATGATCGGCAAGATAACGTAACTCAGCGGGCAAAATCTGTAGCGCGACATGCCGGTTGCCCAAGTGGTAACAAGCGCGGGCGAACAACAACGGATCCTCGCAACGCACCACGGAAAGTGGTTCGGATTCGGCTTCAACTCGCACCCTGAAACCCTGGCTTCCGGTCAGTATCAGGCCTGAGCGAAGTATTTGGCCACGGGGCAAAAACACCCCGACTTTTATGCCGCCTTGAGTCACGGCGGGTTGCCGGGTTTTTTGTCGGGCATCGAAGGGCAAGGTCAGGACATCGTCAACCTTGTCGCTGGCGGTCGTGGTTTCTGTCAGTTTCAGCATAAGTATCAAAACAAGAAATAGCGTTGAGCCAATGGCAGCACGACTGCCGGTTCACAGATCAGTAATTGACCATCGGCACGAACTTGATAAGTCTGCGGGCAAACCTCCATCACCGGCTGGTAGTCGTTCAGTTTCATATCCGCCTTGCCGATGTTGCGGGTATTGCGCACCGTGCCAACCCGTTTCTGCAAGCCCAACTGCCCTGCCACGTCCGCCGACACCGCCGTTTGCGGCAAAAACATCATCGAATTGGCAGCGGCGGCGCGACCAAAGCTGCCGAACATCGGCCGGTAATGCACCGGTTGCGGCGTGGGTATCGAGGCATTGGCATCGCCCATCGGCGCCGCGGCAATCAGGCCACCTTTCAGAATCAAGCTGGGTTTGACGCCGAAAAATGCCGGCTGCCACAACACCAGATCCGCGAGTTTCCCGGCTTCGACCGATCCGACTTCATGACTGATGCCATGGCTGATGGCCGGATTGATGGTGTATTTGGCGATGTAACGCTTGATACGGAAATTATCGCTGTGCGCGGAATCATCGGCTAAGGCGCCGCGTTGCAATTTCATTTTGTGCGCGGTTTGCCAGGTGCGGATGATGACTTCACCGACCCTGCCCATGGCTTGCGAGTCGGATGAAATCATTGAAAAGGCGCCCAGGTCGTGCAAGATGTCTTCGGCGGCAATGGTTTCCCGGCGGATGCGCGACTCGGCAAAAGCCACGTCTTCGGGAATGGCAGGATCAAGATGATGGCAAACCATCAGCATATCCAGATGTTCATCGACGGTGTTGACGGTATACGGCCGCGTCGGATTGGTGGAAGACGGCAAGACGTTTGCCAAGCCGCAGGCCTTGATGATGTCCGGGGCATGGCCGCCACCGGCGCCTTCGGTATGATAGGTGTGGATGGTGCGGCCTTTAAATGCGGCAATGGTATCTTCAACGAAGCCGGACTCATTGAGCGTGTCGGTATGGATAGCGACTTGCACATCGTAATCCTCGGCGATCCCGAGGCAACAGTCGATCGCGGCTGGCGTGGTGCCCCAGTCTTCGTGCAGTTTCAAGCCCATCACTCCGGCTTTGACTTGTTCTTCCAAGGCAGCGGGTAGGCTGGCGTTACCTTTGCCGAGCAAGCCAAAGTTCATCGGCAAGCCGTCCAGCGCTTGCAGCATTTGCTGAATATGCCAAGCACCCGGCGTGCAGGTGGTGGCGTTGGTGCCGGTGGCAGGCCCTGTTCCGCCTCCTATCATCGTGGTCACCCCGGAACACAACGCTTCTTCGATTTGCTGCGGGCAAATGAAATGAATGTGGGCATCGATGCCGCCGGCGGTGACGATCATGCCTTCACCGGCGATGATCTCGGTGCCTGGCCCGATGATAATGTCTACCCCAGGCTGAATATCGGGATTGCCGGCTTTGCCCAGTTTGAAAATGCGCCCGTGTTTGACGCCGATGTCGGCTTTGACGATGCCCCAGTAATCGATTACCAGGGCATTGGTAATCACCAAGTCCACCGCCTGATCGCCACCTAGCTGGCTTTGGCCCATGCCGTCGCGAATCACCTTGCCGCCGCCGAATTTCACCTCGTCGCCGTAGACGGTGTAATCGGCTTCGACTTCTAAAATCAGCTCGGTGTCGGCCAGTCGCAAACGGTCACCGGTGGTGGGGCCAAACATGTCGGCGTAAGCGGTTCTGCTGATTTTGCTCATGCGCTTGTCTCCAAAGCGCCCATTACCTCGCCGCGAAAACCGTAGACCTTGCGCTGGCCGGCGAAGGCCACCAACTGCACCTCGCGCTGCTGGCCGGGCTCGAAGCGCACCGCGGTGCCGGCCGGGATGTCCAATCTAAATCCGCGCACCGCTTCGCGGTCGAAATGTAAGGCCGGATTGGTTTCGTAAAAATGGTAATGCGAGCCGACCTGAATCGGCCGGTCGCCGCTATTTGCCACCAACACCTGTAGGGTCGGACGGCCGACATTCAATTCAATATCGCCCGCTGTCGGAAATACTTCGCCTGGAATCATTTACACACCTAAACAATCGGTTCGTGAACGGTGACTAATTTGGTACCGTCCGGGAAAGTGGCTTCAACTTGCACATCGCTAATCATCTCGGCAATGCCGTCCATGACGTCGTCCCGGGTTAACAAGGTACGACCATAACTCATCAATTCGGCGACGGTTTGACCATCGCGGGCACCTTCCATGATCGCCGCGGAGATATAGGCGACCGCTTCCGGGTAATTGAGTTTTAAGCCGCGCGCCTTGCGGCGTTCGGCCAATAACGCGGCAGTAAACAGCAGGAGTTTGTCTTTTTCTCTGGGAGTTAATTGCATAACTTTGATTTGAATCGGTTGATGTTGGAAGTCTTTTCAGGTCGCCCAAATTCGCGGAGCACAGGCCGTTTGCCCCGCAATGTCTTCTCTCAGCAAGCGCCATACCTGTTCAAAAAACTGCCGCAAACGATCCGCACGTTGATCCAATGCCCGGCAAATGAGCAGGTCTTCAATTTGGGTGACGGCCTTATCGGCGTCTTCGCCTATCCATGCTTGAACAGCTGCGAGATGCTGCGGCGTGGTTGGGCTGGCGAACAGCGTGCCACAGGCGGAATGGCCATTCAAGCCCCAGCGGGCCTGGAAGGCCTGACTATCAATCTGTTGCCGTTCCAGATACAACAAACGGCCATCACGACTGATGCGCCAGTTCAGCCCCGCACTGCCATCGGCAAAGCCCTCACCCGCCGCCGGCCGACCCAGCGCCAGGACTTCCCAGCCGATAAAGTTAGCATTTGCGGCCAGTTCAATTGCCATGTCGGTATGCAGCTTGGCACCCTGGTAAACGATGGTTTCTTGCGGCAGCCATTCCAGACAGCCTTGTTCGGCAACGTTGAGCTGAACTGTTTGCCTGGCTTGCTGGCCGCTACTTCGATAAAACTTGCCTGCCGCCGGCGTCGTTATCAAGGCATGAGCGCCTGGTTCGACGGCCGCACTGATTTGCAAACGGTCCCCGGCCACGACGCCACCGGGTGGATGTAGCAAATACACATGACAGACGCCGCCTTCAGGATAAAACGCCTTTTGCACCGTCAATGGGCCGCGGTGCATGCGTCTGGCCAATACGGTTTTGGCAGCGTGACGGGCGAACTGCAGATCCAGTTCCGCGCACCAGCCATCATGGCTTTTCTCTGCTTCGAGCATGGCGACTTACGGATGATGACTCAGCGACGCGGTGAGGCATCGTGCCTTACCGCAACCAGCTTGGAAGCGGTCGGAGCAAAGTTGATGGCTGGCTTTTTGTGCTTGGCACGATGACGGCCGACAAACCACAACAGGCCGCCGATTATTGCCGCCGCCAATGCCAACAGCTGCGGCATTTCCCGCAGTGGATGCAAGGCTGCCGCGGTCAGTTGCGCGATATTGCCGCCTTGGTTGAGCGCTTGCAAGCTATCGTGGGCTTCACTGCGCAGCGACCAGACTAACGAAACTACTGCGGCAGCGATCAAATAATGATCCGATTTCATATTCATCTCCAGATTATACAGTTAGGTATTGTTTGATCATTTCATTGTCCAACTCAGCCATCAGTCCGCCGGTCACTTGCCGGCCGCGATCCATGATGCAAAACCGGTTCGCCACCTTCCGCGCGAACGGCAGCTTTTGTTCCACCAACAGCACAGTGACGCCAAGTTCCTGATGAATCCGCGCAATCGCCTGATGGACTTCGCCGAGGTTTACAGGCTCTACTTTGGCGGGTGGGATGCCACGCGAGCGATTCAAGCGCATAATGACATCGCCGATTTCGCTGACGATGTTGGGCTGAATGCCTTCGGTGGGTTCATCGAGTATCAGCAATCGCGGATTCAGAACCAAGGCCCGGCCAATCGCCAATTGTTGCTGTTGGCCGCCTGACAAATCGCCACCGCGGCGCTTGAGCATTTGTTTCAGCACCGGAAAAATCTCGAAAATGCTGTCCGGGATTTTTTTGATGCCATGTTTTTGAGCGGCCCGCAAACCTGTTTTCAGATTTTCTTCCACCGTCAACAGCGGAAAAATTTCCCGGCCTTGCGGCACATAGCCTATCCCCAGCTCAGCCCGCCGTTCGGCTTTGCAAGTGCTGAGTTCGACGCCGTCGAAGTCGATGCTGCCGTCGGCAATCGGCAGCAAGCCCATGATCGCCTTTAATAGCGTGGTCTTGCCAACGCCATTGCGCCCCATCAAACACACGCAGTCGCCAGCAGGCACTTCGAGCTGTAAATCCCACAGCGTGTGGCTGGCACCGTAAAATTGTTGTAATCCGTTAATACGTAACATCATCCCCCCAAATAAACTTGAATCACTCGCGGATCATTTTGCACTTCGTCCATGCTACCTTCCGTGAGTACCGAACCTTCGTGTAATACCGTGACTTTGCGGGCAATGCTGCGGACAAATTCCATGTCGTGTTCGACGACGACGATGGAATGTTTGCCTTGCAGCGACAGCAACAATTCCGCGGTGCGTTCGACTTCCTGATGAGTCATGCCGGCAATCGGTTCGTCGACCAGCATCACTTTTGGGTCTTGCATCAGCAACATGCCGATTTCCAGCCATTGTTTTTGACCGTGCGACAACGCACCGGCCAACTGACTTTGCTGGCCGGACAAGGCGATGGTTTGTAGTACGTCCTGGATGCGATCACTTTGCTCGCCATTTAATTTATGAAACAAGGTCGACCAAGTGCGCTTGTCGGTCTTCAGCGCTAATTCCAGATTCTCGAACACGGTCAGCGCATCGAATACGCTGGGCTTTTGAAACTTGCGGCAAATGCCGGCCTGAGCGATGGCCGGTTCGTCCAGTTCCAGCAAATCGATGGTCTGGCCGAAGAACACCGAGCCGCTGTCGGGTTTGGTTTTGCCGGTGATCACATCCATCAGCGTGGTTTTACCAGCACCGTTGGGGCCGATTAGGCAGCGCAATTCGCCGTCGTCGATGTACAACGACAAGTGGTTCAGCGCCCGGAAGCCGTCGAAGCTGACGCTGACGTCTTCCATATACAAAATTGGGCCATGGCGGGCATCGACTTGGCCGGCCAGCGGCAAACTGGCGCCGCCTTCGGTGGTAGTTGCAGCCGAAATCATCATGCCGGTTGTCCTCCGCTTACGTTAACAGTGGGTTTGACCTGCAACCGCCAACGCAGCAGGCCGACGATGCCGTCGGGCATCAGCAAGGTCACCAAAATGAAGGCACCACCCAGGCAAAACAGCCAGGCATCGGGCATCAGGCCGGTCAACACGGTTTTGGCGTAATTGACCAGCACCGCGCCGATGATGGCGCCGTACAGGGTGCCGCGCCCGCCGACCGCGACCCAAATGACGATTTCCAACGAGTTGAGCGGCGAGAATTCGCTGGGGTTGATGATGCCGACTTGCGGCACGTACAACGCGCCGGCCAAACCCGCCAGCATCGCCGCGAACACGAACACCCAAAGTTTGAACAATTCCACCCGATAGCCCAGGAAACGTACCCGCGATTCTTGATCGCGGATCGCAGTTACTACCCGGCCCAGTTTGCTAGTGACGATCCAGCGGCACAACAACAAGGCAGCGATCAAGCTGAACCCCGTCGCCAATAGCAAACAGGAGCGCACCGCTTCCGATTGGATATTGAAACCCAGCAAGTCCTTGAAGTCGGTCAAACCATTGTTACCGCCAAAACCCATTTCGTTGCGGAAAAATGCCAGCAACAATGCGTAGGTCAAGGCTTGGGTGATGATGGACAGATAGACACCTGTCACCCGCGAGCGAAAGGCCAGCCAGCCGAAGACGAAAGCCAGCAGGCCCGGTGCCAGAAAGACCATCAGCATCGCAAAGCCAAAGTTGGAAAAGCCGTACCAATACCAAGGCAGTTCGGTCCAGTTCAGGAACACCATGAAATCCGGCAGTTCGGCATTGCCGTAGACGCCGCGATTGCCGATCTGCCGCATCAGATACATGCCCATGGCATATCCGCCCAGCGCAAAGAACGCGCCTTGGCCCAGGACCAAAATCCCGGCATAGCCCCAAACCATGTCTAGCGACAAGCCCAGCAAGGCAAAGCACAGATATTTGCCGATTAGCGAAACTGAGTAGGCGGAGAAATGCAATGCGGAATCTTCAGCAAACAGCAGATTACACAGAGGAATAAACACAGTTACAGCTGCCAACACCGACAGTAGTGCCGTGTAAGCCTTGTCAGTTCCAAAATTCAAAGTTTTCATAGTGTTTCCGGTCAGGTTGCGTAATGTAGATGCCGTTAGGTTTCGATTTCACGATTCGGCGGCGCGGCCTTTCTGTGGAAACAAGCCTCTGGGTCGTTTTTGAATAAATAAAATGATGAACACCAACACCAGAATCTTCGCCAACACCGCCCCGGCATAAGGTTCCAACAATTTATTGGCGATACCCAACGAAAACCCCGCCACCAGCGTGCCAAATAAATTGCCAACTCCGCCGAATACCACCACCATGAAGGAATCGACGATATAGGCTTGTCCCAAATTGGGGCCGACATTGGTGATCTGGCTTAAAGCGACACCGGCCACGCCGGCGATACCGGAACCCAAACCAAAGGTCATCGCATCAACCCGTGCGGTCGGAATGCCCATCGCCCTTGCCATGCCGCGATTTTGCGCAACGGCTCTGACTTCCAAACCCAGCTTGGTGCGTTTGAGGATTTGCAACAAGCCGATGAACACCAGCAAACAAAAAATCAGGATGTAAAAGCGATTCCAGGTGAGCGACAGGAAATCGTTGATCTGCCAGGAACCGCTCATCCAATCCGGCGTCGCCACGCTGCGATTTAACGGCGAGAAGATCGAGCGCACCGCCTGTTGTAAAAACAAACTGACGCCGAAGGTCGCCAATAACGTTTCGAGCGGACGACCATACAAAAAGCGAATGATGCCGCGCTCGATGGCAATCCCAACCAAGGCCGCGACCAAAAACGCCATCGGAATCGATAACAACAAGGCCGTCCCCAAATGATTGGGCAGTAATTGCTGCATCACATAGGTGGTATAGGCACCCAGCATCATCAGTTCGCCGTGCGCCATGTTGATCACCCCCATGACGCCGAATGTAATGGCCAGACCGATGGCCGATAGCACCAGCACCGCACCCAGACTCAAACCAAAAAACACGGTTTCGCTGGCGGCGTACAACTGCAAACGCTGCTGTAATTTGATCAATGCCGCTTCGGCCAAGCTTCTTACTTGCGTGTCAGCTTCGAGGTAGTTGCCATCGCTATCCTTTTCGGTCAGCGCCTGCAGTCGATTGGCGACATCCTGGCTGACGTGGTCTTTTAAGGCATTGATTGCCGCCACTCGTTTGCCGCTGTCTTCACTGTCTATATCTTTGAGCAACAAAACTTGCTCAATGGTTTGATGCACGGCTTGATCGCTTTCGAGATCAAGCCGCGCCCGGAGCAAGGCAATGGCTTTGTCGTCAGCGTCTTTGGCCAAGGCTTTGGCCGCTGACAGGCGGGTTTCGGCATCGTCGGCGTTCAATTGCAATTGGCCAATCGCCTTGCGCAAGCTACCGCGAAGCTTGTTGGTCAGATTTATTTTGCCGACTTCGCTGCGTTCGACGCTGGCTAAAACCTCGGCGCTATAAGGATCGACCAGGCTGTAACCGCTAGCTGTTTCTTGGCCAATAACCAATCGGCCGGCCGACTTCCAGTCGAATAACTTGCCGTCTTGCCAGGCTTGCAGCAGGGTCAAGCTGCGGCTGTCGGCGGCGAGTTGTTCGATGGCTTGTTCCTTGCTGTTGGCATCTGTCTGTCTCAACAGCTCCAAGGCCGGTTGCAGGTCGTCGACGGTTTGGGCCTGAACCGTATTCACGCTGGCGCTAAGCAGCACTACGATGAAAACGGCGATGAAAAGCGATGTTAAAACGTCGACCGCACCTTGCCGAAACAGAGGATAGGACTGAATGACTAAAGGATATTGACGGCGGTACTCGGCAGAATGCTGGGCGATCGGCGTTTTAACATCGTCTCTGCTGGAATGAAAATACATGGTTATTTCCCGGTGAGAACTCTCACGGCCTAAGCCATGAGAGTTCATGATGACGGCTTAAATCAGTAGTTTTGACCTGAGCACTTCTTGGTTTTGGTGTTGTAGTTGCCGCAGCTGATCGGGGCTGTCCAGTCGGCGATGATGGGTTTGCTGTCCGGCAGGAAGTCTGACCAGGCGTCGCCGTCGACGACTTTATTGGTTTGCCAGACGGTAACGAACTGGCCGTCGCCTTGGATTTCGCCGATCAGCACCGGTTTGCTGATGTGATGGTTAGGCAGCATTTTGGCGACACCGCCGGTCAAGTTGGGAAATTCGACCCCGATCAAGGCTTTTTGCACGGCATCAGCATCGGTAGTACCGGCTTTCTCGACCGCTTTCACCCACATGTTGAAGCCGATGTAATGGGCTTCCATGGGGTCGTTGGTGACCCGTTTCGGATTCTTGATGTAATCCTTCCATTGCTGGATGAAGGCCGAATTTTTGGTGGTATCGACACTCATGAAGTAGTTCCAGGCCGCCAAGTGACCGACCAATGGCTTGGTGTCCATACCGGACAATTCCTCTTCGCCGACCGAAAATGCCACGACGGGAATGTTTTCCGCCGAGACGCCTTGGTTACCTAATTCTTTATAAAACGGTACGTTAGCATCGCCATTGATGGTAGAAACCACCGCGGTTTTCTTGCCGCTGGAGCCGAACTTTTTGATGTCGGCGACTATGCTTTGCCAGTCGGAATGGCCAAACGGCGTGTAGTTGATCATGATGTCTTTGTCTTTGACGCCTTTGGACTTCAGGTATGCCTCCAGAATTTTGTTGGTGGTGCGTGGGTAAACATAGTCGGTACCGGCCAACACCCAACGTTCGACCTTCAAATCGTTCATCAGATAATCAACCGCTGGAATCGCCTGTTGATTGGGCGCTGCACCGGTATAAAACACGTTTTTTGAGGATTCTTCGCCTTCGTATTGCACCGGATAGAACAGGATGCTGTTCAGTTCTTCGATGACCGGCAATACCGATTTCCGGGATACGGAAGTCCAGCAGCCGAAGATCGCCGAGACTTTATCCTTGGTTATCAGCTCGCGGGCTTTCTCAGCAAACAACGGCCAGTTTGAAGCCGGGTCAACGACCACGGCTTCCAGCTTCTTGCCCAGCAAGCCGCCTTTTTTATTCTGCTCATCGATCAACATCAACATGGTGTCTTTCAGCGTGGTTTCGCTGATCGCCATGGTGCCGGACAGCGAGTGCAGCACACCGACTTTGATGGTGCCTTCTTCAGCGACCGCAGGTGTCGCTACGCTGAATAACACCGAGGATAGTGCTGTCGCCAATGTCAGAGTTCTAAATGAATTGCCTAGTAATTTCATATGCTGTGTCCTTTAAGAAAAATTAGATTTGCCATTGAAAGCCGACCATCACCTGGCTGGAGTTGTCGCCTGCCGCAGTAGAGCTGTAATTGAGGCCTTTGGTTAACAGATCGCCGTATTGATAGCTGGCGAAAACTTTGGCGTTGTGGCCGTCGATGATGTAATTGACGCCGCCTTCGTAGACTTCACGGGTGCTGCTGGTATTGGGTGCGACGTTGACGTAGCGCAAGAAGGGTTGAAATTGGCCAATGGCGATCTTTTGCGGAAACAAATACATGCCGCTGACATCGTAGGCATTGCCTTCGAACATTGAAAAGCCGCCACCGGCATCCCGTGATGCCTGGCTATAACCATTGGAAATGCCGTAGTTTTTGTACTCGCCGTTCAGTGTGACCACGCCACCGCCAGGCAAGATTTTTTCCATCAGCACATCGGCCGTGGTGCCGCGGAAATTACCGGGATCGGTGACTGTGCCGGCACCGGCTTCCTGATATTGATTGGAAACACCGACGGTCAGAATGTCGCCACCCTTGCCGTAATAGGTGCCGGAGGTGTAATAGCCTGGGTTTTTCTCTACCTCCCAAAAGTTGTAGGCAAAGCGTTGGCCGTAAAGAATGTTGTCATTGACATTCGCC
>Ga0172367_10008729_pt1 | contig 11273 bp, 11 predicted proteins | sample Lak10m_FD_114542 | JGI IMG/M metagenome (GOLD analysis project Ga0172367, IMG submission 114542) | Freshwater microbial communities from Kabuno Bay, South-Kivu, Congo - kab_022012_10m | ecosystem: Environmental > Aquatic > Freshwater > Lake | place: Democratic Republic of the Congo: South-Kivu...
GACTTGTTCGTGGGAATCAGTCGGAACAACTTCTACAGCACTCATACGCTTCCTGCGTATTTTAATCAGGGAAACACTCCGCTCGACAGCACAATTATTGCTGCCATGCAGATGGTTCCTGAGTTTCAGAAGAAGAACAAGGTTCAGATTGTGAACACGATCTTCCTCACCGATGGTGACGCGGGTGACTCGTTCTTCTATTCGGGTTACAGTCAACACAAAGTGTTCGTGACTTCTCCGATCAACAAGAAGCAATACGCCGTGGAGAATGGTGTTTCTAGCACGAACAAGTTGCTTCAGATCTTCCGTGAGGTAACGCAAAGTACTGCGATTGGTTTCTTCATCATCATGCGTAACTCTCGTTATGGTTGTCATTATTACGATCAATCAAACGAGAAATTCAACGCAGTTGCCATGCGTAATAATGGTTTCGTGGATGCTCCTCAGTACAAGAAAGAATACGATACCACTGTGCTCAATCACGGATATGATCGGTTGTTCATTCTTCCGAACAACTATGATATCGAAGATTCGTTCGATGACTTCGACAATCTCAGTTCGGATGCTACGTTGACAAAGATTCGCAATACGTTCAACAAGGCGGTCGAGAAGCGTGGAGCAAGTCGTTCATTCCTCAATCGGTTTGCTGATGTGATTGCGGTGGAAACAAAGCGATGATTCCCGCATAAAGGAATCCCAACCCCTTTTATTCGGGAATAGCTTAAACGCTATTCCCGTTTTTAAAAACGAAAAACTGAAATAAAGATAAATTTATCTTTGAAAAAATTCCCGATGAATTCGGGATTTTTTGTTTATTTTGTTGATAGTACCTACCCCTATTATAATACACTAAAGTGGTGCATAAGTGGATATTGAAGTTTTGAACTAGAATATCTTTTACCATGCGTCTTAATAAATTTATTATTTTCCATGACTTTTAATAAACGCTCATACATCACATGCTTTTCTCGTTGATCCCTCTCAGATATTCCACCAGCACCAGCAACAAAATCTCTACCTTCATTGGGATTATTTTCTACATGATGCCATAATATGTCTACCATAGGTTTTATCCATCTTGGACTTGACAATGATCCTACCTTTTTTGCTTCCAGTCCTTTAAATTGATTTGATGTGTTCAACAAATAATCATTATAAGTTTTACCCATAATTCTTTTACTGGGATCGGGATGATTATCAGTAAATGCGTCATAATAAGCATCATGTATACTTTGGGATGGTAATAATTTTTGTCTTGCTTTCCAAAACATTCCTGGAGTTACATGACCCACATCAAAATGAATTTGAGAATGTTTAAATTTTACATCACCACTAGCACCTTGTGGGTGATGTATTACAGAAATCCATAAGTTTTGTTGCTTACCTTCTCTATCTTGAACTGGAGTGTGATATGTTGTATGAATTACCGAGTGACCATCTAACATTCCATAAGCAGTAAATACTTTTGATGCTCCCTGTGGTAATTGATTATTACCTTTTGATGGAAGTTTAAAAAATTCAAGAAGTAAATTGTTTAACTTTTTCATACAACTTATTTATAAAAGAAAGGGGAGTCTTTCGACTCCCCAATCTTCTTTCCTACTCCCATTGTAGTTATTATATTTATAAAATTATTTATTCCATGGGAGTTTGTTGACTACCCATTTCCAGAGTGGACGACCGATGAGTGCTCCTGTTACAATTCCGACCACGAAAAAAACAACCCCTATTAAAAGTTCCATAAGAACCTCCTTGTTAGTATATATAATTTTGATGGAACGAAAAAAGGATAAGGCATTTGCCGAAAACCTCCGTAGGGTGATGATCGCGGAAGATTCTTCCGAATTAATCCGTACACCCGCATTTCTCGACTACCTAAAGTTTGAATCAAGAAAGAGGAAATTAGATCCCTCTTTATTTTTCACACATCCAGAAAAATTTATAAGAGCAATACGAAAAAAACACTAGTGCCGCATGGGCTTCGCTACCGTATGGACTAGGGGGGGATCAACGGGTATGATCCCCCCAATTTTTATAAATACAGTTATGAGAAGATTTAAAGAAGCGGCACTGAAAAGATTAAGACAAATAGAATGGTTTAAGAGACATAAATGAAAAATTTCAAACAACTAATAAACGAAATAGCAAGAGGACCAAAAGCAGGACAAGAATGGAGTTGGTATACTCATGCTATGTTTGGTGGTGAACCAATAAAAAGACCAAAAGAATTTACACAACAATCAGGTCATGTTAGTTGGTTAAAAAGAACTCTCGGAAATCTTTCATGGCAATATGGAGTTCCACACGAAAATGGTCATAGACTACAAGATTTACCCATCACTGACGTAAAAGAGAATCAAGGAAAAATTGAAATTCATACAGATGCCTCCAAATATGAAGATGATTTAAAAAGATTTAGAATTACTCATAGTCAATCTACAGATATACCTAGTTTTGTAGATCCAATTGAAGATGCTGATATAGGAAATTCACACAAAGAAGTACAAGCACGTCTTACATATCAGTTAAGATCACCAGTGAGAGTTCACAAAGTGGATTATAACCCATCATCAGAAGGTCAACCTTCAAAATTAGTTATTCATCTAAACTCAGATGATGTAAAAGCAGCATACGAAAATAACAAAAGAGAAAAAAATGATGAAAGTGATAGATGGGATACTCACAGTGGACCAGAAGATTGGAATTTATGAAATCATTTAAAACATATCTTGAAGAAAACAGAAAAGCAGCACTCGCAGCACTTGCTATCACTGGAGCAGCGATGGCAGCACCACCAAAACCAGAAGCGACGGAATACATTGTAGATTATATGAAAGAAAAAGAAGGGTTTAGACCTGTTGCTGAACCAGACAAAGACGCAAAAGGAAATCCTGTAGTTGTTGGTTATGGAACAACTCATGTTTATCCAGATACAAAGAAACCAATTAAAGTTGGTGAAAAAATAACTCCAGAAAAAGGTGAAGAATTAATCAAGACATCCATTGAAAAAGATATTACTCCAAAGATGGAAAAGATTCCAGATTGGGATAAAATGGATCCAGGTAAGCAAGCAGCATTATTGAGTTTTGGATATAATGTTGGTCATAATTTTTATGGAGCCAAGGGATATGAAACAATCACTCAAAATTTAAAAAATAAAGAGTGGGAAAAGGTTCCAGAAACATTAAAGATGTATAATAAAGGTGGAGGCAAAGTTCTTCGCGGTTTAACTACTCGCAGAGAACAAGAAGGTAAACTTTGGTCTGAAGGATTACCAACAACAGAACCCAAAGTTGAAAAACCAAAAATAGCAACTCCACCAAAGACACAAGCAGTTCAAACTCAAACTCAAAAACCAGTTACTCCAACAAAACAACAAACCCAACCCAAACCAGAAACAGATTCATATGAAGTAAAGTCTGGTGATAATCTTTCAAAGATTGCCAAGCAATATGGAAAGAAAGTAGAAGATATAATCAAATTGAATCCAGAAATTAAAGATCCAAATAAGATACAACCGGGTCAAAAGATAAAGACTAAATAATAGTATGTACCGTGAAGTATTTCAATCATTAAACGAATCAATAAAAAAGAGAAACACTCCAGACAGTTTTGTTGTTGGTGGTAATAATTCTAAAGATGTAATACATCGTGGTTATATAAAAGATGCTTCGTTTCCTTTAAAATATGATTTTATGCCAGATGGTAGGGGGCATTCAAATTCAGGAACTCATGTTTATTCTTTTAAAGATGGAAATAGAAGTGGTGTAATAGAAATATCACACAGATATAGACCAAATCTTTCTGGTCACGAAACAACAAGTTCAATATCTTTTGAAACGAATGAGGGCGATGCTCCCGAAGACATACAAATTCATAGAATGTTAATACCAGCACTTCGTCATCATTTAAAATCACACGGACCAGATATAATTAATTTTGGAGAAGGTGTTCCGTATGTGGACAGTTTAATTAGACGTATGGGATCAGACTTTGAATCATTTGATATAAAAGGTAAAAAAGTAGTCAAACGAAAAGTTGATCCTAAACTTAAAAGAATCGTGTCTCATATTAAGAAAAGAATAAATAAAAATAAGGAGAACTAACATGGCAGGAAATGTATCAAGTTACGGAATTCATGCTGGTAATAGAGCAGAACAAAGACAAATAGAAACAATTCAAAGACTTAGAACTGGTAGATATTTTTCGCCAGTACCAGCAGATAGTCCACTTAGTCCAACTGGTAATACTCAAAGAGCAACCAGAAGAGCCATGGAAGAAAGAATGAACAGATATAATCAAATCAAGAGTAGATAATTATGCCTGTATATCAATTTGCCTGTACAAAATGTAATCATGTGTTTGACCAATATCTTAAAATTGAGGAGAGAGATCTCCCAACAAAAGATAAATGTCCAAATTGTAAAAAGAAGAGTGTTCAAAGAGACTATAACAATTTTAGTCAACCCATTGGTTCTGATACAAATATAACACCAAATAAAGTAACTGGTGGTAGATGGAATGAACTTATGGGAAGAATGAAAAAAGGTATAGCAAAAAGACATCATAAAAATTTAGACGCAGCAACTGCCAGAACCGGGAGATATTGGAGCGGATAATGAATCAAAGAGAATTAATCACCAGTATTCAAGCAAGTCAATTACAATCATTTAAAGAAAATCGTAGATTAATTCCAGAATATTATGGTGGTGGTTATGGTTATTCTACAAGTCCAGAAGAACAACAAAAACAAAATATTCAAAAAAGAAAAAAAGAATTAGAAACAAAACAAATAGAACAAACTGGCAAAAAAATTGAATATCAAACACCCACCCCTACTAGTGTAAATCAAGGTAGAGGTTCATCTTCAGAAGTTAAAGTTGCTAGAGATGTTATTACTGACATAGTTGACGCAAATCCAGGTATGACCAGATCTGATGCAGAAAAAACATTGGAATCTGGTATGGGTGGTAGAACAGTATCTGCTAAATTAGCAGCAAATAAACTTGCTGAACTTGGTGATTATTATGCTGGTGAAGTAAAATCAGGGAGAATGTCTGGACCACAAGCAGCAAAACAAATTCAAAGTGCCTCAGATCAATATCTAGCAAGAGAAGATGAAAAATTTATTCAAGATATGTTAAAACAAGGTGAAGAGGCAGCGTGGACTGCTGCTAATCTAGCAGCAACCGGAGCAATGTTCGCAACTGGAGTTGGAGCTCCAGCAGCAGTGGCAAGAGCAGTAACAACAGGTTCACGACTCGCAAGAGCAGGAAAAGCATTAACAACTGGTCCGTGGGGTGGAGTTGGCATTGATGCGGCCGCAGTCGGAGCAGCAAAAGCAAATGAAAAATTAACAGATGATCCAACATTAAAACAAAAATATTCAGATCTAGCATCAGAACGTGGTACAAGAGCAGCATTTGGTGGAGCATATCTTGCTGGTATACCAGCAGTATTTAAAGGAGCACAACTAGCTGGTAGAGCAGCTGCTCCAATAACTCCAAAAGTCATAAAAGAACCAGTTAAAAAGGCAGCAGAAGTAACAGGAAAGACAGTTACAAAATTGCTTTCTGGAAATGAAGCGGGTCAAGTTGCTGGTGGTGTAATTGGAAATCAAATTGGTGGTCTGCCGGGTGGTATTGTTGGTTCAATTGCTGGTGGTCATATTGGAACTGGTGCTGTTAAATTGTTCCCAACATTAGGAAAAACAGTGGTACCAAAACGAACTGGTCAAATTCTACGCAACATAGGAATTACAAAGACTAAATAAATTAAGAAGAGAGAAAAATGAAAAACTTAGAAAACACAATCAAACAAATGTTACTAGAAAATGGTTCTGCTGCTTTTGCGAGAATGTTCGGAGGAGGAGCAGCATCTACTGGTGCTAGAGCAGTTAGACCAAGGCCAGGACTAGGAAGAGGATCAAGAAGACCAGGCGAATCCCCAGAACCAATGTCACCAGAAGAATCGGGTGCTTTTGGTGTTCAAAGAACTGATTTATATGGTGGAGGTGGTATGGGTGGTATGGGTGATATGGTAATACCACAATCAGCAAGTGATATGTTTGGTATACCAGCAACTCCAACACCAAGACCACCACAAATGGGTGGAGCGTCACGAATGGGTGGTGGTCAACAACCACCACCATATATGGATCCAGGATTTAGTCCAACTCCAATGCGCCCACAACCAGAAGTTCCTACAATGCTACAAGCACCAGAACAATCATTTTCCATGGTTCCTCAACAACCACAAATGGGTGGTCAAGGAATGGGTATGCCACAAGACCCAATGGTAGCGGCGGCCGCAGATCAAATAAGTCAACAAGCAGCAAAAGGAAATATGATTTCTCCAAAACCAGCTGGTATGGGACAAGATCCAATGGCAATGCCTGGTCAACAAGTAGCAGGAATGGGTGGAGCTCCACAACCAAGACAACCACAAGGTGGTCCATCTTCTGCTACCGTTTCAGCGCAAGATCAACTTGGAGCATTAAATGAACCAACAATGTTTGATGGTATGCCACAACCACAAGCACAACAACCTCCAATGGGTGGTCAGGGAATGGGTATGCCACAACAACCCCCAATGGGAAGAGGTATGCCACAACAACCCCCAATGGGAAGAGGTATGCCACAACCACAAGCAGTTCCTACAGCACCAATGCCAAAAGCACCACCAGTAACTGGATTTGACAGTCCAATGCCACAAGGTGGCATGTCACCAGAGTTTTCAATGACTCCACAACCCCAGTTACAAAGAACCAGAACACCACGACCAACTAGACCACCACAAACTCAACCTCAAGCACAAAGACAACGAGTAGCACCAAGAATGGCAACCGCAACAAAAACAGCAAGACCTGGTGGTATTGGTTTTAATTTTGGTGGAGAAGAAACACCATTTTCAGCGTCTGATGCTATGTTAAGATATGGTAGGGGTGGACAATCTCAAATGTTAGATCCAACAATGCCAACCGAATATTCACAAGAAGCAAATCTAATGGATATGGAAAGAATGAAAAGAAAGCAAATGTTTAGACAACAAATAGCACAAAGATCATTCCAAAATCCAGGTATGGCATATGAATCTTTTATAGCAGAAAATGATAAAAAAAAAAATGAAGAACCATACACAAAAACACTAAAACCAGAACCAGATCCAAATATTGGTTTATTTCTTAGAAAAGAACAAGAATCTGAAATACCAGAACCAACAAAAATATCTAAATCTAAATTCACTCCACACGAAGAACAAGTCGCAAATATAAGAAGAGCAATGGAAAAATTTAGGTCAAATCCATACTTTATAGTTCCACAACAACAAAATATGTTTACAACTCAACCAAGACAGACAAAGGGAAAAATGCCATATTCAGAAAGTTAATTATTGTCTTGACATTTAATTATAAGATGATATAATATGTTTGTGATTGGAAATTTTACACATAACTTTTATGATTTGCCTAAAAATTCTATCGAAATGAAAGAATTTGATGGTGTTCGCCTTTATTCTACACCAGATGGTACATTTCCATCTGTTACGAGTGTTGTTGGTTGGGAAAAACAAAAGAAATATGCCGACTGGCGTGAAAAGAATAAAAAAGAGTCCCAACGAGTATGTGATCGTGGGACTCTTTTACATTCTAAAATTGAATCATATTTATTAAACGAAGATGTAGCTCTTAATGATGAGGATAATTTATTTGGTCTAATGAAAAAAGAAGTAGATCATATAAATAATGTTTTTGCGATAGAACAATCCCTCTGGGGTAAAATAACTGGTCTTGCTGGTAGAGTTGACTGTATTGCTGAATACAAAAAAGAACCATCTATTATAGATTTTAAAGCAAGCACATATCCAAAGAAAAAAGTAGATATTGAAAATTACTTTTGTCAAGCAGCAGCATATTCTCTACTCTGGCAAGAAAGAACAGGAGAATCAATTCCTAATATTGTTATTCTTATCGCAAATGAACAGGGATTTCTACAGGTATATAAAGAAAAAGTAATTAACTTTATTGAACCACTAAAAAAATGTATTGATACATATAAAAAAGAGGTAAATATAGATGGCATTATCTTTCAATGAAGTAAATAAACGTGGTTCTTATACTTGGATAAAATGTAATGATGATGCCAAAGCTGGTTATTTCAGAAATATGTTCACATCAAAGCATGGTGGTGATTTTATTCATAATAATGGTCGTTGGGAATGGATACCACAAAAAGATCAAATTATTATTTTAGAACCATCTTTTTCACAACCAGCAAATAAAGAGGAAGAAAAGGAAAAAATAAAAGAAAAATGTTGGATATTTTCTGACGAATCTGAAAAAAAGTATGTTACAAAAAATTTACAAGAGTTCTGTAAAGATAACAATCTAACAAGATCCAGTTTATATGAAGTAATATCTGGACGAAGAAAATCTCACAAAGGATTTAAATTAGATAAAATAATTGAATAAGTAAACCCCCCAACGGGGGGTTTTTTATTATATAAATAAAAGTATGCCAAATAATGAAATTGCTATTACATTCGGTAAATTTAATCCACCACATTTAGGACACCATGCTTTAGTCAAAGAGGGTGTGATTGATTACGCAAATAATTTAGGAATTGATCATACAATCTATACTAGTTCAAAGCATCTAAAACCAACTAAAGCAGTGATAGCACACAAAGACGCTCCGCTTAATCCTGAGAAAAAAGTAACACATTTGAAGAGATTCTTTCAATCGGATAACGTTAAAATAGGATCAGATCCATATTCAACAATAGAAAATTTAATTTCAAAAGGATATTCAAAAATTCACGTTGTTCTTGGATCGGATAGAGTAGATGATACTGGTCCATCACTAACAGAGAGATATGGAGATAAAATAAAAATAGTCCCATATGGTCAAAAAAGATCATCAGATGCCGAAGGTGTCGTTGGAGCATCTAGCACAAAGATGAGAACTCATGCTTCAAATAATGATTTTGAATCATTTAGAAAACTAGTACCAACACATGTTTCAGATGAACACACAAGAGAACTATTTGATGACGTTCGTTCTGGACTCAAACTCGCTAAGATAGATCTACACGAGCTAGTTTCACCAATTACTCGTCAAAAACTAGCAAGAGCAGCAAGAAGAACCTCAAAGAGAAGAGCAATACTACGCAAGGCGAGACAGAGAAGAAGAAGAAATTTACCACAGTTAAAAAGAAGAGCTCGTAATGAAGTCAAAGATACTCTTCGCAAAAGACTCACAGGAAGAAAACCCTGGAAGAAGATATCATATTCTCAGAGAGCACAATATGATAAATCAATTGCCAGAAGAAAAAAGATAGCAGATTCAATGGTAAAAAGAATTATGCCAAGTGTTATTCGCGGTGAAGGAGAAAGATTGAGAAAGTTGAACAATTCATTTGATCCAATTATCGATAATTTTATCACAAACTTCTTATCAGAAGCAAAAAGAAAACCAGGAAAAGATAGAACTCCCACACGCGAACCAAAAATTGGAACAGAAAAGTTAAAAAGAAAAGATCAAAATAGAAATAATCAAAGAAACACAAGAGCAAGAACAGATGATGAAATTAAATCTGGTAACGTAAAAGGTAATGTTTTTGTTGTAAGAAACAAGAATGGTGATCTTGAAATTGTAGATAAGAAATCTTTAACAAAAGGTCATACCATTGTCGTTGATGCTGAACAAGCATCCACAGCAAGACTTCAAGCATTTTTAAATGATGAAGATTTTGTAAATACAAAAACGTCTGAGAAGTTATTTGGTTTTATTGGTGGATCTGGTGGTTCTGCTAAATCAAAGAAAGCACCAAAAGAAGAAAAACCAAAAGCGAAGAAAGAAAAGAAAAGCAAAGACAAAGGAACTGTACCTGGTTTTCAAGCACCAGTTCAAATGGTTCCTGCTGTAAAGAAAGCATCAAAAAAGGATACCTTTGCTACATCCCATGGTGCTACTGAGATGGAATCTGGAATTGTGTTTGCTGTAAATTCTGCTCTTGGACTTACACCAGAACAAATGGTTGCTAAGGGTTTAATTGATAAGAAAGAACTTGATAATGTAATGGCAAATAGAAATGAATCTTTCATGCCATCATGTCAAAGAGCAGCACAACAAATCATTAAACAATATGGTGGTCTATATTTACAACACACTGGTAGAATGAAAAAATCTACACAGTTATCGAAGGAAGCAATTGAAGGTGGAGTAAAAGATACAACTCCAAAATCAGACTTGGTTCTTGTTGATAAAGATGGAAAAGTAGTTGCTGGACTTTCTGTAAAAATTGGTGAATCACAATTGTCGTCTGGTGGACCATCAGAAACTGCTACAAATTTAAAATGGGCAATGTCTACGGTTGGCGATCAATTAGACACAAATACAAAGAAAGAACTTGATAAGTTTATTAAATTTTTCGAACAAGATCTTGGTGGAAATCCAAGAACGAAACAAGGACCAGTTTCACTTTACCAAAAAGGTGGAGCAAGAGAAGGCAAAGATGTGGAAGTTGCTCGTAGAGAAAAACTACATGATAAAGCAACAGAAATGTTGAACACACTTCTCAACGGTGATAAAAAATTAGCAGCATCATTTATATACGCTCTTGTAACTGGTGCTGGTAAATTTAAAGAAGGTGATCCAGCAATTGCTTCACATATATTCAGCGCAAACAGAGATGGTACAGATGCCAAAATTACTCAAGTTGATATGAAGTATGCTGAAAAACTAATTGATAAAGTTAAGTTTCAAATGAAATTTAAATCTTCCGCTGTTGAAACATCTGATGTTAAGAAAAAATGGGAAGAGTTTGAAGCACATAAAAAGAAACTTGGCGAAAAGGTAAGCATAGAAGAAGACTTTAGACAATATGCTTTCCGAACTGTAATGAGAGCATATCTCATGGAGGATACGCTTGATGCCTATAAACTATTAAAAGTTTTAGTTGAAAATATCGATTCAAAATTAAAACAAGTACAACCAAAAGAACCAACAAATCCACAAGAGGCGATTCATTATTTAAAAGATGCTGCTGATTATATCGGAGATGATGGATTTAAACTCATGCAGTTTTTTGAGGATGATGTAGACTTTGACGCATCTGAACCTGTTATTAACTGGGCAGATTATGCTGATTCTGGTGGAACTGTAGTAAACACTGTCTATATCAATGGTAAAAAATATGAGATACCAGTTGAGAATCCATACAACTTTGATGAAAGTGGAATGTTACAATCGCCTTTATCAGAAGAACAATTA
>Ga0172367_10008731_pt1 | contig 11272 bp, 10 predicted proteins | sample Lak10m_FD_114542 | JGI IMG/M metagenome (GOLD analysis project Ga0172367, IMG submission 114542) | Freshwater microbial communities from Kabuno Bay, South-Kivu, Congo - kab_022012_10m | ecosystem: Environmental > Aquatic > Freshwater > Lake | place: Democratic Republic of the Congo: South-Kivu...
CTGTAGTTGTAGTTGTGTCTGTGGTTGTGTCTGTGGTTGTATCTGTAGTTGTGTCTGTAGTTGTGTCTGTAGTATGTTCAATATCCCAAGAAAATTTAAGCACAACTCTTTTTTGTAGAGCATCCTGTGGAATTTCTCCATTAAATCCTCCACAAAATATTTGAGTTACAGTATCAAAAACAGAAGCTGAGTTTGAATCATTATAAGTATTATCATCCCCTTCTAAAATATCAGGGGGACCTACAGCTTTATCCGTATTTTTCCATCCACCAAGACAAGTAGTAGAATAAAAAGATGTAATTTCCGCATTTACATTACCTTTTTGAAAAAAAAATAATACTATAAAAAAAATAGCACCAACTAAAAGCAAAATACTAACTATAAAAATAGATTTTGTTAAACCAAAAAATTTTTTTAACTCACCACTCATAACACTATTATAACACAAATTTTTTATATAAAGTGTTAAATAAATTATTTATTTTTATTATTTATTTTTCCAATACAAGCTTTAATAAAAGCCGTAAAAAGAGGATGCGGCGAAAGTGGATGAGCTAAAAATTCTGGATGAAATTGAGTACCTAAAAAAAATGGATGCTGATTTTCCAATAATTCAGCTATTTCCATTAAATGCCCATCTGGAGAACGACCTGAAAAGATTAAACCTTTAGCTTCTAAATCTCCAATAAATGCTGGATTAACTTCATAACGGTGGCGATGACGTTCTATAATTTCTTTTTTATTATAAGCTTTTTTTGCTAATGTATTATCTCTTAAAATTGCTTTATATTCTCCTAAACGCATAGAACCACCATAAATATTATTTTTTAAAATTTCTTTTTGTGATTCCATAATATCTATTACCATATTTTTAGATTTTGGATTTACTTCCCTAGTATTAGCATCTTTTAATCCTAAAACATTCCGAGCATATTCTATAACCATCATTTGCATACCATAACAAAGACCAAAATAAGGAATTTTATTTTCTCTAGCAAATTTTATAACATTTAAATTTCCTTCTACCCCTCGTGCGCCAAAACCTCCTGGAATAATAATTCCATCATATTTTTTTAGTTCTTTTAATTTATTTCCAAATTTTTCAAAATCACTAGAATTAAGCCATGTTATAATCGGCTTTTTATTTTGCACATAACTTGAATATTTTATAGCTTCAATCACAGATAAATAAGAATCAGATAAAATGAAATTTCCAGTTTCAAAATATTTTCCAACCATTGCTATTTTTAATATTTCCTTTCCATTATGCGCATGTTTAGCAAAATTTTTCCATTTTTGCCACGCTTGAATATTAGTTTTTTTAGAAACAATATTTAAAATTTCACAAAGTTTATCTGAAAGTTTTTCTTTCTCAAAATTAATTGGTATATCATAGATACTTTCAACATCAGGAGCAGATATAACTTTATCAACTGACATATTACAAAAAAGAGAAAGTTTTTCTTTTCTTTTTTGATCAAGATTCACATCTGCCCGAGCTATTAAAATATCTGGTTGAATACCAGAGGCGTTTAATGTTCTAACAGCATGCTGAGTCGGTTTTGTTTTCATTTCTCCGACTTTTTGAGGAGTTGGTAAATAAGAAACCATAACAAAAATAACATCTTTTGGAGAAGAAAGTTTCATCATCCTGGCTGCCTCTAAAAAAAGCATATTTTGATATTCTCCAATAGTTCCTCCAATTTCAACAATCACAATATCAGCTTGAACATCTTTTCCTGCTTTTGTTATACGTCTTATTACTTCAAGTGGAATATGTGGAACGACTTCTACACATTTACCTTTATATTCTAAATTACGTTCTTTTTCTATAACTGTTTTATAAATTCTCCCAGTAGTCATATAATTTTCTTTAGTTAAAGAAATATCTAAAAATCTCTCGTAATTACCCATATCTTGATCAGTTTCATCACCATCTTTCAACACAAAAACCTCTCCATGTTCTGTCGGATTCATGGTCCCAGCATCAACATTAATATATGGGTCAATCTTTATAGCAGTTACATTTAATCCACGGTTTTTTAAAATAAGTCCAAGTGAAGATGAAGTAATACCTTTCCCTACTCCAGAAATAACTCCCCCTACTACAAAGATATATTTTGTTTGTTTTTTATGCATATTTTATAAACTTTCTATTTTATAACTACTTATCAAGATATTTCCGAACTGCAATAAAACTAGAAATCATACCTAAAAATACCCCTAATAATAAAATTATAATAAAAATTTGAAATAAGTTTGAAACATAATAATTATAAATATTAAATCCAAAAAAATTGGTCATATTATTCCCAAAATAAATAGTCACTGGCCAAAAAATAATTAAAGTTATAATAGTAGCAACTATACCATAAATTGCCCCTTCTACCATAAAAGGCCCTCGCACACGCATTTTAGAAGCTCCAACTAAACGCATTATTCCTATTTCTTCTTTAGAAATAAAAATAGTTAAGCGAATAGTATTAAAAGTAATAATAATAGAAATCAATATTAAAATTAAAGTCACTAAAAATCCTAATCTTTGGGCTCCAGATATTATATTATTTAATCTATCTATCACTATTTTATTTTGATGATAATTTATTTTATCAATAATTGTAGTAGAACCTAAAACGAGAGCATTATCGGATTTCATAAAATTAGCAATACTTTCATATTGAGAAACATCTTTTGCTTTAACATTAAGATAAGCTCCTAATGGATTATCTTTTATTTCATCTAAAGCTTGAATGGTTGGATAATCATTTTCGTGACGAACACGAAAAAGCTGTAAAGCATCTTCAGCACTAATATAAGTAACTTTTTCTACTTCTGCTAAACCTTCTAAAGATTCTTTTAAAGATAAAATAGTATTCTCTGGTGCATCAACTGTAAAATAAATAGTCACATCTACTTTATTTTTAATTTGGTCTAGGGCAAAATAAAGAACAGCTTGTAAAAAAATAATAGCAGTAATTACAGAAAGAGTAATAGTAACCACTAAAATAGAAGCCCAAGAAACAATACCACCTCTGCTAAAATTTATAAATCCTGATTTTATTATTCTTTTTAATTCAGTCATCATAAAATTAATTTCAAATTATATAACAAATTTACCATCTTTGTCATCCCTTATAATTTTACCTTTTTCCATTGTAATCACTCTCTTATTAAGAGAATCAATAATACCTCGATTATGAGTAGTTAAAATAACAGTTGTACCAAGATCATTTATTTTTTTTAAAATTTGAACTATTTCATAAGTATTAATCGCATCTAAATTTCCCGTTGGTTCATCAGCAATAATCAATTCTGGTTGATTAATAATAGCACGAGCAATAGCTAAACGCTGTTGTTCTCCTCCAGACATTTGATGTGGAAAATGAAACATTTTTTCACTTAAATCAACAAGCTCTAATACATGCGGAACATCACTTTCTATCTCTTCATTTTTTTTACCAACAGCTTCCATGGCAAAAGCAATATTTTCATAAGCAGTTTTATTAGGAAGTAATTTAAAATCTTGAAAAATAACACCAATACGTCTTCTCAGTTTTGTTAAATTTATATTTTTTAATTTAGAAACATTAATTGATTCAAAAAAAACAGTACCACTTGTCGGAATTTCATCTGCTAAAATCATTTTCATTAAAGTAGTCTTACCAGCCCCAGAATGACCAACAATAGAAACAAACTCTCCAGTAGAAATAGTCAAATTAATCTCATCTAATACAATAGAGCTCTTAGTAAAATTTTTATTATAAATTTTTGAAACATTGTTAAAATAAATCACAGTTTGATTATATCATAATTATATATTTTTTTCTGCTAAAATAAATAAATCTAAATTCCCTGCTAAAATTTCATTTATTTTAGAAGTTTCAGCTCCTGTTCGATGATCTTTAACCATTTTATATGGATGAAGTACATAAGAACGAATTTGATTTCCCCATTCTATTTCTGTATTTTTAAGTTTCATACTTTCTTCTATACTTTTTTTCTCTTCTTGCGCTTTTTTAAAAATTTTTGCTCGAAGAATAAACATAGCTTGTTCACGATTTTGTTCTTGAGAACGTTCTCCATCAGCATGCACAGAAATATTAGTTGGAATATGAGTTAATCTTACAGCAGTTTCTCTTTTATTAACATTTTGTCCACCTGGACCACTAGAACGACTATATTCTATCTTTATATCAGTAAAAGGAATATCAAAATCCTTTTCTTCTAGTTTTGAAAATTTTGGTAAAACTTCCACTAAAGAAAAAGATGTATGTCTTAATTTTTTAGCATCAAAAGGTGAAATACGAACTAAACGATGTACTCCAGATTCATTTTTTAACATTCCATAAACTCCCTGGATAGAAGCCTTGCTTCCATCTACTTCAAAAGAAACATTTCTATACCCACCTTGTTCATTCTTTTGTTCATTTATAAAAAATATTTTCCAATTTTTTTTTTCTACATATTTCATATACATTTCTAAAAGCATACGTGAAAAATCTTCCGCATCGTATCCTCCAGCACCAGAAATTATAGTAATAATTGCATTACCTTTGTCATATTTTTGAGTTCCAGTAATCTTATTTTTTAATTCTGTAATTTTTTTAAAAATAATTTGAGCTTTATTTTTATCACTCCAAAAATTAACTTTCTGCGTTTCTGCTTCAAGTTTTTTTATTTCATTATTTAATTGTTCAAAATTATTTTGCATATTACTATTTTATTAAAAAACACAAAATAACATTTTTATAAATCCTTTATTTTTGGAAAAAACTTTTTTGGTAAATTTTTAAAATAATCATCTACATAAGGAGCCATAGAATCACAAGCTAAAAAACAACAGATAATTTCTCCATCCTTATTTTTTAATTTTTTTAATTTATTTTCTTTTTTATATTCTTCTAATTTAGTTAAAAGAGCTGCTAATTGCATTCCAGTTGAAGGACCAACAAAAAGTCCAAGTCTAATTAGAGCTAAACTTTTTTCAAAAGCAGGCCTTGAAGCAATAGGCACAACTTCATCTACAATATCTTGCCATTTTATACCCAATTTATTTATAGCTACTTCTCCTCTTGGACCTGGTATTGAAAAACCTTTCTTGATAGGTGTTCCTATCACTTTAATATTAGATTTTTTACTCTTTAAATAAGTTCCAGCCCCAGTAATCGTACCTGCTGTCCCGATAGTTGAAACAAAAATAGAAAGTTTGTTTCCAAATTGATACCATAATTCTTTGCCTATATATTCTCTAGAAGATTCTACATTGCCTGGATTCTCATATTGATTTAAATTATACCAACCATTTTTTTTTCCAATCATTTTAGCATCATAGATTCCACCTTCTTTAGCAAAAACATCTGGACTAGGTGAACCATGAGAAATTAAAAGATTGGTACCAACTAATTGAAGTAATCTTTGTTTATGTTTAGGTACATCAGGAGTAATAATTGCATGCATTTTTGATATACCAAAATATTGCGATAAAATAGTTAAGGATAAAGCTGTATTTCCTGAAGAATATTCTATTAAATTTTTTATTTTAATATGTTTTTTTTTAAAAAAATTATTAAGCATCATATAAGAAGGTAAGGATTTTATATTTCCAAGTGGAGCTGAATGAACTAATTTTACAAAAATTTTAACTTTATCTTTTTTAAATGGATTAAGTGATGATGGCAATTCCACAATAGATGTAAGACCAAAATTATTTGGTAAAAGAAAAGAACGAATAGCATTTTCTCCTTTATAAATTTTTTTATTTGTTTTTTTCATTATTTTTTTCTTGCTTATGAGCCACCCCCGAGAATCGAACTCGGGACTTCGGCTTTACGAAAGCCGTGCTCTACCAACTGAGCTAGAGTGGCAAAGAATAAATCGGATTAAGGAGTGGTTATATGATTCCGCTCAAACCTACTTTATCAAAAATTTATAAAAAATCCAACATACCTCGCGCGTGCTACGCACGCCTGTGTATGCACACAGTTTCTCCAAAGGAGAAAAGCGAGGCACGCTGGATTCTTTCAGCTATTTTTGATTGCGGAGCCGTTGCGCAGGATTGAACTGCGGACCTCGTCATTACCAATGACGTGCTCTACCAACTGAGCTACAACGGCAAATAATTTAATATAAACAACATTAAAAAGCTAAAAAATATAAATAAATATAAGGTCTACTAAATATAGTAGATTATTTTCTTAAATTTTGCAAAAAAATATAAAATTTAATTAATTATTTTAAAAATTCAATTAAGAAAAAAATTATTATTCCAAGTGAACATAAAATTGTCACCCATATAATAGCTTTTGAAATAAATGTATCATTTATTGTTGTTATTTCTTTCTTAGAAAAATACCAACCAAGAATAAAAAATAAAATTACAACAACTAATCCATGCACCAGCCAATGATGTTTTACTCCTAAAACAGAGATACTTTTCATTAAAGTTAAAATTGGAGAATATAATTCTTTTAAAATAGTAAGTATAGTATTAAAAATAATTACTATAATAGAAGCAAGACCAAAACCAATTGTATTTTTATCTAATTCAGATTTTGTTTCAGTTAAAATTGTCATAATTTAATATAAAATATATAATAATAAAAATTATGGAACGACAACCATATTATTTAAACTCATTCTAACCGCAAAAGAAATAATAGCTCCAGCTATTTCAAGCATTAAAGAACTAAAAATAATTAGACTAGCTAAAACTAAAACAAGCGAGCGTGCTTTTTTATTATTTAAAAGATTATTTTTAATAGATATAATTGGTAAAAATAAAGATAAAATAAGAATAATAAAAAAAATATGTTCTTTTGATTCCATAATTAAACTATGAGCAAAAGCCCAAGGACCTTTTAAAATCAAGGCTTTATCTGACGCATAATACACAATATACCAATATCCACTGGTTATCCAAGTAAAAATCATAAATATGGTGGTAGAAAAACTAGCAATATTAATACGTTTTAAATTATTTTCAGAAATATTCAATATTTCAACAAAGACCCAAACCGTAGTAATAACACCAAATATTGCAAACATTGGATGCAAAAATAAAATAAATTGTTCCATAATAGATTAATTATATCATTTTTTTATAAAAAAAACACAATTTATACAGTTAATTTTTTAACCATTACTATTTTAATAAATAATTTTATTAAATATTTTATAATATTTTTTAGTAAGACTACATAGTAAATATAAATATTCACTTTATTTGGCGCGACTTAGTGGATGAAGTGGGAACTGCTATTAGAAACCATAATGGGTATATTTACATACCAGATATAATTAGATATAAGAAATAACCTTTATTTTTTAACAGAAACCTTAACTCTATATCTAAATATCAATTTAGCAGTTTCCACTAGTAAAACATTCAAAATAATCCAACCAAAAACCAGCCACATCCAAGATATTGGCATTGGTGCAATATCAAAAAGATTACGCATAAATGGTACAGACATAGTCGCCACTAAAAGACCTATTGCTATCAAAATAGATATATTTAATTTTTTATTTGAAAAAGGGTTATAAGAAAATATCGGTTTGTATAAACTTCTGAAAGAAAAAGCAATGATTAGTATGTAAACAGAGAAACAAACAAAGAAAACAGATCGAGCAACTTTTACGTCAATACCAAATTGTAGCAATATGTAATAAAGTAAAAATATTAAAAGAGAACTGAGTGTTCCAAGACCAAAAGAAAGCACCTTGACTTCAGTAGTGAGTAAATCTCTTTTTTTTAACTCTCTATTAGTACCTTTATCTAGATTATCATCATAAGCAAAAGCGAGAGCTGGGAGACTGCCTGTAAATAAATTTACCCATATTATTTGCAAGGCGGTCAAAGGAAGAGCAAGCCCCATAATCAAACTTCCACCAATAACAAATACTTCGTCCAAAGAATTCGACGTTAGATAAACAAAGGTCTTCCTAATATTAGCTAAAATCCTGCGTCCTTCATCTATTGCCATACTTATAGTTTTAAAATTGTCATCCAGTAAAACTAAATCGGCAGCACTTTGTGCAACATCACTCCCAGAACCAAGAGATATACCAATATCCATCGCTTTCAATGCAGGCGCATCATTAACACCATCTCCAGTCATCGCCACTATTTCACCCAGACTACGATATAAATTACCAATACGAAATTTATCTTCTGGAGTTACTCTGGCAAATATTTTAACTTTTTGTATATCTTGTAGTAGTTCGACATCATTCATTAAATGAATGTCTTCTCCTGTCAAAACCTCGTCATCTGCCACGCTCCATCCAAGACTCTTTGCCACTGAAACAGCTGTGCCTTTTAAATCACCTGTAACTATTACAACTCTAACTCCATGTGATTCTATATTTCTAACAGCAGAAGGAACTTCTTCTCGAATTGGATCAAAAAAAGATAAAATTCCTTCAAATTTAATATTTTTTATAGAATCGACAGAAACATTCTTCGTATTTTTAGACTCAAAAGTTCCAACGGCAACCAACCTTTGACCGTTGTTACTTGCATCTTTTATCCATGATAAAATTTTCAAATAAACATCTTTGTTAACATTAGATTTTTCCAATAAAACATCAGGTGCCCCCATAACTATAAATTCATTACCTTTTTTGGATACGGAAAACTTGTTAGTGGAGTTAAAAGGGATATGTAAAGAAGTTTCTTTCTTTAGGATTTCACCTAGAGGTATTTTGTGTAAAACTGAAGCTTTTGCGATATTTACTTCGAAAGGACGTCCTGTAAACTTCCAATATTTTTCTTCCTTATCTATATTCTGAACCACAACATCGATATTTTGTAATGACAGTTTTAATATTTCTTTTTGCTCTAATGAAAGATGAGTTATACTAGATCCTAAATAATTCTCATCATTTAATGTCTTGAAGGTATACACTCCAACAAGTTGCATATCTGCTTTAGTTAAGGTGCCTGTCTTGTCAGTCATAATCAATGTCGCTGATCCAAGTGTTTCTGCTGCAGTAAGTTTTCTAATAATACCTTTTTTTGAGGCTATTCTCTCTGCGCCCACCGAAAGAATAATAGTCAATGCTATTGGCAACGCTTCAGGAACCGCCCCAACTGCAACAGCTGCTGATAAAATCAGCATACTTATTATCGGCTCACCTCTAAAGATTCCAAGAATAAAAATACATATGACAATAAATATAGTTAGTATAAAAATGTACCAAGCTAAGTGGTTTACTCCCTTTTGAATAGGAGTGATAGCTCTTTCTGTTCCTGATACTAAATCAGCTATTTTACCTATTTCTGTATTCTTACCTGTTTCAACAACTACTGCCGTCGCCATCCCCTCAATAATCAAAGTGCCAGCATAAACCATATTAGTACGATCGGACACCAAAGACGACTCTGTAATAATGTCTGGATTTTTATTCGCAGGGGCAGATTCCCCTGTTAAAATAGCTTCATCTATATGGAGATTGTTAGAAGATATAATACGAGCATCTGCTGGTACCCTAGATCCGTAGGATAATTTTATTACGTCTCCAGGTACTAAGAGTGAAGATTCAATCTCTTGTTCAGTTTCATCTCTAATTACACGAGAACGATCTTTTATGTATGTAACTAATTTTTCTAATGTGTTTTCTGCTTGGTATTCACGATAAAGACCTAGGCCTGTATTGATCAAAATTGCACCCATAATAACAAACATATTCACCCACTCCTTTAATATAAAAGTTAAAAAAGCCGCTCCTATGAGAATAAAAATAAGAGGACTTAGAAGTTGCTTAATAGCTAATTTAACAACACTTAGATTACTTTTACTTCTAAGTTCATTATTTCCAAAAAATTTTAGACGTTTTTTAACCTCTTCTTCTTTTAGACCATTAATAGAACTATTTAATTTATTTAAAACCTCTTCACTAGAAAAAAACCATGGCGTCTGTATTGATACTTTTTCTTCCATATTTTTATTATACCAGTTCCAACATCTAATACACCAGCATAAAAATTGCCTTCGATGGGAACTAAAAAGTCATTGCAAAATAACGATATTATTTAACAATCTTACGAAAGCGCGACCTCGTGGACGCTGTTGGAACCAGAATAAGAGAGCATAATGGCTACATTTACATACCAAATTTAAGAGAAAAACTAAATAATTGCTAATTTAGCTTTTAATACACCTAAAATCTGAGTAAATCCATCTTTCCCGCCAGACCATATTTCTGGCTCTTCTGTCATTGAATTTATGATGTCCTCAGATTTCATCCATTTTATCTCTTGAACTTCTCCATCATTGAATTTCAAAGTGGCTATATCTCCATCAAATCTATAATAAAAAGAGTGAGTAAATTCTCTGTTTGGAAAATGGTCTCTCTTGTAAACTTCTCCTTGAATCAAACTATCCTTTTCTAACTCTAAGCCGACCTCTTCCATCAATTCCGCTTTTATTCCATCTTCAATACCCCCCCCCACTCTTTATATGTCCACCAAAGCGGGTATCCCAACAGTTTGGATGTAAATCTTTATTCTTTGCTCGTAAATGAACTAAAAAAGAAACCTCATTATTAATCATCTTAAAAAGATAAATATGGACCGTTCTATGCCATAGTCCTTGTGAGTGAACATCGGAGCGTAATCTATTCTCTCCCGTCAAAACATTATTTTCATCAACAATGTCTAAGTATTCCATAAAATTATTTAATTCCTTTTACATCATTTTTAATCATCTTAATTATCTCTGGGAACTTAGGCACACGGAAATGTCCATTTTTACTTTTATAAATTAAAAACTTTGAGTTCTTTAGCTTACTTCTATATTTTTCAGCGTGAGACACTGGAACAACATCATCATCTTTTGAAAAGATAAGTGTAGTATTTTTACAATTTTTCTCAATTAATGATAAGTCAGACTTAAGCTTAAAACCACCAACTAAATCCTCATTAGGGCAAGTATCGTCAAATGGCGGACAAATTAAATAAGTAGCTAATATTTTTTTGGGAAACTTATGCTCTGATAAATACTTAGCGAGGAAAATACCACCCAGAGAACCACCAATCAAAATTACATTATTTCTTAAAAATGGGACATATCTTTCAAACCATATTTTCCAATCCTCATACTTAGCATCATCTTGAAGTGGCATACGAGGTTTGATAATTTCAAAACTTTTACCTAGTTCTTTATCAAAATAACCTTCAGACCAACGAACTTTCTTTTCAATAGAAATTTTCTTTGTTTTCAAATACTTAAGATAATCCTTTCTATTTTCAAAAGTATTTCCACCGTGAATC
>Ga0172367_10008732_pt1 | contig 11272 bp, 18 predicted proteins | sample Lak10m_FD_114542 | JGI IMG/M metagenome (GOLD analysis project Ga0172367, IMG submission 114542) | Freshwater microbial communities from Kabuno Bay, South-Kivu, Congo - kab_022012_10m | ecosystem: Environmental > Aquatic > Freshwater > Lake | place: Democratic Republic of the Congo: South-Kivu...
CTTGATTTTAAAATTGAGGGTAAAGGTATTAGATTTGGACTAACTGGAATTAAATATATTTCAGATAACATTGCAACCAAATATATTGCTGCACGTCCATTTACCTCTTTTAAACAAGTTGAAGAATTTACTTTTACAAAGGGTAATGGTGTAAATAGTAGAGCATTGCAAGCAATGAAGGGTGTTGGTGCATTAAACTTTGCAGATAATCCAACGGATGATAATGAAATTCGTGCTAATCTATATGAATATTTAAATCTTCCAGAGTTTAATATTTCTATTCCACAACACTACTATGCATATATAAATGATGTTGAAGAGTTTGAAGAAAAGGGTTCGTTTATTTTAATGGGTATGGTAAAATCAATTAAACGAGGAAAGGGTTGGTCAAGAGTTGAGGTTTTGGACAAGACTGGGTCTGTCGGTATATTTGATGATGAAAACACCACTATTGAGAGTGGTCGTACTTATATTATTCTTACAAACGATAATAGGATTGTGTCTGCAGTTCCTGTGGAAGAAATAAAAGATTCTAAAGGCGCACTTGTTAAGTTTTTAAATTACAAGATGTTGCCATATAAAGATGATGAAATGTTTGTTGTTTCCTTTAAGCCTAGAGTAACAAAGAATGGCAATAGGATGGCATCTCTTACAATTGCAGATGCATCGCGGGAATTACATTCAGTTACAGTATTTTCTACTTCTTTTCCTAAAGCATACATGAATATACAAGAAGGAAACGTATATAAGTTTGAGTTTGGAAAAACCAAAGATGGAACAGTAACAATGGAGGACGTAGTAAATGTTTGATAATTTAGCATATGAGTTACATAAAACAGCACAAGCAAAAAGGTTTTGGCCAGAAAAGGCTGATGATATTTTTATTGCCAAGCAGTGTATGATGATTGTTTCTGAAGTTACAGAGATAATGGAAGCAGTTCGTAAAAGTAAAGGTGAAGAAGAAATTGCTAAAGAGATAGCAGATGTTCTTATTAGAACATTAGATCTTTATGCTGGTATGAGAAAAAATGGATATCTTAATATTTCTTTAGATGAAGCGTTTGCAGAAAAAACACAATTTAATCAAACACGACCAGAAAAGCATGGGGTAAGATTTTAATGACAGTTTCAGTAGAAGAAGTATTGGCACAACTTAATCCTAAATTACGCAAGAGCGTAATGTCAGGAGATTCGGTTCCAGCCACAGAGTATGCAGCAACGCCTAGCATAGGTCTTAATAAGGCTTTAAACGGTGGTTTGCCATATGGTAGACAGGTTTTGATATGGGGATCTAAGTCGTCTGCAAAGTCTTCTTTATGCCTTCAGACAATCGCTTTAGCACAACAAGAAGGTAAGGTTTGTGCTTGGATTGATGCTGAAATGTCATATGACAAAGAATGGGCTAAAACATTAGGTGTAGATACTACTAAGTTAATTGTATCAAAGGCTAGAACAATAAACGAGATGGTAGATGTTGGAGTACAATTAATGGAAGCAGGAGTAGACTTAATTGTTGTTGACTCTATCACATCATTGCTTCCAGCAATATATTTTGAAAAAGATACAGATGAACTTAAGCAATTAGAAAACACTAAACAGATTGGTGCAGAGTCAAGAGATTTTAGTAATGCTTGGAAAATGATTAACTATGCAAACAATAAGGTAAAACCAACTTTATTTATTCTTATTTCACAATCAAGAAATAATATTAATGCTATGTATACTAGTCAACAACCAACAGGTGGTCAGGCTACCAAGTTTTATTCATCAACAGTTATTAAATTGTTTTCATCTGAATCAGACAATCAAGCATTGAAAGGAAAGATACATGTTGGAGATAAACTTATTGAGCAGAAGGTTGGGCGCAAAGTTAGGTGGGAGTTACAGTTTTCAAAAACTTCTCCATCCTTCCAATCTGGCGAGTATGATTTTTATTTTAGAGGTGATGATCTTGGTGTTGATACCATCGCTGATTTGGTTGATACAGCAGAAAGTTTAGGAATTATAAATAGAACTGGAGCCTGGTATCAACTTGAAGATGGCACTAAAGTTCAAGGCAGAGATGCTTTTGTAAATAAAGTTAGAGAAGAACTAGACCTACAAGATATGCTAAGAGATAAAGTAAAAAATGTCTGAAAAGTTTAAAACTTTTGTCGGACAATTTATATGTCAAAAATGTAATGAAGTTGTGGATACTTGTAGGCTTTGGAATGAAACAAAAGATGTTACATGGATGTGTTCTAAAAAACATATATCAAAAGTCAATATGATGCCTAAAACAAAAAAGGATTATGAAAATGAGTGAGCGCTCTGAGTCTAAAAGATTAAACGCTAAACAACATAAAAATTCTGGTAGAAATACAAAAAAGGGCGATGCTTCGTGGAAAGGGTTTACAGTAGATTTTAAAGAAAGCGCTAAATCATTTACATTAAATGCAGATGTTTGGGCTAAGGTGGTAACAGATGCAATTAAAAACAATAGCGATCCAGCACTTGTTATTGTTTTAGGAGAAGGAAACAAAAAAATAAGACTCGCTATAATAGAGATAGATGTTTTAGAACAAATTTTGAATGGTGTATAATATAATTATGTATTTTAAAAACTTAGAAAATAAAATTGTTAAGAATATACTATCTCAGGATCAAATTAATTTTTTATATAACATAATTAATAATTCACCTAAAAATAAATATGAACATGTTCCGCATCTTGGTCATACAACATATTATTCAGAATTTACTCCAGAGTTTAAAGAACACATACTTAATACTGTTCATCAAAATGTTAATGAAAAATTTATTATAACAGAAATGGCAATATCAAGATATCATACTGATAGTGGTTTTGTTCCAAAATTATTTCCACATTATGATCATTTTGAAGAGTCTAGATTAACATTTGATGTTCAAATTAACTCAAATATTGTTTGGCCAATAGTTGTTGAGGGAAAAGAATATGTTTTAAATAATAATGAGGCTCTTATTTTTTCTGGTACAGATCAAATTCATTGGAGAACAAGAAAAAAACTAACAAGTGAAGATAAAGTAGACATGCTTTTTGTTCATTTATCTAGAGTAGAAAATAATATTAAAATTACTGATGAAGAAAAAACTGAACGAGAAAATCGTTGTTTAGAATATAGACAAAAAGTATCAATACCTTTAGAACCACTAAAAGCATAGGAGTACAATGGAAAAAACAACACTTGAAATGATTAATGGTCTTTCAGAAATATCAGAATACATGGAAGATGAAGACTTAACAACTGCACTAACAATGATTGCAAAACTTATTATTAAACCAGATATTCCAATTCAAGTAGCAACTCTTGAAATTGTTAGACTACAAGCAATTGCTGCTAAGTTATCATTAAAAGCAACTTGGATGGCAAACGTAGATAAAGCAAATAGAGCAAAGAAAAATATATATTATACTGCTGCAGAGGCTGTTGGAGATCTTGTTTCTGCCCTGAAATATATAACCAGATAGTGTATAATTAATATAACACAAAGGACATAGGGTATAAAAATGACAAAAAGTTTATTACAACAAGTAATGGTTAAGGCAGCAAAATCACAAAATAATATAGATGTAACATCAGTTATTGAAAAAATAGAGTCTGGTTATATGGTTGGACAAGACCCTAAACATCAAAAAAAGAAAACATTTGCTCCATCTGGATTAGTTTATGGTCAGGGAGAATGTGCCAGGTATTGGTATCACGCATTTGATGGTGTTGTTTTTGAAAGCACAAACACTCCATTTTCAGTAGCAAATATGTCAAATGGATCTCTTTCTCACGACAGAATTCAAGACGCACTTCTTAAGTCTGGTATTGCTAAAAAGTTTGTAGATGATGATGGCAAAGAGACAACAGAGTTTAAGATTATTAGCAACGATCCTCCAATTTATGGTTATGGCGATGGAATAATTGAATGGAACAATGAAGAATTTGTCATTGAAATTAAAACAGTTAATAATGAAGGATTTGAATACATTAAAAAAACCAACAAAGCAAAAAGTTATCACATTGCTCAACTTTTAATTTATATGAAATTATTAAAAATGGGCAAAGGTCTGGTTATATATGAAAACAAAAACAATCATGAATTGTTTATTGTTCCCATTGAAGTAAATGATCATTATAGAGCATGGATTGATCAAACATTTGATTGGATGAGAACAGTAAAACAAGCCTGGAGGGATAGGCAACTACCACAAAAAACATACAGAGCAAATTCTAAAATTTGCAAAGGATGTCCAATACAAAAAGCATGTGCCTTGTCAGAACCAGGATTAATAAAAATTAATCCTCTGGAGCAATTGAGTGAAGCCATGTGAGTGGTGTGAGAATGAATTTTCTCCTGTAGTAAGTTATCAAATTTATTGCAGTCCAGAATGTCGCACTCAGGCAACAAAAATTAAAATTGCAGAAAAACAAGTAATTAATAAAAGAAGAAAAAGATATGGCAAAGATCGTAAATGTGCAAGGGGATGTGGAATTATTCTTTCGGCATACAATGATTCTAATTACTGTGAAAACTGTTCGATAGATAATAAAAAAGTAAATAAAGCACTAAGAGAACTTAAAGGATTTATAGAATATGAAGACAGGCGTTAAACCAGCAAAGTTTGTTGCTATTGATGCAAGCACAAACAGTTTGGCCTTTGCTCTTTTTGAGTTTGAACAAATTAAAAAACATGGCAAGATTAATTTTGAAGGCAAAGATATATATCAAAAATGTATTGATGCTTCTAAAAAAACAATAGCATTTTTAACTCATCCCATGTTTATTAATACAGACTCATTAATTATTGAACACACTGTGTTTATGAATAGCCCTAAAACTGCAGCAGACTTAGCATTAATTCAAGGGGCAATTATAGGTTCTGCTGGATATATAGGAATTCAAAATATAGCAAAAGTATCACCTATTACTTGGCAAAACTATATTGGAAACAAAGCATTGTCTAAAGAAGAAAAACTTATTATTAGATCAAAAAATCCAGGTAAATCAGATGCATGGTATAAGTCATATGAGCGTAACATAAGAAAAGAAAGAACAATAAGGTTTATTGAAGTTAATTATGATAAGATTATAGATGACAACGATGTAGCAGATGCTTGTGGCATAGGTCACTGGGGTCTAAATAATTGGGAAAAGGGAACTTCATAATGCCAGAATTAAACGCTAACATACCTCCAATAGAATGTTATGTTCGTGGTAACTTTTTAAGAGACCAAAAAGATTCACATGGTCAGTATTTTCCATGTGTTATTTTTGGAGTGTCTAGCATACCAAATAGAAGTCCTTTATTTCATTTTATGATGGAAGATGGAGGTCTTTGGTGGAGAATGCCAATAAACGCTTTTTGTACTGAACCTGGTATTAAAGAAGAAGATATACATAACTTAGTATTATGGAATTCATTTAGTCCTTTTATTACAGTAACAAAATTTTCAGGGCTTGCAAATTTAACAATGAATTATATGGATAGAAGAAAAAATAAAATACAAGGTAAATATTTATTTACTTTAGACTGGTATGGTGGAGATGGTAACAGTTTAGATGATGGTTATTCAGAAACTCCTGGGCAACATAAATGTGGACATGTTATTCAAAGATATGATGGTAATTTTGCTATTCAACCTAATAACCGTGTTTTTGTATTAGAACCGTCTATTACCACTAAGTTTGGTAAACCATTAATTCATAGATTAATTAATTCTACTCGTAAGTGGGACGTAGAAGATGCTGCCAAGTGGATTACAGAAGATTCTGACTCCTATCATTATGATGTTGTAAATAATGACGTTATAAGTGAAAGATTAAAATATATGGAGGAAAACGGTATATGAGCAATAGGGATTCGTTTAAATTTGAAGAAACTGATAATGATGTAGTTTTAACCGTTACTACAAGATGCCCCTCTAAATGGTTATTAATAGATAGAGAAACTGGTCAAACATATCAAGGAAATTCTGGCGGGTATTGGGATAAACTAAAAACAATAGAAAGGATTGACAAATAATATCATGGGTGCTAAACTATATATAAATGAAGCGTGGCTACGTAAAAGATACATTCTTGATAAAAAGTCAGTTTCAGAAATTGCTAAAGAATGTGAAACAAGTGCAGAAACAATTTATGTATACCTTGCAAAATTTGGATTAAGGAAGTCAAAACGATGAGCGATGATTTAAGAATTATTGTAGATCAAGTAAACCATCCAGAGCACTATACCTCTGACCCATCTGGTGTTGAGTGTATTCAGATTACTCGTCATAGAAATTTCAATGTTGGTAATGCTTTTAAGTATCTTTGGAGAGCAGGATTAAAAGATGAATCTAAGCATATTGAAGATTTAAAGAAAGCAATTTTTTACATACAGGATGAAATTAATAGGCTTGAGAGAAAAAATGGGTAGAAAAAAGAAAAGCCAGGTATTTGATAATGGTAAATACACAAAAGTAGGTACAATTACTATTGATGGTCATACTATTGAACAAGGTGAAATGATTAAAATTAAAGGTGAACACGGTTCTGTTTTTAAGTTTATGAATGTAACAAAAAACAATGATAATGGTTTAGAGTGGGTAGATTGCGTAGAGTATGAAAAAGGATTTCCTAGAGCAATGAGATCTTTTGGTAAAGAAAAGGTAAGGCGAATTTCCAAAAGGAGAAAACATGTCGAAAGATCTTGAAATTATAGAACATTTAGATGAAATAAATAAAGTTGTTGAAGAATACTTAAAGGGTAGCGATCCAACAAAAATATCTAAAGATTTAAGTATTCCAAGAACTAGGGTTGTTGCACATCTTAATGAGTGGAAAGTTATGGTATCTGCAAACGATGCTATTCGTTCAAGGGCCAAAGAAGCACTTGCTGCAGCAGATGCACACTATGGAAAACTTATTTCTAAATCATATGAAGTTATTGATGAAGCAACCATGAATAATAATCTTAGTGCAAAAACTGCTGGTATTAAGTTAGTATTAGATATTGAAGCAAAAAGAATAGAAATGTTACAAAAGGCTGGATTGCTTGAAAACAAAGAACTTGCAGAAGAGATGCTTGAAATTGAAAGAAGACAAGAAATTCTTGTTGAAATATTACGAGATATTGCAAAAGATCATCCACAAGTTCGTGATTTAATTATGCAAAGATTGTCTGACATTTCAAAGTCAGATGAGGTGATTACAATTGTCCATGATGTTCAATGATTTTCTTGAAGCATTACAAGATAATCCATTTGAAGAAAATCCAGTAGACACAAAAACGTTTGTAGAATCTACAGATTATCTAGGGCAACCACCATTGTCAGATATACAGTATGAAATTGTAGAGGCAATGAGTCAAGTATATAAAAAGGCAGACCTTGAGTTATTAATGGGCGCTGTCGAAGGAGCAAGATATTATGAGAAATACACTAAGAACGAAATTATTTTACAACTTGGGAAGGGTAGTGGCAAGGACTTCACTTCAACTGTGGCTTGTGCCTATATTGTGTATAAGTTACTATGTCTTAAAGATCCCGCAAGGTATTTTGGCAAACCGTCTGGGGACGCGATTGACCTTATTAACGTTGCTATCAACGCCCAACAAGCAAAGAACGTCTTCTTCAAAGGATTCAAAACAAAAATAGAAAAATCGCCTTGGTTTGCAGGAAAATATAATGCTAAAGTAGATTCAATTGAATTTGATAAGTCAATTACAGTTTATTCTGGACATTCAGAAAGGGAATCACATGAGGGTCTTAATCTTATCCTTGCAGTTCTTGATGAGATTTCTGGTTTTGCCAGTGAAGTTGGTACTGGAAATGAACAAGGAAAAACAGCAGACAACATATACAAAGCATTTAGAGGAACAATAGATTCACGTTTTCCAGATTTAGGAAAAGTTGTTTTGCTTTCGTTCCCACGATATCAAGGAGATTTTATATCACAAAAATATGATAATGTAATTGCAGAAAAAGATGTTGTACACAGAACACATAAATTTATTATTAATCCACTTCTTGATGAAACATCTGAAAATACTTTAAATATTGAATGGGAAGAGGACCATATTATTTCTTATAAGTATCCTGGAATTTGGGCACTTAAAAGACCAACCTGGGAAGTTAATCCAACCAGAAATATAGATGATTTTAAAATTGCATTCTATAATGATTATGGCGATGCAATGATGCGTTTTCTTTGCATGCCGACACATTCTTCTGATGCATTTTTTAAACAAAAAGATAAGTTAGAAAAATGTATGACATTAAGAAATCCAGTAGATGAGTTTAGAAGGTTTGATCCTGGATTTATTCCAGACCCAAACAAAACATATTACGTTCATGCTGACTTAGCACAAAGACATGATAAGTGTGCTGTAGCAATTGCACACGTTGAAAAATGGGTAAACCTACAAGTAATTAAAGATTATGACCAAGTAGCGCCAATTGTTGTAGTAGATGCAGTTGCATGGTGGGAGCCTAAAAAAGAAGGTGCAGTAAATCTTAGTGAAGTAAAAAACTGGATTATTAATCTTAGAAGATTAGGTTTTAATATTGGCAAGGTAACATTTGATAGATGGCAGTCTTATGATATTCAACAAGAACTTAAGGCTGTAAATATTAATACAGACACAGTGTCAGTTGCTAAAAAACATTATGAAGATTTGGCTATGCTTGTTTATGAAGATCGTATTGCTATGCCAAATATTCCATTATTATTAGAAGAGTTATCTGAACTTAAGATTATGAAAAACAATCGTGTAGACCATCCACGAAAATCTTCCAAAGACTTGGCTGATGCAGTTTGCGGTGCAGCCTTTGGTGCGATATCATATACTAGTAAAGAAAACAATCTTGAAGTAGAGGTTAGAACTTGGTCAAGTGCACACAAAGAAATGCAAAGGCAAAGACGGCAAGAATTAGAAAATGCAAGAAATAATGAAATGCCAGATGATGTAAAAGAGTTTTTGGGTAAACTCAATTTGCTATAGTTTGTGATATCTGCTATAATAGAATTCTGGCTAAAAGGTCAGATAATACATAAAACAAGGAGAAATGAATGAAATCATTCAAGAAGATTGCCCTTATCGTGTCTGCAGCACTTTTGGGTTCAGTCGCAGTAGTAACACCAGCACATGCTAATGTTCCTACAGTTGCTGTCACTGTTAATGCCGTTGTCGATAATGATGCAAATACTATTGCAGGTGCAGCAGTTGCTGCAGTTCCTGCAGATAACAAGGTTGAGGCAGCAGATGCAGTTAAGTTTGCTCTTACAAATATTGTTGCAGGAACTTCAGTTGTAGTTACAACAACAAAGGCTACTGTAGTCCCAGCGCTTCATACTGCAACAGTTCCAGTAACCTCAAAGTCTGGCTCAAACACTCTTACCATTAATGTTGGTACTGGTACAACAGCAGACTTTTTTGTTTACACAACAACCACTGAGGTCGGAACAGTTACCATTGTTAACGGATCAAACTCTCTTACATACTATGTAAAGGGTACAGCAGGTGGAGCATACAATCTTGATGCAACAGTCAAGTCTGATGTTAGCACTGCAAGCATTGTAGAAAACACTGTTAAGGTCACAGACATCTTTGGAAACATTGTTGGTGGAATTACACCAACTGTTACCGTCATCGGTGCAACTATTGAAGTTGCTGCTGGTGCATCTGATGCAACAACAGGTCTTTCAAAGTTCAGCGTTAAGTATCCAGCAACCGCTGGTCAATCAGCAATTAGCATTGCGCTTCCAGGTGTAATTGCTGATGTTGATGGTCTTGATGCTGCTAAGAAGTCAACCGTTAAGTTTGTTACCGTATCTGATCTTGCTTCTGAGGTAACAGCACTTAAGGCAGTTGCTGCAAAGGCTACAGAAGATCTTGGAAAAGCACAGGCAGAACTTACAAGTGAGAAGGCTGCACATGCAAAGACTAAGGCAGAACTTGCTCAGGCTCTAGGTAGTGTTGATCTTGTAACTAAGACGGCTGCAACAACAAAGGCTGCTTTTGAAGCAGAACTCGCAAAGGCAAAGGCTGACCTTGCAAAGTCACAGGCAGACCTTAAGGCCCTACAAAAGAAGTATGCTGCTCTTTTAAAGAAGAAGAAGTAGTATATCCGCCAAATGGGCAGGTTGAAATATACCTGCCCTTTGTGCTATAATAATATAGTATCTGCCTAACGGGGATACAAAAATAACTCGCTGAAAAGGAGAAAAAATGGTAACACAATTTGGTATGGATCTATTCAATGATCCTTTTTTTATTGGATTCGGAAGAAATTTAGAACGAATCAGCAGTAATAAAGATATCTTCGGAACTAACTATCCACCTCACAATTTAATTAAAATTGATGAGGATAACTATAGAATTGAACTTGCAGTAGCAGGTTTTTCTAAAGAGGATATTTCTGTAGAGTTACATCAAAATGAACTTACAGTATTCGGAGATAAAGAAAGTGATAATGATGCTTCTTTTGTTCATAAGGGCATTGCATCAAGAAACTTTAGAAAAATATTTGCTCTTGGAGAGTATATAGAAATTATAGAGGCTGAAATGAAAGATGGCCTACTAGTTATTTCTTTACAAAGAAAAATTCCAGAAGCAAAGAAACCAAAATCAATTAAAATCAAGTAAATTCACAGACCTGAGTATGTCTTTAAACTGCTCATTTTTTAATATAATGTTATAATAATCCTATCAGACTACCCAGTTTGATTAGGAGAGATAATTGAAACGGATTGCCCGAATCCTTGCAGTTTTATGTATGGTGTTTGCTACCTCATTCTTTGGCTTTATAGAAGATGCAGGGGCCACAAATACTAATGGCATAACTGCACAAGTATATAATTGCAACGGATTTAATGCTTCCCCTCCAAGACCATGTAATCAAAATGCTCCAATAAACACAACAACGGTTTCAGAAATTAATTTTCAATGGGGTTCAGGCACAATATTAAGTAATATATCTGAAGATGTAGAGGTTAAATTTACTGGCTACATAATGTCTCCTACAACAAAAACAGTTACTTTTTATGCACCCGCAGACGATGGTGTTCATTTCACCTTTAATGATGCCGTTTTAATTAATGACTGGGTAGATAAAGGTGGCGGAGGAAGCATAAGTCAGCCAGTAACATTACAAGCAAATACACCTTATCCGTTTACCTTTTGGTACTATGAAAACGGTGGTGGAGCGAATGTCTGGTTATATTGGAATGATGGATCTGGAGATCAAATTGTCCCTTCTTCGGTATTTTATTTAACAGA
>Ga0172367_10008733_pt1 | contig 11271 bp, 11 predicted proteins | sample Lak10m_FD_114542 | JGI IMG/M metagenome (GOLD analysis project Ga0172367, IMG submission 114542) | Freshwater microbial communities from Kabuno Bay, South-Kivu, Congo - kab_022012_10m | ecosystem: Environmental > Aquatic > Freshwater > Lake | place: Democratic Republic of the Congo: South-Kivu...
CCAGGTCGGGTGCGGCAGAGTAGGACTTGGGCATGGTTCGTCTGGTTGAGGTAGGACTCGAACCAGGGAAACGGGCCTGCCCACCCCTTGCAACGTCAGCCGTGGTGCCGATCGCCTGAGGTGAGCGGCCCACCCCGGCTACGCCGGGGTGGGGGTGCCGGGGGAATTACACCACTCCAGGGGACGCCAGCCCTTCCTTCAGGGCACCATCTACCCGCAATTGGTCGCTGGATGCGACGACCACCTCAACCGTGCCCTGCTGAAGGAGTTCGCACCGGTCAACAACCAAGGCGACCTGGAGAGGACGCCGTAACCCATGCCAGCGATTGCGGCTCAGGCGGGCTGATCGCTGGCGCGGCCAGGCAGGGCGGACAAAACCCTGCGCCTCAAAGGGGAGCTCCGCCAGGCCGCGAAGCGGCTCGAAGCCAGGAGAGCCCGAGCCACAGCAGCTTTACAGAACTTCATAGAATGATGCCGGTCATCGAGCGGTCCTGGACGGGTCCGCTTTTTTATGGCCAGGCGGCTCAGCTGAACCAGGCAGCGTCGCGATCGTGCCGGTCTGTTCAGGGTGCGCGGGCACGGCGACGGCGAGGGCCGCTAGGGCACGATCCGCATCAACACCTGGACCACTCCAAATCCCACCACTGCCGCCAAAGCGAGCAGCGATGGCAAGGACGAAAGACGCAAGGGGACCCCGCGGACCGCATCTTTCTAAAGGAAATCCAAAGGATTTTGAGGGGTCGCCCACGGAGCCGCACAAAACAGCGCGCATCTTCATGAAGAAACGGCCCACCCAGGCCGCGCTGCCACGGGCGGAGGGGCAACGGACAACGGTGGAAACAATGGGTTGCGTCGGCGCTTCAGGCACTGAAGACCCTGACCAGACGCAGGATCGGATTGCTTCCCTCACTGCCACGCAACAACCAGAACTCGGTGCTGCCGCTTCTGAGCAGGGCGCGAAAATCCTCCGCATCGATCAGGATGCCGATCTCCACCGCCAGATCCACCATCTCTTCAGGCGTGGCGGAGGCATAGAACTTCCGGGCGAACGACGGATCGTCGTACACCCGGTGGCAAAAGTGATCCAGGGCGTCCAGGGGTTGCGGCGAAACAGAACCCACCAGGCCCTGCAACCCTAGGGGGGATCACACCAAGCAGCGACCAACAGCCCCCGGCAGCTCAAGCCGGCGCCAGCCGACTGGTCTCGCGGCTGGTCCAGTGGGGACACTGGCGGGTGAGCGTGGCATCGGGGAGCACCACCGCCCCCCAGACCCTGCAGAACCCGCAGGCCTGCTGGGATCCCGAGTAGTTGGCACAGCTGGAGCATTTGCTGGACCAGACGCCGAACACAGACCATTCCTTCAGGATTTCTTCCACTTTGGATCCCGCGAAGGCCTGGCGGCTGTGCTGCTCAATCTCTCTTCACGGGCTCAGGATCCGAGGCGGTTGCTTCCGCCGTCCAGATCTCACCGCTCAGGGCCCGGGCTTCACAGCGGATGCGCTCCGGTCTCAGCAGACACTGGCCCGTCACCGGCCAGGCACTGGGCAGCCCGCGGGCCAGGCCGCGGCCGTCAAACTCCGCCTGGCTCACGCTGCTGAGGCTGAGCGCCATCGGCTTGCTCAGCCGGCACACACCCTGGCGGCAGGCCATCGGATCACTGCCAGGCTGCAACTGGCCAACGAAGCCCAGCTGGGTGTAAGCCACCGGAGCTGACGCCGGCGCCACCAGCAGCAGGCGCATCACACCGGCGGTGCGCTGATCGAGCACCACCGCGTTGCAGGAGCCTGGCCGCTCCCCAGTCCAGCTGCGGAGGCAATGCGCGGGGCTATCACCCCAACGCCCCAGCTCTTCCGGACGCTCCGTCCCCGCACCCACGGCCGGCACCTGCAGCACCAGCAGGACCAGCGCAACACAACACCCGCGCATCTCCAGGTTCAGCCGGTGGCGCCGCGCATTCTGGGCGCGATCGGCGGCTGAAGCCTCAATAGCCCGAATCCGCCACGCAGGCGCCGATGCACACCAGGCCATTGCTAGCGGTGCGGCCGCAGTGGCCGCAGAGCACCGGCTCTGGCGCCGGCGCAGCGGCAGGCGCAACGGCCGCAGGGATTGGCGTGGCAGCCGCCACGCTCGGCGAATCGGGAGACGGAGAATTCACCGCAGCTGCAGCCGCACTCGGTTGATCATGGCAAGCGCAGAGCAGCAACCCGGCATCGGGGTGGGCACCTGGGCCTGGGGCAACCAGTTCCTCTGGGGCTACGACCCCGCCCGCGACGACGCCACCCTGGAGGCCACCTTCCGCCGCTGCCTGGTTCTGGGGCTCCGCTTCTTCGACACGGCCGATTCCTATGGCACCGGCCGCTTCAACGGCCGCAGCGAAACCCTGCTGGGCCGTTTCGCCCAGCAGGCCAGCCCCGCCGAGCGCGCCGGCCTCTGCCTGGCCACCAAGCTGGCCCCCTTCCCCTGGCGGCTCGGGCGCGGTGGCTACGCGCGCGCCTTTGCCGCCTCCCAGGCGCGTCTGCAGGGGCAGATGGGCCGCGTGCAGCTGCACTGGAGCACCGCCCGCTACGCCCCCTGGCAGGAGGGGCCGCTGCTGCAGGGCCTGGCGGATCTGGTGCAGCGCGGTGCGGTGGGCAGCTTGGGGGTGTCGAACATGGGGCCGCAGCGGCTGCGCCAGGTGCATGGCGAGCTGGCAGCCCGCGGCATCAGGCTCGCCAGCCTGCAGGTGCAGCTCTCGCTGCTGGCGCCCGAACCGCTGATGCCCGGGGGCGTCGCCGAGGTCTGCCGTGAACTGGGTGTGGCCCTGATCGCCTACAGCCCCCTGGCCCTGGGCCTGCTCAGCCGCCCCCTCAACGATCCACGCCCCCTGCCGCCCGGCCCCCGCGGCAGCCTGTTCCGCCGGCTGGAGCCGCGGCTGCAGCTCCTCCGCCAAGCGATGACCGAGCTGGCGGAAGGCCAGCCTGGGGGCCTCACGGCCCTCGCTCTCAACTGGTGCCGGGCCCACGGCGCCATGCCGATTCCCGGCTTGCGCCGCCCCGATCAGGTGGAGGTGGCGGCCGCGGCCCTGGGCTGGCGTCTCAGCACCGAGAATCGCCAACGGCTCGACCAGCTGGTGCTGGCCAACGGCGCGCCACGCATGCCGGCCAACCCTTTCCAGAGCGCCTGCTCAGAGGGCCTGGGGGGTGCAGGCCGCCATCTCGGGCGAGGGATCCGGGCTGAGCACCACAGGCAGGCGCTCGCGCTCCGTTTCCTCAGCGCTGTCGCCGTGGCGCACCAGGGTGATCACCCGCGGCCTCGGCGGTTCCGGGAGCGCCACAGGGCTGGCATCCTCCTGCTCAGAGTTGGCATCCCCCTCCGTGCTGGCGGGGCTGTCGCCCTCATCGCAGGCGGTGAGGGCCTCCTGCAGGAGGGAATCAAAGGTGGCCCCAGGCAGACGATGACGGGCAATCTCCAGGAAGGCCCGAGCCAGGGATTCGCCCGCCGCGGCCTTCAGGGCCGGGTTGCTGCGGCGCTGCTCCTGCTCCTCCTCCACCGCACGGATGAACCGCTCGGTCACTTCCCGCTTGGTGGCGGCCCGGATGCGGGTTTCCTGCTCCAGCGGGCTCAGCTGCAGCTGCTGTTCCAGCTCCTCGAGGCGGCGGTTGAGGCTGTCGAGCACCTCGCGGGCTTCCTTGCCCACGTGCGCCAGCTGCCCATCCGACAAGCGCGGCAGATCAGCGACGAACACCTTGCCGTGGTCGCGCAGGGTGAGGTAGGTGGGGCGGATCCCGGAGGAACGGTTGGGATAGGCCTCGCGCGGGCGCTGCGGGCGATTCGGGGGGACAGGGCCGGCCGAACTGCGGCGGCGGGTGATGCGATTGCTGTTGCCGAAGGCAGCAGCGCTAGGGGACACGGACATCGACGTACGGATCTCGAACCTATGAACGACAAGCGGTATGGACACAAGCAAGTGACCCGTGGATCACCTGGCTTCACCGGCCAGACCCTAGGTAGGCCAGCCCCCTGGAATCAGGAATTGACGGCGGTCTGATGCAATCTGGCAGCGAGGACGAGGCCGTTCAGTACGGCAATCCCGCCAGGGGCTGCTCACCCGGGGCAGCGCCGGCCTCCACCGCTCCCAGCAGCCAGGCGCGATGGCCGACGGCTTCGCACACCTGCAGGGCCTGAACCACGGCTGCCTCCGGCAGCACCAGGCAGAAGCCCACACCCAGGTTGAAGGTGTTCCACAGATCGGCCTCGGGAACGTCGCCGTGCTCCTGCAACCAACGGAACAGGGCCGGACGCTCCCAGCCGAAGGGGTCGATGCGGCCATGGACCCCCGCCGGCAGGGCCCGCGGCAGGTTCTCGGGCAAGCCACCACCGGTGATGTGCGCCATGCCGTGCAGCTCAACGCCGGCTCCGAGCAGCGCCTGCACCAGCGCGCCATACAGAACAGTGGGCTGCAGAACCGCCTCCAGCAGCGGCAGGCCACCGGGCTCGAGCAGCGTGTCGGCGGTGACGCCGCACGCCTCGAGGATGCGCCGCACCAGGCTGAAGCCGTTGCTGTGCACCCCGCTGCTGGCCACGGCCACGATGCGATCACCGACCTGCACGCTGCGGCCATCGATCAGCGCGTCCTCCTCCACCACGGCCACACAGAAGCCGGCCAGGTCGTAGCGGCCAGGGGCATAGAAGCCCGGCATCTCGGCAGTTTCGCCGCCCAGCAGGGCACAGCCGCTCTGGCGACAGCCATCGGCAATGCCCTCCACCACCGCCGCCATGGCCTCCGGCGTGAGCTTGCCGGTGGCGATGTAATCGAGGAAGAACAGGGGCTGGGCGCCGGTGGTGATCACATCGTTCACGCACATCGCCACCAGATCGATGCCAACGCCGTGATGGCGGCCATGGGCCTGGGCCAGCTCCAGCTTGGTGCCCACCCCATCGGTGCCCGACACGAGCAACGGCCGGCGCATCCCGGCCGGAAGGCGGCAGAGGCCGCCGAAGCCTCCGAGGCCGCCCACCACCTCCGGGCGTCGGGTGGACTCCACGCTGGAGCGGATGCGCTCCACGAAGGCGCGCCCTGCAACCACGTCCACACCAGCTGTGCGGTAATCCATCAACCTGCAGCCGTACGCATGCCCTGATCCTGCCCGAGCGCCCGATCCAGGGTGGACGGAGCCAGGATCGGCACATGCGCTGATCAGTGGGGCTTATCTCCCTCATGACAGCTGCTGATCAGACGAATGCGCTGGCGCGAGGAAAAAGCGCTGTCGTGGCCTTCGATCCGCCATGGCGATTGAAAATACTGATCATTGGCCGGCTCGCGGTTTGTGACCAAAACTACGGAGCACAGCCAGTAACTTTGCTGCGTCGTCAATTCCCGATAGGAACTCCACCGGCAGTTCACTCCAGATCTCTCTTCCATTCCTGGGGCGTTCTCACTGCTGGCGGGCCACACCAATTCAGTGGCTGCCGCGTTCGCGTGGCGAGTTTCGACTGTTATGCGTCGATTCATTCTCCTGAGCGGCTCCGCCCTCCTGCTCTCCGGCAGCACCGGCCTGTCACCGGCTTTCGCCACCACCGGCCGTGTCGCTCCCGCCCTGAGCACCACCACCACCGAACTGGCCATCCGCGATGTGGTCGAACCGGCGGTGGAGGACGTCCAGCCCCTCAAGCCACCATCCCCTGTGCTGCCGATCGCCGCTCCCAGCAGCGAACCTCGCGTTCGCTCCGTGAGCCGCGGCCAAGCCAGCTGGTACGGCCCCGGCTTCTACGGCAACCGCACCGCCAATGGCGAAGTGCTTCGCCCCGGATCCCTGACCGCCGCCCACCGCACCCTGCCCTTCGGCACCAAGGTGCGTGTCACCAATCTCTGGAACGGCCGCACTGCTGTGGTGCGCATCAACGACCGGGGCCCCTTCCACGGCAGCCGCGTGATCGACCTGGCCCATGGCGCCGCCCATGAACTCGGTGTGGTGGCCTCCGGTACCGCCAACGTGCGGCTGGAAGTGCTCCAGTGATTCCTCGGGGATGCCCCCCACAGCCCCCGATGCCCACCGGACCCACCGGTGGGCTTTTTTGTGGCCGCCGTAGGGTCGGCGGCTGCCGCGCTGAGTTCACAACGTGCAGGTGCTCCGGAGCCGGGCCGAGCTGCAGCACTGGCGACGCCAGGCCAACCGCGTGCATTTCGTGCCCACCATGGGCGCCCTGCACGCCGGCCACCAGAGCCTGATCCAGCGCGCGGCCAGCGGCGCAGCAGCGCAGGTGCTGGTGAGCGTGTTCGTGAACCCGCTGCAGTTCGGTCCCAGCGAAGACTTCGAGCGCTACCCGCGCAACCTGGAGCGCGATGCCGAACAAGCCGCCGCCGCCGGAGCCGATGCCCTGTTCGCCCCCAGCGTGGCGGAGCTCTATCCCGCAGGCGAAGCGGAACTCACCCGCCTGCAACCGCCCGATTCGCTGCAGCAGGTGCTCTGCGGCCGCCACCGCCACGGCCACTTCAACGGTGTGGCCACGGTGGTGCTGCGGCTGCTGGGACTGATCCGACCCGATCAGCTGCTGCTGGGGGAGAAGGACTGGCAGCAGCTGGTGATCCTGCGACGGGTGATCCGCGACCTTGGGCTGCCGCTGGCGGTGGTGGGCTGCCCCACCGCGCGCGAGGCCGATGGGCTGGCCCTGAGCTCGCGCAACCGCTACCTCTCGGCCGAGGAACGCCGGCGTGCCAGCGCCCTGCCTCAGGCGCTGATCGCGGCCCGACAGACCTGCCGCAGCGGAGAACCGCTGGCGCCGCTGTGCACCCGGGTGCAGGCCGACCTGGAGGCGGCGGGCCTGGTGGTGGACTATGTGGAAGCCGTGGCGCCCCACACGCTGCAGCCGCGCAGCCACCTGCAGGGGCTCACCCTGCTGGCGGCCGCCGTCCACTGCGGCCCCAGCCGCCTGATCGATCACCAGTTCCTGATGAGCCGCCCACCGATCGTTGCCATCGACGGCCCCGCCGGCGCCGGCAAGAGCACCGTGACCCGCGCCTTCGCCGAACGGCTGGGTCTGATCTATCTCGACACCGGCGCCATGTACCGCGCCGTCACCTGGTTGGTGCAGAGCCGCGGTGTGGATGCCGCCGATGCCGCTGCCGTGGCTCCGCTGCTGGACGACCTGGATCTGCAGCTGAGCACGGCCGCCGCCGGCAGCCAGCGGGTGAGCGTGAACGGGCGCGATGTCACCGAGGCGATCCGCTCACCCGAGGTGACCGGGCAGGTGTCGGTGGTGGCAGCCCACGGCTGCGTGCGCGCCGCCCTTACCCGCCAGCAGCAGGCCATGGGCGAGCGCGGCGGCCTGGTGGCGGAGGGGCGCGACATCGGCACCGCCGTGTTCCCCGGGGCCGAACTGAAGGTGTTTCTCACCGCCAGCGTGGCCGAACGGGCCCGCCGGCGGGCCCTGGATCTGCAGCAGCGGGGGTTTGCGGTGCCGCCCCTGGCGGAGCTGGAGGCCCAGATCGCCGAGCGCGATCACCTCGATTCCAGTCGCGAGGTGGCCCCCCTCACCCAGGCCGCCGACGCCGAGGAGCTGATCACCGATGGCCTCGGCATCGAGGCCGTGATCGAACGGCTGCTGGCGCTGTTTCGCGAGCGGGTGCCGAGCGAGGCCTGGCCCACAGCCGGCGCCTGAACGCAGCTCAGTGCCCCCGCAGGCTCTCCAGCAGTCCGGCACAGGCATCCTCCAGCAGATCGAGCACGTGCTCGAACCCCTGGGCCCCGCCGTAGTAGGGGTCGGGCACCTCGCCGGCCTGGAAGCGGCGGCAATGGCTGGTGATCGGCTCGATCACGGCGAGGTCGGCCGCCCCCGGCGCCAGCTCCCGGGCCAGGGAGCGCACGGCCCGCAGGTTGTCATCGTCCATCGTGAGGATCCGATCGAAGCTGAGCAGGTCGCCACGATCGATCTGGCGGGCGCGGCTCGGCAGGTGAATCCCCCGGCGCTCTGCCGCCGCCCGCATGCGCCGGTCGGCCGGGTTGCCCACATGCCAGCCGCCCGTGCCGGCACTGTCCACCACGAAACGATCCTCCAGCCCCTCACGGGCCAACAGGTGCAGAAACACACCCTCAGCCGCCGGCGAGCGGCAGATGTTGCCGAGGCACACAAACAGCAGGCGTTGCTCGGTCATGGCGTCAGGGCTCCAGCCGGCGCAGGGCCAGGCGGGCGCGCAGCTGCACCACCGGCGCCTCCTCAGCGGGATCGTCGCTCAGGCCGCGCAGGGCCTGGCACAACTGCTGCAGAGGAGCGGCCTCCTCGGCCAGGGCCGGGGCCAGGGCCTCCAGCCCAACTGCCACCGCGTAGCGCACCACCCACTCGCCATCGCGGCACCCCTCCACCAGGGCCCGCAGGCAGCGCAGCGCCAACGGTTGGCGCTCCTCAGCCGGCACGGTCTCCAACCGCAGTTGCCCCAGGCCACAGGCGGCCGCCCGCCGCACGCTGGGGCCGATGTCGTTGCCGAGGGCGTCTTCCAGCACCTCCAGGCCGCGCACATCACCGATGCCGGCCAGGGCGCGCACAGCCCAGGCCCTGGCGCCGTAGTTGGTGCCGTCGATGTTGGCCAGGATCGTGTCCACCGCCGGGGTGCCGATGGCGATCAGGCCATCCACCGCCGCCACGGCGGCACCGGGGTTGTTGAAACCCAGCACCTCCACCAGGCAGGCGGCCCCCTCGGGATGGGCTGCGGCCGCCAGGGCCTGGGTGGCCTGCAGCAGACCGAGGGCGCTGTCGGCCCGCTGCACCGCGTGCACCAGGTCGGCCACCGACACGGGCTGGGCTGGGGGAGAGATCGTCACGGCAAGGGGGAGCGGGCGTTCACAGGGCGGTGGCGGGCCGAGCATGCCAGAGCCTCAGGCTCAGAGCAGGGCGTCCATGGCGGCCAAGACGGCCTCTGTGCTGGCGCTGAGGGCGCCGGCGGGCGCACTGGCGTTCTCCACCAGGCCGCGCAGGGCGATCAGCTTGAGACTGTTCTCGGCCAGGGTGGCGGCAATCGGCTGCAGCGCCGGACGCCAGCCGGCGGCGCCGAGATCCATCAGGGCGGCTCGACGCACCTGCAACTGCTGGTGCTGCAGCAACACCACCAGCTGCTGACCCCAGCGGGCCTCACCGGTGAGCTGCAGCAGGGCGCGGCAGGCGGCACTGCGGATCAGGGGCCGCTCATGCTCAACAAACGGCTGGATCACCGCCAGCACCGCGGCGCCGCCCACGCCGATCTCCCCCAGGGCCTCCAGCAACGCCTCGCAGGGTTCCTGCAGCCGCGGCGTGCCGGGCTGCAGGGCCCCAGCCACCGCCGGCCCACTGGCCAGGCGGCGGCAGAAGGGGTCCACCGCAGCGCTGGCCCGCAGGTCGCCCAGGGCACGGGCGGCGGCTTCGCGCAGGCCGTGGTCGTCGTCCTCGAGGGTGGCCAGCAGATCGGGGATGGCCGCTGCAGCCGGTGAGCCGAGCTTGCCGAGGGCCCGTGCGGCATTACGGGCCACCGCGTTCTCCTCCACACCGGCCCCCGGATCCCTGGGTCGGCGCTGACGCAGGGCCTCCTGCAGCAGCGGCACCGCCTCGGGATGGCGGCTGCGATTGCGGCCCAGCCACCAGGCCGCGTAGTACTGGGCGGAGGGGTCCTGGGTTAGACGCAGCCGCCGCAGGGCCTCCTCCTCAGTGATGGGCTCACCGCCGTTGGCGCCATCGCCGTCGCTGCCGCTGCCGCTGCCGCTGCCGCTGCCGCTCATCGTCTGCAGGCTGCTGTTCTGCCGAGGATTCGATGCTGCCATCACCGGGCCCCCTGGCGAGGGCCACCGCCACCGGCAGCAACAAAAAAGCCCCCCTTGCGGGAGGCTCGTGCACATCGGTTCGGAACCTTGCTGGTCCCGCCAACGGGATCAGACCAGAGCGGCGATCGCGTAGTCGATGTAGTTGTTGGCGATCACGCCGGCGTCGCCGGAGATGCCGTGGTTGGCCTTGATGTAGTTCAGGGCCTCCACGTACCAGGAGGGGGACAGTTCGAACGCGCGGTTGATCTCGTCGAGACCAGCCACCAGGTACTCGTCGATCGGGCCGGTGCCACCAGCAACCAGGCAGTAGGTCACCTGACGCAGGTAGTAGCCGATGTCACGGGCACACTTGGCCTTGCCGCGGGCGTCGGAGGCGTAGTTGCTGCCCTGCATCTGGGTGGTGTAGGGGAACTTGGTGTAAACGGCCTGGGCAGCGCCGTTCACCAGTTCATCAGCCTTGGCGGTGAGAGCCTTGGCTGCAGCCAGAGCATTGGCAGCGCGCTCGAAACGACCGAAAGCGGCGTTCAGCTCGGTGTTGCTCAGAAAGCGGCCCTGGGAATCAGCGGCGGCGACGGCTTCGGTGAGGGGGGTCTTCATTGTTCGGGGTGAAGAAGAAGGGTGGACCTAGAAATGACGCGGTGGTGCGTTGCCTCAGGCAACAGCAGCTGCAGCGCGGTCGAAGTAGGTGCCGATCTCGCTCATCAGAGCGGAGCAGTCGCCGGGGGTGATGCCGTTGCGGTCGTTGGCGATCGCGATGGCAGCGTCCTTCATCTTGCAGATGCCTTCAGCCACGGAGGCGCCGGGCACGCCCAGGGCCAGGTAGGTCTCACGCAGGCCGTTCAGGCAGCGGTCTTCCAGCACGGAAGCGTCGCCGGTGAACACGGCATAGGTGATGTAGCGGAGAACGATCTCCATGTCGCGCAGGCAGGCAGCCATGCGGCGATGGGTGTAGGCGTTACTGCCGTGGGCGATCAGAGCGGGCTGCTGCTCGAACAGATCACGGGCCGCGTTGGTAACGATCTTGGAGGCGTTGGAGGTGATGCGGTTCACGGAATCCATACGCTTGCTGCTCTCAGCCACCATGGCGGCGAGGGCATCGATTTGACCAGCGTTCAGGAATTCGCCGCGGGCATCAGCCTGAGCAACCACCTCGGCAAACACGTCACACTCTGCGGAGAACGATCTTGTCATGGGAGTCGTGAGTATCAAGGGGGTGACGCGCTGTGAAGACAGGCATCCTTTTGCAAAGAAAGAGGACCGAACTTGTTGCCCCCATTAAGCTGGCTAACTGACCTCCTGATCGACAACCATGCCCGTTGCCCTTGCTGCCCAGCTGCGTGAAGGCACCAAGAAAGCCCACACCATGGCCGAGAACACCGGCTTTGTGAGTTGTTTCCTCAAGGGCGTGGTGGACAAGGTCAGCTACCGCACCCTGGTGGCTGACCTCTACTTCGTGTATGACGCGATGGAGCAAGAGATTGGCAAGCTCCGGGTCGCTGGTCATCC
>Ga0172367_10008734_pt1 | contig 11271 bp, 15 predicted proteins | sample Lak10m_FD_114542 | JGI IMG/M metagenome (GOLD analysis project Ga0172367, IMG submission 114542) | Freshwater microbial communities from Kabuno Bay, South-Kivu, Congo - kab_022012_10m | ecosystem: Environmental > Aquatic > Freshwater > Lake | place: Democratic Republic of the Congo: South-Kivu...
AGCGAAAATTCTATCAGACAAAGTGGACGAGGAAAAAGAATTTGCTTTATCTCTTTCAGATGAGCAATTTGAAAAATACCTCGCCATTAAGTCAGTTCAACCTGAATTTGTTAAACTTGACCAAGAGTTAGGTGAACAAAAACAGCAAGAACCGACAAATAAAGCCAATACTGAAGCTGATGAGTCGAAAGAGGCTATAGCATTGGCTGAACAAGTAACCGAAAAGTACCGCAAACAAGCGGAACAAATGGTTACTAAATAGTTCAAATATTAATAAACCCAATAACAAACACGAGGAGTTATTATGGCTTGGATTGATACAACTTCTGCTGACCCAACAGAAATCATCGTGGCTGGACATGGGACTGAACAAAGACAAAGCATTACTATTGCTTCTGGAGCTGGCTCCTTAGCAAAAGGTGTAATTGTTGCACAGTATAACGCTGGTACCAATTCTGGTACATATGGCGAATATAATAATACTGGCAGTAACGGGTTAGATGTCGCCAAAGGTATTTTGTGCGATAAATCCGATGCTTCTTCGTCTGGTGTTCAAGCTAACATGTACACTCACGGGATGTTCTATGAGTCAAAACTTTCAGGTCTTGATTCCAATGCGAAAACAGACTTAAAAGGATGTGTCTTTGTTGATTGGGAACCAGAACAAACCGAATAATAGGGAGGAAATATGGCTTCATACGGAGAATTTGCAGCTCTCAAGTCAAAAACAATGACTGAGATTGTCAAGCGTTTTCCTCGTCCAAATCTTATTGGTGCATCTATATTCCCAGAAACAGCTATCAATACAAAAGTAGCTGCATGGGATGTAGTATCTGGTTCTCGCAGCATGGCACGATATGTTTCACCTTCAAGTGAAGCACCAGTAAGTGAGCTTACAGCTCGCACGAGAAAGACTGCTGAACTTCTCTATATTAAAGAGAAGAAAACTATTGATGAACAGACTAAAAACTTCATTGATAGACCAGGGGAATTTAATATCCCTTATGGCGAACAAGCTATTGCCGATGAGCTTGAGTCCCTTGACCGCAAGGTCGAGAATAGACGAGAATTATCACGTTGGTTAGCACTTACCACTGGTAAGTTAGATATTAACCAATTTGACCCGCCTGTAAAATTCTTAGTTGACTATGGAGTAGATTCTACTCATATTGTTACTAAATCTGGCACTGCTGCTTGGTCTGACGCTGCTAACAGCCGACCATTTAGCGATATTCTTGATTGGAAAAAATTAATTGAACGTGATTCATGGGTAACTGCTACTGATGCTTATATGAATAGTACAACCATGGATTACCTCATTAAAAATACTGGTCAAATTCAAGAATTACTTAAATATACCGTTGGCGACCAATTTGCTAAAGAAGGTGTATTAGCAAGATTGGCTGGTATTAATTTGCACGTTTATGATGTATCTTATAAAGATAAAGATAATCGTGTTCGCTACTTTATCCCTGATGGTAAAGTTGCAGTACTTGCTAAATCTGGTTTGGGTAAAACCTTTGTTGGACCAACTGATATTCCTGGAGATAATGGTTCATCTTCAAAGGTAATTGGTAAATTCTCTTATTCATGGACTACCAAAGACCCAGTTGATACTTGGATTTTAGTTGGTGTTAGTGAAATTCCAATTATTCAAAATCCTGACCAATTATTAATTGCTACTGTTGCCTAATAATACAGCTTTATGACCCTCCAGCACACGGTTTGTCTGCTGGAGGGAATAGAGCAAAGGAGAAACAATGATTAAAGCAAAATTTATTGGTGAGGACTACAAATGCGATGAGTTCCACGTTCAAAAAGACGATATTGTCTTTATGAGTGATGATAAATTCAATGAATTAAAACAATCTGGTGAGTTTGAACTGATTGAAGAAATCAATCAAGAATTACCACCAATAATTAAAAAAGGAAGGTAATTATGGCTGCAACAATTCGTTTAGTAAAGTGTACAAGTACCAATGCAGCTACGGAAACTGATTTAGGTGCATCTCCTGGAGTTGCCTTAAAATCAAATGATACTGCTGTAAATGACCCAACTACATATCCAGTAACTATTCCGCCTGCTGGTTCAGGTTATTCCTATGAAACATGGCTTAGATGGAGATGTAATGTTGCTCCAGATACTCAAGTTACTAATTTTGAGTATTGGGGTCCTACCTCAACCCCTAAAGCAAGTACAGCTATCTATGTTGGGACTGTTGCTTCTGGTTCTGCTACTACTCCTATAGATAGTCAATCATCTGATGCAGTAACTAGACAGGATGCTGTTTATCATGGTATTGCTGTAGATGATGCTTTAGCTATTGCTGGTACATTAACTACTATTGGTCATCAAACTGCTTATTTGGTAATGCAACTAAGAGTTGCTTCAACTGCTGTTCAAGGTGACTGTACACAAACAACACATAACTTTTCGTACGATGAAAATTAGTTCTTAACTATTGACAAGAACTAATTAACATGTTACACTCTAATTAAAAGGAGTATAACATGAAAAAGCACATTAAAAAGGAATTTCTAATTTGGTTAGCAGGATTTGTTGATGGTGATGGTTCAATTTATATTACTTTAAAAGAACAGAAAACAAGACATAGTTATTTAGCCATAAATGCTGGTTTGAATGTTACTCAAAGAGAAGATTATAGATGGATATGTGAGTATATTAGAAATAATCTTGGTACTGGTAAGATTTATATTGCAAATCGTGGTAAGGGTGCTATTTCAAAAAGTTTATGGCAAACAACACAAATGGATGAAACAGTTAAAGTATTAAAGATTATTGAACCATATCTAATTATTAAAAAAGAACAAGCACGTAAAGTAATTGATTGTCTTACCTATTGGATTAACAGTAGGCAACATTTTAACGAAAGAGTACATGGCAAGAAAACCAGAAAACAAAAAGATGTATTAGAAATAGTAAAGATAGCAACATCATTAAATGCTAACATGAGAAATTCCTCTCGTTATAGAGGTTACAAAGATTACAATTACTGGCAACCATTGATAGAAAAATGGTATCCAGAATAATTTGGTTTAAATACTCAATACCATGAGTTGAAAACGGAGCAATACTATGCCAGAAGAAGAAATTGTTATACAACAAGGTGATGATATTAAAGAGGAAATTAAAAGTCCATTACTATATTACTATAAATGGTATGTTAAATATGCTGATGGAAAAACTATTTCACATTTTGATACTATTGATGATTTTATAAATAACAGAATCAATAAATTTGGTGAAATTAGTTATAATGGACTTACCGAGATTGGTTTACTTCCATTACGAGATGGTGTTAAACCAATCGTGGTTGATTTGAAACCATTTAAACACGCTTCTTACAAGAAGCCAATTTACTGGCGTAAGCGTGTTTTTTGTAGTGGAAATCATTATCCACCTTTTCATGTCTATATTGTTGGTTATGAGATTAATATAGATAATAAGAATATCACATTTTCTATTTGTGCTTATCCTAATGGTACAGTAGAAATAACCGACAAAAAACCACAAAATATTAATTTATTTATAGAAAATTTAAAAAAGAATATAGGAGGGAATAAATGAGTTTAGACCCAGTAACAAATTTTGCAAAATTAAATGTTGCTTCTGGATATACTGCTGGTGCAACTACTGTTGTAGTAGAAAATGGTACTGGAGGATTTTTACCAACTACTGAAGATGGTGATTTTAATATTGTTTGGTTTAACGCAACAGATTATACAGACCCATCTGATGACCCAGATGTAGAGATTATAAGATGTACTGCTAGAAGTGGTGATACACTAACAGTTACTAGAGGTCAAGAAGGAACAGCAGATGTGAATCATAATACAGCAGGAAAAACATATAGAGTAATTTTATCATTAACTCAAAAGATGATAAATGATATTCAAAATGGATTAGTTGCTGCTGGAGCAGTAGTTCAGGTTGTCAATTATCAAACTGGAGCAGTTGCTACAGGAACTACTACTATTCCTTATGATGATACAATCCCACAAAATAATGAAGGTGATGAATATTTAACTCTAGCAATTACACCTAAAAGTTCAAGTAATCTATTAAAAATTGATGTAAGGCTGCATATGTGGAATAGTGCTGGCGGAACTAATGGAGGATTGGTAGCTTTATTTCAAGATACAACTGCTAATGCCTTGGCAGCCATAGTACATTCTATTCCATCTGGATTAATCGTATTCTACAATTTCACTCATTGGATGACCGCTGGGACTACATCAGCTACAACTTTCAAAGTTAGGGGAGGATTTACTGCTGCTGGTACAACTACGGTTAATGGTGATACAGGTAACAGTATGTTGGGTGGAGTAATTCCTTCTGGAATAACTATAACTGAGGTAAAAACATAGGAAATATATGACAAATCAAGAATATTTATACTGTATAAAAAAACTTAATCCTAATGCTCATTGTGTCGTCTGGCAAGATGGAGACAAGCAATGGGTAGTTTGGGATGATGCTCATATAGGTAAAAAACCTACAGAAAAAGAATGTGAAGCTGTTTTGACCGAAGTGCAAACAGAAATAAACATTCAAAAATCAATCATACCTGATGATAAACAAGTTACAATAGGAGACTTAAAAAAAATAGGATTAATAAAATAAGGGTTTTATGAGTTATGGGAGTTTTACTTACGGCAGTATTGAGTATGGTGGCAGATTATCTGGATTTATCTCCGAATCTGCCACTTTTACTATTGATTCTTCCTTACAGAAATATCTTGAACAAACATTCACAGTTGATATATCTCTTCAAAAGTATATTGAGACTACTTTCACTATTGATAGTTCTTTACAACAATATCTTGAAGAAAGTTTTACTATCAATATAAACTTAATTAAATATATTGAAAGTAGCTTTACAGTTGATACTTCATTACAAAAATATTTAGAAACCATATTCACAATTAATTCTGATTTATCAAAGAAAATATCAAATACATTTTTGTTAGATTCAAATTTAGAAAAATCGTCCAAGTTTACTTTCTTTATTAATAGTTCTTTACAAAAATACTCAGAGTCAACATTTACCATAGATTCATCATTGCAATCATATCAAGAGGAATCATTTACTATAAATATTAATCTTATAAAATACGCAGAGAGTACGTTTACTATTGATTGTTCGTTAATTAAATATGTAGAACAAATTTTTACTATAGATAGTAGTTTAACAAAATATTCTGAAGAGTCGTTTACTATTAATATAAATTTAGTAAAGTATATTGAATCTAGTTTTACTATAAATAGTAACTTAGTTAAATATCAAGAAAATACCTTCACTATAGATGCTTCTTTACAACAATATATTGAACAAACATTTTCTATTGATATTAATTTAACAAAATATATAAAAGGTTCTTTTACATTAGATAGCAATTTGCAATTATATTATGAATCAATGTTTATTATTGACTCTAATCTTACTAAAAAAATATCAGATACATTTGTAATTGATGTAACATTACTTAAATATTTAGAATCAACTTTTGTTATAGATATAAATTTGTTAAAAAATATTTCTTTAACTTTTGATATAGATTCAAACCTTCAAAAATATTTTGAATCATCATTTACAATAGATAGTAATCTCATAAAATACATTGAATTAACATTCACTATTGATGGAAATTTGATAAAGAATATTTTGGATTCATTTTCTATTGATTCTTCATTACTAAAACATGAAATTACATCATTTAGTATTGATGTTAATTTAATAGAGAACATAGAAAGTACATTTACAGTTAATAGCAACCTTACTAGAGAAGTTAGTACTTCATTCACATTGGATAATAATTTATTGAAGTCAATAAGTAGTTTATTTATTATTGATGTAAGTTTATTAAAAGAAGAAGAATTTACATTTGATATAGATATAAATCTGATTAAAGAAATCAGTGGAACATTCACAGTAGATAGTTCATTATTGAAACAAGAAAGTTTAACATTTACGATTGATAGTGATTTAGTTAAGACTATATCTGATACATTCACGATAGATAGTAATTTGTTATCATCTTTATCTACTACTTTTAACATTGATAGCAATTTAATTAAATCAATTAGTAATACATTTAGTATAGATATAAATCTAATCAAAGAGGAACAAATAACATTTTCAGTTAATTCTAATCTATTAAAATCAATAAGTAATATATTTACATCTGATAGTAATCTTATAAAAGAAGAAACAACTACATTTTCTATTGATGGAAATCTCCTAAAAAATATATCTGGAATATTTATTATTGATTCTAATCTTATATCTGAAATATCTAATAGTTTTTTTCTTGATAGTAATTTATTAAAATCTATCAGTTCAATATTCACAGTAGATGCAGACTTATTAAAATCTGAATCTACAACATTCACGGTTGATATAAATTTAGTAAAAGAAATATCATCAACATTTAATGTAGATTCCAATCTAATAAATACTATAAAAAATACATTTATTGTTAATTCAAATCTATTAAAGAATGTAGTTGATACATTTACTGTTAATACATCACTACGATTAGCGATTGAAACTATATTCACAGTTGATATAAACTTACTTAAAAATATAGATGTAACATTTACAATAGATAGTAACTTAATTAAAAATATAAGTAATACTTATTCTCTTGATGCTAGTTTGCTGAAATCAATTTCTAATACATTTACCCTTAATGCAACACTTGCTAGTTATCATGAACTAACATTCACTATTAATAGCAACTTAGTTAAAGCACACTACTACAAAAATAGAGAAAAAGTAGTTAATACTGGAAACATTCCTAGAGAAAAGATTAAATTTAAAAATACTTACAGAACTAAAATTAAGTTTAGAAATACTAATAGAGAAAAAATTAGATAGTTTGACAAAACTTATTAGCGATAATACACTAAAATTGGAGGAATCATGTTAGAACAAGCAATTAAAAATACACAAGAAACATTTGAGATTACCTTCTATAAAGATGGTAGTGCAACGACTCCTACCTCTGTTACTGTTGATATTGAAAAATTATCTGGAGTTACTGTAGTTTCGGGAACATCAGTAGTATCAAGTGCAACTGCTACTGCTGGAACGCCAAGTAGTTATATTATCCCATCGAACAAAACAACTTCATTGGGACAATATCGTGTTATTTGGAAACCAGTTATTGATGGTGAAACTAGACAAGAAACTCAATATTTTGAAATTGTTACTACTAGAACAAGGTACATTCCTAATAGAGCTATATTAGAAGCTATTGGAGATATGCCGATACCTGATGGTATTGATTTATCAAGATTTTGCAGACGGGCTGAAGCTAGAATTGATACTGCATTACACGGTAAATATATCACACCAATAGATTTATCAACTTCTGCCATTGCTCAAGAAGCAATAGATTTGATTGAAAGTATAGGTCAGGATTTAGCAACTGGTTATTTTCTTGAATCTTTAAGTGCTGTTCAACAAATTAAAGAAGTAAACGCCTATGCGAAGAATTTGATTGATAGAGCTGAAGCAGACTTAAAGCGATTAAAAGAACAGGATATGATTTTAACTGGTGCAGTAGCTGATAGTGATAAATCTGATGATTTTGTTCGTTTCCCTACTGTCCTAGTATCATCACCAGATGGACAAACTAATGCTAAAGACACGAAATCTTATTTTAATAGACCTTATGACCAGATAGCTGAAGCTACTTATGAAGTAGATTTGGATATTTAATATGGCAAATGTTAAAGTTAAAACTAATGCTGATGATTTGTCTAATTTATTTAAACGCAGTGCTAATATATTTACTGCTAAAACTATTATTGATTGGTTCAAAAATGAAGTAAATCCGTTTGTTAAAGAAGAAACTGAAAAAAGTTTTGCAAAGCAAGGAAGACCAAGATGGACTTCATTATCTGATGCCTATAAAGAATGGAAAAAAGAAAAATATCCTGGAAAACCTATATTAGAAGCTGATGGTGATTTAAAAAGATGGGTTACTGATAGAAGAAATTATGAACTAAAAAATAATAGTTTTAGTTATTTATTTCCTAGATTAGTAAAAGATAAAGAATCAAAGAAGTTTGTAGGTCACCAATTAGGAGAACATCCAAAAATTGATTTACCACAACGCCAAATTGTTGGATTTCAGCCAGGAGATGATACGAAAATATCAATTATGTTCAAGAATATGATTGAGAGAAGATTGAGACAGGCAGGTTGGAGATAATATGTTTTATAAAATTATTGAAACAATCCATAACCAGTTAATGAATGATGTTGGCACTAACTCTGCTTATTCTTCTGATAAAATTGAGTATATTGCAAAGAATATGCCAGATACTATTACGGTTAATCGTATGTTGTGTTTAATAAGAAGAAGTAAGGAAAAATTAGATTATGTTATCGGTCAATCACCAGCTTTTACATTTGAATATTTTATTGATATAGTGGTGGTAACTAAACATATGAGTTTTGATGAAGGTGAAAAATCTTTAGAAACTATTGAAAGAAGAATTATTAAGAGTATGTCAGATAGAACTAAATCCATATTTAGTTTGTCAGATACTAGAGATTCTATCACCGAGCAAGTATTAAAAGTTCAACTGGAGAGAGTTGACTATGATTCAGGATTATTAGAAGATAATGATTGGGCACATGTATCAGTAATGAGTTATAAAGTAACAACCCAATTTCAAGTATAGGAGGTATGATGAAATTACGATATGTTGGTTCATCTACTTTAAGAATAAGCAATTATGGCGATATAAGAACTAACGACATAATTGATAGAGAAGATTTAGTTCAAAGTCTCAAGCACAGAAGCGACTTTGAGATTATAAAAGAAATTGTAGTAAAAGAAGGTGTTGTAGAACCTTCAAAGATTAAAAAAGGAGTGAAACATGTCTAACGCTTATATGTCTGAAGAAGGCTACATAGGTATATCTCGTCAAAGTGCTTCTGGTACTTATGTCACACCACAATTATATATGTATATGAAGTCTTGTGATATTGGTCCAGATACTGATTTATTAATTCCTGACCCAGAAATCGGTACTGGTAGAGATATAACTGATGATGTCTATGTTGGTCCAGTTAAATATACTGGTTCATTAGAGTTCAATGTTCGTCCAAATGCTTTTGGTCTATTAGTGCTTGGTGCAACTGGTGCAGTCACATCGTCTGGAATACCTGGTCAAACTGGTGCTTATGGTCATACATTTACATTTGAGAACGATTTAGTACCATTGTCTATTGAAAAACGTGTTGGTGCAGGATTAGAGAACTTTGGCTATAATGATTGTAAACTTAATTCATTACATCTTGAATGTGCTGCTGGTGAGTTTGTATCTGGTAGTGCAGAAATAATTGGTATAACAGAAACTGCTGGAAAATCTGTACAAACTGCGACATTTGCAACTGACCCAATACTCACTTACGATGGTGGTTCAATAACATTAGAAGGTGGTCAAATATCAGTAAAAAGTTTAAGTTTTGATATTAATAATAACTTAGTTGATGATGATTATAGGATTGGTGGTAGAAAACTTGCTACTCTTGAAGAAAAACGCAGAGAATTAGCAGCTAGTTTGGAAATTGTACCTACTGATTATAATGTATTTAGAAAAACATATTATGGTGCAACTGGTTCTACTACTGTTTCTGGTGCTGGAGTTCAAGATACTTACACTGGTTCATTATTCTTAAAATTTGCTTCCGCAAAAGCCGTTGCAGATGGACTTACACAGAAATACGAAATGGAAGTTAATATTCCTAAAGCAGTATTTCGTGCAGCTCCACTTCCTATTTCTGGTGATGATATGATTGTTGAAACTCTTGAAATGTTACCAGTTAAAGGTACACAATCTATATCAACTATAGTCATTAGAAATGGACAGGCAAATTATAACGCTAGTTAGTATATATTAATATGAAGCGGGGTAGAATCCCCCATCCTATCCCGCTTCTAAACAATCATGGAGGATTGTATGGCAGAAACCGTACAGCAGGGTCCAAAAGTGTTTTTTGGGGTAGAGCACAAAGAAAAACTCTACTTACCAGAAACTAATAATGAACAATGGATTGAACTAAGAAAGTTCAGTGCAGCTAAACGTGCTGAATATTTTAATAGTATTGGAGAATTATCCAAGGCTGTTAAAAGCGAAGATGGTAAATACGAATTTGTACCAGACCCATCAAAAATAGGTTTGTTACATAGAAAAATGATTGAATTATCGGTGTGTGGCTACAATGTTTATGTAATGGAAAATGGAGAGCCTAAATTAGAGTCTGGCTTTGATTCAGCAGTCTGGGAAAAAATTTATTCTACTATGACTGATGATATTGAATCAGAATTATTAAAATTAATTTATAAGTTAAATCCTTCACTCGGAGTCACTGAAGAAAAAAAAAATAAGTGATGAACATTTAGCTTTCCAAGCTAAACTCTGGGCAAAAGGTCAAACAGTAGCCAACCCCGACCCTAGGTTGGCTATTTATGTAAAATGTAAGGAATGGCATTGTTTACCTAACATTGGAGGATATTTTGACCAAGACCCCGACTTAATGGATTCATTTGATATTATTTCACGAGAAGTTTCAAAAGTTGAAACAATGGAACAGAAAAAGGCAGAAAGGAATAGAAGGTTAAATAGTTTTAGGAGACACTAATGGCACAAAGATTGGCTACAACGATGCAAATAAACATTAATGCTGCTGGATTTAAAGAAGTAGCCAATCTTTTTAATGAATTATCTTCTAAAATAAAAAGTATTAATAAAGTAAATAATATTAATATTAGTAGTAATATAAAAAATATATCAAATGAAACAAAAAAATTACCTGCTGATATTAATAAAATAAAAGTTGCATTTGATTCAATAAGCGGTCCTATAAATAAAGCAAATAAGGAAACAGAAAAAACAAGAATACTTATGAATGATATTGTACCAGTTGTAAAAAAAATAAATTCAATAAAACCTGGTAATGTCTTTGATATGACATTAGTAAAAAAAGTTAATGATGGTATAACAAGAATTAAAGTAGGTTCTGAATATACTATTGGTTCTATAAATAAATTAAATAAAGCATCTGGAAGTTTATTAAAAGCATTTTCAAATGATTTGATAAATATTTCGAATAATATGCGTAATTGGGGTAAAAATATCCAATGGACTGGTCAACGTCTTACATACGGATTGACAGTACCAATAATAGGATTTGCTACAATAACTACTAAGTCAGCACTACAATTTGA
>Ga0172367_10008736_pt1 | contig 11271 bp, 13 predicted proteins | sample Lak10m_FD_114542 | JGI IMG/M metagenome (GOLD analysis project Ga0172367, IMG submission 114542) | Freshwater microbial communities from Kabuno Bay, South-Kivu, Congo - kab_022012_10m | ecosystem: Environmental > Aquatic > Freshwater > Lake | place: Democratic Republic of the Congo: South-Kivu...
AGTACTTCAAGTTATAAATCTTCTTCACCAAAAGAAGTGTTAAATAATAAAATTAGAAATGATTTTAATAAAATTAAAAATGAACTTACCAATAATAATATTAAACCAACAAAAATAAATAATAATTTTTTTAAATCATCTAATAATTATAATCCTAATGTTAATGCTAATGTTAATGCTAATGTTAATGCTAATGTTAATGCTAATGTTAATGTTAATGCTAATGATGATGATGATGATGATGATTATAATTATAATGATAATGATGATGATGATGATAATGATGATGATAATGATGATGATAATGATGATGATGACGATAATGATGATGATGATGATGATGATGGTAATGGTAGTGGTGATGATGATGATATAAAAAGTCAATCAAGTGTAAATATAGTTAGAAAACAAAAAGATATTTTAAATGAAAAAAGAGAAATATTATATCAATTGAACAGATTACAAACAAAAGGATATAATATTCCACATAATTTTACAATGCAAAGTGATTTAAATGAAATGAAACAGGAATATGATAGAATTATAAGAGATAGAGATATTGATTCTAGTGTTAAATTTCAACGAAAAATGTTGATGGCATTTGTTACAGGAACAGAGTATTTAAATACACGTTATGATCCATTTGCAATTAAATTAGAAGGATGGTCAGAACAAGTACATGATAATATATTAGATTATGATGATATATTTGAGGAATTACATGAAAAATACAAAGGAAAAGGCAAAAAAATGCCTCCTGAATTACGATTATTTATTAGTTTAAGTGGAAGTGCTTTTATGTTTCATTTAACTTCTAAAATGTTTAAAGAAAGTTCAATACCTGGTGTTGAAGAAGTATTTAAAGCAAATCCACAATTAATGAAAGAATTTCAATCTGCAGCTGCCAAACAATTTGTATATAAAAATTCAGGAATTGATATGAATCAAACAGAAGGACAACGACAACAACCACCATCATCTCAACCATCATTATTTGGAATGATTGGAAATTTATTTGGTGGATTAACAAATAGTCAACCAAATGTTCAAAGAATGCCTATGAATAATCAACGAATGTATCAACAAGATAGATCAACACAAGATATAAATAATGTTATAAATTCTGTTCATAATAATATAAAACCACATATTGATAATGATAATAGAATAGAAACATTATCAATTAGTGATGAAGAAATTACTTCTATTATTGAAGATGCATCAGATTTAAATTTATTAAAAAAATCTGTTAGACAACAAAAAAATAAAAGAACTTTAAATATTTAATTTATCTACGTGTTTTACGAGTTCCAATAGTTTTAATAGTATCTTTTGTTTTAGATATATATTCTTTTATATTATTACTTTCTTTTTTAATAGTTTCAGGTATCTTTTTAATTGAACTAACAGGATCACGTATAACATTACGAATATTTTCTACATTATCAGATACAACAACTAATACATTACCAATTACTATAAATGTGGTTAAAGCAATTACATGAACTATAAAAAGCATAAATATTAATCCAAATTCAATTAATGAACCTATCATTATAAATTCACGTCTCATATCAGTAGAACATTTACATTTTTCATTAACTAAATAACGAGTATATTGAAATACAACATATAAATAATAAGTAAATACAATTAAGAATATTATATCAATAAATTTATATAATATTAATATATTATTACCAAATTGTTCTTGTATAGCAGATTCAGGAATAAACATTGTAAATAATAAATAAATTAATGAAAATAATGTAAAACCTTTTATAAATGTAGCATTAGGAGATGCAGCACATTCACATCCTTTTTCTTCTAGACTAGTAAGATATGTATATACAAATACTAATAATGCAAATGTAAATAAAGCACTAATAACTTTTATTATATATGTAAAATTAAAATCAGACATTTATATTCTTATTCTATTTATTTATAAATATTATTTTTAATTTAATTTAATTTAACTTACAAATTTTATTCTATCTTTTGGTTCAAGATATTTTATATTAAAAAAATCAAATATATCTTTTTCACTCTTCATTTGAGGTATTTTTATAAATTCCTCTTTAAATCCATGTTCACTTAAAGAAATATTATATTTATTTTTAATATGATTTCTAAATCCAACATTAAAATCTGCAGAACCTGTAAAATATAATAATGAATAATAATATTCATGTTCAGGTGATACTAATATATCTAATCTTCTAGCAGGATATTTATCATCTAATTTAACTATTCCACCAAATTTAACTTTACCAGATGCTAATATTTCCTTTATATAACCATTTTCAGTTAATTTATTAATAAAATTTTTATATTCTTCTGATGCTGTTAAATATACTTTAGGTGATGGTTCCTTAATTATTACATCAATATCACCCATATCTTTATTTCCTCTTCTAAATGAACCTACAAATTGATAAGTTAAATTTGGAATCTTCTTTAATTCTTTTTCTATTACTTTTTTATGTAATAAATATTCATCTAATGGTATTCTTTTTTCAATATCTTTATAATATTTTAATCCTATTTTTTGTTTATCATTTAATAAATGGTCGTTTTTTAATAATTTTGATATTGATCTTATACCCTTATTATATAATTCATTTGCCTTTTTATCACCTATTCCATATACATCCTTTAAATCTTGTTTAAATTTATATAAAGAATTGTTTTCTAAATCATACTCATAATTAATTTTACCAGTTTCTATCAAAGATTTAATTTTTAAACCTATTTTTTCTCCAACCTTTATATATTTTTCAACATCATTATAATTATTTATTTCTTTATTTAAAGACTTAAATTGAACAATCACATTTTCATATGCTTTAGATTTATAAAAATTGCCTAATCTAGCTTCATAATCTCGTATTTTACTAAGTTCTATTATTATTTTAGTTTTTAATGATGGTTTTTGTTGTTCCAGTAATTTTTTTCCAATTACACTTGTTTTTAAAACACAACGTTTTGTTTTTGGATTGTATATTTTATTTGACGGACAAATAATACTATTCATTATTTAATTCTATATATAATGAACAAAAAACAATAATAAGCGTTATTTAATTTCCAATATTTTTTTAAATTTAAATCTGGTAGAATATTCATATATTTCTAAATTTATTTTTAATAATTCTTCTTTTATTTTTTCTGTATCTATATTTATATTTATATATTCAAATATTATTATTAATTCATCTAATAATAATTCTATTATATGTTTATATTCTATTTGATCTATATATATTATTAAATCATTATATATATATTCAACTAGATTTATATCTATTGATAATTTATTTGATATTAATATTAATGCCTTTAATATTGATAAACAATTTTTTTTATATTTAACATATATACAATATAAATCATAATTTTCATTATTAAATAATATCTTATTTTCTATTTTTATTTCATTTGGTAACCATTCTTTATTTTTTATATATTTATTTAAATAATTTTTTATATTTAATTCTATAAAACTCTTATCAAATAAATATAATACTTCTATATAAATAGAATTTGATGAATTTTTTATAAAATTAATTAATACATCAAATAAACTATTTTTTATAATATCATTATTAATATCTAATATAAATGATGATATTTTTTTATAAATTATTTCCTTATTTATATCTGTTAATTTATTTAAATATGATGTAAATTCTTTTTTACATTTCATTTCATCACTAAAATCTATTAATAATACATGTGGTTTACTTCTATATGATGAACTTTTTGTATGTTTTTTTTGTGCTATTAACTTCTTTTTCTCCCATAAACTTTTTGCATCATAATTTGATATAAAACAATTATAATTTGCAACCAAATCATTTGATTTTTTTATTAAATCATTATTTAATTCAAAATTTTCTTCTAATAATTTATTAAAAATATTTATATCATATTTAATAAATCCTAAATCTGTTTCAATAAAACTCATTTTATTTAATAAATTATAATTTTTATTCTTTAATTTAATTTTTTATTTATTTAAATTTGTATTACATCTTTTCTCATTTAAAACACCCATTATAGACGCTAAAATATAAGATAAAATGTAAAATCAATAGTAGGAATTTCACCTACGATGGTCTTCCTTTTGTTTATTTGAAGATGTGAAAGACGAAATTTGAAAACATAATGGTCGTTCTTGTTTTTCTATCCAACAACTCGTTAATTTCATTATGTTTATAGAAGAGTTTGCATCTCTTGTTCTAAATACGATTTTTTTTGTTTTCGCAACTCACGCAGTTAGAACAAATTAACAGACGAAACACTTTCTTTCCTTCTTTATTTTTGTAGTATTCCAAATCCTTATTACAATCACAACATTTTTACTTGTATTACATTCATTTATTGTAGGCATAAAATGATAACAAATAAATTTAATAGAAAATTATTTTAAATAATGCGAGTAGTCATAGAAATCCAAAGGTAATAAACAAAGACAATCATTTAGTATATGCTGTTCCTCACCAACATTTTACCAATTCAATAGAAAATTATTTAAGTATATTGAAATCATGATTACAAAAATTAAACGGATTAACACACGCAGAATTGAAAGAAAATATAACCAAGACCATAAGAAATATTTCAAAAGAAAAACAAAACACGAAAAATTAAGAAGAATTATTTATAAGTTCTCATATAAAATGGGCGTTTTAAATTTGTATTAAAATAATTGAATTTTAAATTTAAATGATTTTTTATTTGGTGGCAACTTTACACCAAAAGGTCAAAATTTAACAAAACTGTTAACGATTTCTAAGTTTTCTGTTCTATGTTGTTTATTGAGGCGGTTGTTTTTCCTGCTCCTGATGCATCAAAAGGCTATTTCATAAACTTCTGTACTCAGCTTGAGCCAATTTACAATTCCAAGATGGATATGGATATGGATATGGATATGGATATGGATATGGATATGGATATGGATATGGATATGGATATGGATATGGATATGGATATGGCGTGGTAAAATGTGCAAGGGGGGGACAAATAATTTTTGTCCGTTTATTCATTTGATAGTCTTTCTATTAATTGATTTTTTGTTCCGTCTGTTGATAATCCTAACTCCTTACACTTATCTTTTAGTTTTTCAACTGTTAATTTCTTTAATTCACTATTTTTATTTGTATTACTTACTACAGACTCCTTATCAACATCTTTTATTGGTTCTATTTCTACTATCTCCTTTTTTGCTTCGCTTTTTGCTTCGCTTTTTGCTTCGCTTTTTGCTTCGCTTTTTGCTTCGCTTTTTGCTTCGCTTTTTGCTTCCTTTTTATTACTAGTATCTTTCTTTAAATCAAATATTTCTATTTTTGGTTCATCAATATCAATTTCAGCGGCAGTTTCGCATTTAGTTGATAAACATGTTTTTTTGTTACATTTAGGTGAAGAATTATAAAATATGTCATTCATTATAAAATTTGCCATTTCATCAGTTTCATTATTATTACTAATAAAATTTTTTTTTTGATTACTAGATAATTCAGATGTTTCTAATAGTTCTAATTTTTCATTTATTATATATATATCATTTTCAATTACAAATATTTTATATAATATATATACAGATAATAACAATATAAAAAATATTATAAAATATGTGATTAATGTGTTTATATTAGCAAATATATTAGAAATCATTTCTTAAATTGTCATTACATAATTTATTTTTAATTTCTATCGCATAATTAATAATCTCATCATTGAATTTATGTTTTTCTAATAATTCTATTGCTATTGTTTGTTTTGAACCTCCGCGTCTTATTTTATAATCAAATACATATTCATGTTTATTAATATCAACATTTATTTTATTTGCATTTACATGTAAGTTTATAAAATTATTATTTTCTGTTTGTTCCTCTAATTCAATTAATTTATGATAATGAGTTGTTATTATTGTGCGTATATTATTAATCTTTCCTAAATATTTAATTATTGAATATGCCACTGATACACCTTCAATTGGTGGTGTTGAATGCATTGGTTCATCCAATAAAAATAAACCATGTTTATTTGTATTTTTTAATTTATCTGCACATATTATCATATTATTACAACATTCTGTTTCTGCTTCAAAATAAGATTTTATACCAACTTCATCATTCAATCTCATAAATGATATTATAGCATCATATATTAATAAATCTGCTTTATATCCATAAACTAATCCAATAGTTTGTGATAATATTATATTTGATGCTATTGATTTTACATATGTAGTTTTACCTCCAGCATTTACACCAGTAATTATGATATTTTTTTCTAAACTAACAGGATTTACAACCTGATTATCTTCTAATAATGGATTTTTAATATTCCATATTTTTGAATTTGTATCTGTTATATAATTAACTTTTACATATAATTTTTTAAGTTTTGTTATTGAATTTATAACATCTAATGTATATATTATTTTTAATAATTTTATTATGTCTTCTTTAAAATTTTCCCTTTTCCATAATTTATATATTGATGATAAATCATAATTAATATTTGATAATCTTTCTATAAATTCATTATTATTTGTAAATTCATAATCATATAAATAATAATGTTTCCATATATTTTTACTTGATTTTATTAATATTATTGATGTTTTAATAAATGTTACTAAACCCTTCATTTTTTCTAATAAACGTTCACGTGTTTTATAAACTACATATGCTAATATAAATGTTTGATATATACTATATATATATACAAATATATATATAAATAATGTAATTAATTTAAATATATCTTTTTTAAAATTACCTGTTGGTTTAAATAATATTTTTAAACATTCATACATCATATAAAAATAAGTTGATAAACTTATTGTTAATTTTAATTGTGCTGTTAAATAATAATACGGTCCAAATATTATTGATAATGGATATAATAAACATGATAATGGCATAAAAAAAATTTTATATATATGATATATATTTAAAAATAAATGATATTCATTTAAATTATTAAACCAATATAATGATGGAAATAATAAATTTATACTTAAATTTTCATCAATTTCTTTTTTTAATGTCATAATCCATAAAATATCCTTTTCATTATTTTTAAGAACATTTAATTGATAATTAAATATCTCAAAATTTATATTTTGTCTTTTTAATAATAATTCTTTATTTATTATTGGATTTTTTATTATATATTCAGCTATTATTTTACCACCTAATGTTGTTTGTTTTTTTTTAAACCATTCATCTATTTTTGTATCAATATATATATTATTTGATATCTCTATTTTATCTTTTATTATTGGATCTTTTAATATTGTATCTAATAAAATATTTATTTGTTTATCTGATAATTCTAATTGTTTATTAATATCTTTTATATCCATAATTAACAATTAATAATACTTTTTTTTACCATATAAATCCACATAAAAAAATGATATTTATACATATATATTAATATATGTATATTTTAATTATTTTTGATAATAATATTTATAAAATTTATAAAGAACCTTATGAAACTGATGAAGATACTCATAAAAGAGGATGGTTTATTATAAATAATATTAATAAATATAAAAATTATGATGAATTAATATCACGTTCAATTATTTATTTAAATGAACTAAAAAATAATATGATTTATTAAACGGTTTTTGGTTTACGTGTTGAAGTTTTTTTTGTTTTAATACCACTTGGTGTAGTAGCACGTTTTTTAGTAGTTGATTTTGAAAGTGGTCCAAAATCAAATATGTCATTTTTATCCATATAATTTTGAAATCGTTCATCATTTAATACACGAGCAGCTAATAAAGCAACAGCAGCAGCAAATGGTGCTAATTCAACAGAACCACCCTTTTTACAACCACAACCTCCCTTTGCAGCAACAGCAGGTTGAGCAACAGCAGGAGCAGCAACAGCAGGTTGAGCAATAGCAGGTTGAGCAATAGCAGATTGATTATTACCTGTAATGACAGCACTAGCTTGATTAATGGCATTTAATGCAGTATCAATACCAAAACCTAAATTTCCGCCTTTTTTTGCTTGTTTTCTTAATAAATTTTTTGTTTGTAATGTTAGAGCATCTAATTCATTATTATTTAAATAACCACCTTTAGTTAGTTGTTGTGGTTCTTGTTTTGGTAATAACATAAAACTAGCTTTAGTATCTGCATAACATCCACCTTTTGCAACAGTTTTAGCAGCATCTTGATATAACATATAAGCATCATTTACTCCAGCATAATTATGACAATTACCTCCTCTACGTTGTTTTTTTTGTTTTTCTAACATATTATATTCTATTATTTACTAATATTTTTTTATTTATAAATATAAAAAACTAAAAATACAGCTAATAAAGTTGTTATAAAATTTAATAATATAAAAAATATTAAAAAAGGTATTATATAATATAATAAATATATTAATATTGGTTTAACTATTTCTGTTTTTATTTCAGGTTTTAAAAACTCATTTTTAATAAATGATATAACTAAATTTAATAATTGTTGCGTCATTATAAATATTTTGATTACCTTATTAATATACAGAATGAAACAACAATTATTTAAAAATCCGCAAAAAAAAGGAAAATATTATATATCTCAATATAATGATAAATGTTTTTGTTATTTAACTAATGTTAAAATATATAATATTAATTCAAATAATAATGATAATATTATAATTGATGTTAATATATCTGATAAAGAAGCTGATATTATAAAAAATATGGATGAATTAGCTATAAATACTATTAAAGAAAATTATAATGAATGGTTTGACGAAGACGAAGATAATATAATTAATGCATATATTAATTCATATATTGAAGATACACCTTTAAATTTAATTTTAAGTAATAAAATAAATACTGATTTATTTATAAATGATGATGAAAAATCATGTAATGAAATTATTAATTATTTATTATTAAATAAAAATAACAAGGATATTACTATAAATGTCAATATTGTTTATTTAGGTATTTTTATTAAAAATGATATTATTACTAATAAATGGGGTATTAAATCATTATATATTGATAATAATAATACTTCTACTCAAAATGATTTAAGAGAAGAAATAGAAGAAGAATGGAAATATGATGTTATTAAATTTGAAAAAGATACAAAAAATTATATTATTGAATTAGAGAATAAAATTAAACTCGCTAAAAATATATATGAAGATATAATTAATGAACCAAATATAAAATTATGGGAAAATAAATTAGAAAAACTTAAAATGGTTATTTTTAGAAAATAATATTTTATCTAATGATAATAGAAAGATATATTTAAATGGTTGCTCAGGATAATAGTAGTTCATCAATTGTAATATCATTTTCAATAGTTATTTTATTAGTATTAATTTTACTTCTTCTTTTATCATATAACTCTCGTAATAAAAATATGCATGATATTGAACGATTTGAAGAAGAAAGTTCAAATACATTTAATGAAGGTTTTTATAATGATAAAGATATAGAACATTTTAAAAACCTTCATAAAGAGGAACAATTTGCTGATTCTGTTGCTTCTCATGATACATATACTAAAACATCTGAATTATTAAAACAAAATTTTGCCAATGTTAATCCTGCTTCAGATTCTATTTCAACATTCTCAGGAGTTAATGGTGAATATTTTGAAAGTGGTCCTAAATCTACTGGACCTGCTAATTTATACACCGATCCTACTTCTTGTTTAAGAAAAGAAACAATTACATCACAGGATTTATTACCCAAAGATGCACAAAAATTAAAATGGGCTAATGTTAATCCTTCATCTACTGGAAATATTACTGATCAAAATTTTTTAACTGCTGGATATCATGTTGGTGTAAATACTGTTGGACAATCTTTACGTAATGCTAATTTACAATTGCGTTCTGAAATACCCAATCCCCAAGTAGCTGTAAGTCCCTGGATGATTTCTACTATAGAACCTGATATACGTCCAACTACTCTTGAAATTGGCAGTAATCCTACTTTCTAATCAAATGAAACATAGCATTTTGTAATTAATATATCGTTTTTTGGTAATGATATCTTTTTTTTTTTTACTGTTTTCTTTTGAATATTACGAGACATATTATCATATATTATTTTTTGATTTAATAATGCATATGTTATTACCTTATTATTAAATGCCCATTTAAAAAAATTTAATTGTCCTATTGTGGTTTCTATTATTAATTCACTATTATTTAAACTTATAAATGTTATTCTATCATGTCTTCTAAATGAATCAAAATTTATTTTTTTAAATGATTTTAATTGTGATCTGTAATCTAAATATAAATTTATTTTTTTAAAATTATTTTCACTACCTATTGGTAAATTATAATAAATATTATTATCTGTTATATCCACATTATTTATCCAATATATCATATTATTTGTTTTTGCATATATTGTTACTAACCAATCTATCATTCGTAATGATAATTTATGTTTTCCATCTATTATTATTTTTAATATTTGTAAATATTCATCATTTTTTGAATAAAATGATGTTAAAGATGATAATAATAATTCTTTTCCTGTATCAGACATTAATTAATTTAATATTTTTTTCTTTATATATACTTATTTAATCAATATTATCATATCAAATATTAATGCTATTATCGCTAAACATAATAATATACCTAATGTTTTATCCCATATCAATATATATATATTTAAAAATGATAATAATAATAATAACCAAAAATTATCATAAAATTCTAATATATATTCAGGATATGGAACTATTGGTCTTAAACCATAAATTATTAAATATCCACTTAATAAACCAATTAATACATATTTTATAAATATTATTATATTCATTAATCTTCTATAATAATTATTCTATTTTCTTTTCAATAATTATTATAGAAAATGTTAAATTTCGCTTCTATTGATGAAGCTTTTCCAAATGATGATAAATCTAAAAAAAAAATAAAAAAATTATCATCTAGTAATGATGATTGTAAACCATTACAATCTCCAAATTATTCTGTTGCTGAATTTAGTTGTAATGATCCTAAAAAAATGAATGAAATTATGAATTCTAGTTTATCTTTTAATGGTAATATAAATAATAATCCTTATATTCCTAATAATACTAATAATACTAATAATAATACTAATAATCCTAATAATACTAATAATACTAATAATACTAATAATACTAATAATACTAATAATACTAATAATTATTTAAAAGATGGTGTTAAATCTTTTGATTATGATGAATTTGATGCTTATTTAAATGTG
>Ga0172367_10008737_pt1 | contig 11270 bp, 10 predicted proteins | sample Lak10m_FD_114542 | JGI IMG/M metagenome (GOLD analysis project Ga0172367, IMG submission 114542) | Freshwater microbial communities from Kabuno Bay, South-Kivu, Congo - kab_022012_10m | ecosystem: Environmental > Aquatic > Freshwater > Lake | place: Democratic Republic of the Congo: South-Kivu...
ATCAGAACTTCATCGTCGCTACAGTGGAAGACTTGCGATGCAAAAGTCTCTCCAAGATAAAATGGTGGGTGGTGCATCGGGGGGTGTTGTTCTCAGTAAAAAATCAATTACAAATATTGAGACCATGAGGACAAAGGTCACTCAAATTGAAGGTATTCTAAAAGGAACTCTTGCAGTAGAAAAGAAAGAACTTGACAATAAAAAAAGATTAGAAAGTGGAAAGCGTAGAGAAAAACAAGAAGAAAAATTAGAAACAAAACCAAATGCAGAGAGGGGGCAAATGAAAATGCCCAGTGCTCCCCGACTTGGTATTTTGGATTGGATTAAAAACTTTATAGGCAATATTCTCCTTGGTTATTTTGCAGTTCGGTTGATTGATCATCTTCCAAAAATAATGCCGATTGTGAAATTTTTAGCAAATGCTGCTGATTTTATTATTGATATTGGTGGAAAACTTTTAGATGGACTTGCTACTTTTCTTGATGCAGGATATAAATCCTATGATGCAACTCGTGGTTTTATAAAAAATTTCGGTGGAGAAAAAGCTGCTCAAAAGTTTGATAAATTTGTAGGTACTATTGACACAGTTTTGTTTTTAACGACAGCTCTTGCTGCAGACTTACTACGTGAATCCTCAGATTCTACACGAATGGATAGAGCTCGCCGTCGCGCTGCCGCATCTGTGGTGGCTGGCGATGAACAGCCAGTAAGACAAAGACCAACTGTTACTACCGGACAAGGTGGAAAACCAGCAGGACCTAGGATTCCTGGAACTGGACCCAGAATTACGGGTGATGTTTCTGGTGGAGGTGGAGGTAAATTTAAACTACCAAGTAAAGCTAGTATTCGATCTGGTGGAATAGCATCTCTTGTAATGTTAATTCCAGATATAATCAATTCTGGAATGTTAATGTCGCAAGGGAGACCAAAGGATGGAATAAGAACTTTTCTGAGTGCTGTTGCTGGTGTTGGTGCAGGCATGGCCGCGGTGGCAGGAGTAACAGCTGGAGCAGCTGCATTAGGAATTACTGGAGTTGGAATACCTGCTGCTATCGCTCTTGCTGTAGCTGGATTTGCCGCATCATCTTTGGCTGGATCTCTTGCATATGAAGGAACTGATGCACTACTCAAAAAAATGGGATTGGTTGATACTGATCCAAAAACAGGAAAACCTTATGCATATAGAAGTGGTGGCGTCACAAGAGGTGGAAAAAAACAAGGAAAAGTTAAGAGAGCAATGGGCGCCACAACAAAAAAAGGAAAGTATAAAAGAGTTCTGAAGAAAAGACCAATTCAACCATCACAAACACGATTCAAAACACAAGATAAAAAAGTCAGACAAGTATCTGAAGATTTAGATAAAACAAAATACTTTGGTCCTATTTTAGCAGTGTCCTCAAAGATTATGGAGGATGAAAAACCTAACAAAACTGATTATAAAAATGTTGGATTAGGATTAAACTTATTGATTGCAAAAGGTATTGAGGATGGACAACTCAAAGGTGGTTTAGTTGCTGCATTTGCTGAAGGTGGCATGGTTGATGATGAATTTTTATCAGCAGCAGAAAAAGGAAGTGATATTAGTAACTGGATTGCAAGAACTTTCCAAGGAGAGATTGAGAGTAAAGTCGAAAAGAATTTAAGAATGATCCGTGAAAGACAGGATGAAAAAGAAAAACAAGCAACAGATGAAACTACGGAGACTGATGTTCCTACTGGAACTGGATCTCTAAAGGGTAATACAAATGCGGAAAAAGTTTTTAACTTCTTAATTGGCGCCGGATTTACAGAACAAGCAGCTGCTGGTGTAGTTGGAAACTTAATGCAAGAGTCCGGTGTTAATCCAGGATCTCATCAAATGGGTGGAGGTCCAGGAAGAGGCATTATGCAATGGGGAACTGGTGCTGGTAGTGGTGGTCGATGGGATGCTTTGTCTGCCTGGGCAGCATCTTCAGGAAAAGATCCGTGGGAATTAGACACTCAAGTTGAGTGGATGATGAAAGAAATGAGATCCTATGGAACGTACAATCGTTTAAAGGGTGTAACAAATGTAAAAAAAGCAGTTGAGATTTTTGAGAGTGAAATGGAAAAAGCAGGAGTTCCGAACTATCCAAGAAGATATCAATATGCTGCTGATGCTCTTGCCAGTTTTGGTAAAGGTGGTGCTGGTGGAAAGGGTACTGAGATTGATCTTGGAAAGGGTTATGGATCTAAAGGAGGTAAAATTGCAGGAGAACTTGGAAGATATTTACAGAAAAACTTGAGGCAGGGTCCAGATTTCCAAGCAGTTACAGAACACCCAGAGCACGGTGGTGTCAGAGGCACTCACGCTAAAAATTCTTATCACTATTCGGGAAGAGCAATTGATATTGGAGCATATGCTAACGAACAACCTAAAATTTTAAAAGCAATTGCACAATTTAACAAAGAGAAAGGAGTAAAACCAGTAGAGATTTTAAAAGCGGGTGACCCAGGACATAGCGATCACGTTCATGTGGCTTATGCAAAGGGTGGTTTTGCCAGAGGACTTACAAAAGCACTCTTAGGTGAGCGTGGTGTTGAGTTTATTCTTGATACGGACACCACAAGAGCACTGGAAGATAACTATCCAGGTTTCTTAAAAGCATTAAACACTGCAAACTATGATGGTGCAATTAATGTTTTAAGAAACTATACAGATTATGCAAGTCCTGATGGTGGTAGCACTAATGTTGTTATGGTTCCTGTTCCTGTTCCAACTCCAATTCCAATTGGTGGTGGAGTTGGCAGAGGTGCGGTATTAGGTGGATCCTCAGGAGCACCTAATCCAATTTCCGAACATATGTATCGCAACAGTTAAATAGTGTAGAGGAAATCAGATATGTCATTACTTGTCTCAAAGAAAGCTGAATCCGGCAATGTTACTCAACTAGAAATCAAATCCAATAAAAGCGGAACAGTCAGTTTGCTTGCGGGTAATGCACTAGTTCGTTTAATGTATTTTGAGAGTATCTTACAAGACACTGTAAAAGCAACAGTGGTTTTTGCAGATACTGGAAACTCTGTCAATGGTCAATCAGTCATTGAGGGTTTGCCTCTGGTTGGAACCGAAGAAGTTAATGTTACAATTCGAGATAATAATAATCAATCAGTCAAGGTTACAATGTATGTGAATAAAGTAACTCCAATGATTGAGGAAGCAAAGAAAGCACTGACTGCAATTAACTTAGTCTCTGAGGAGTTTCTAAAGAATGAGACTGGAGAAGTTAGACTTAATAATCGCTACAATGGTAAAATCTCAGAGCACATTAATAAGATCTTAAAGAACACATTAAAGACAAAGAAAAAACTTGATATCGAACCCACAAGTAACAATTATAATTTTATCGGGAATAATCGCAAACCATATTATGTTCTGAACTGGTTATCAAAATATTCGGTTCCATCTGTAGCAGGAAAACCAGGAAAAAGTGGTGGATTTTTCTTCTTTGAGACTTCTGAAGGATTTAAATTTAAGTCTATTGATGGATTGTTTAATCAAGAACCGAAGAAATCTTTGATTTATAATCAGAATGTGGATAAAGACGGTAAAGTTCCTGCTGGATATTCGGGAAAAATTTTATCTCATACACCAGACAATGCAATTAATGCTCAGGAAAAATTTCAGATGGGAGCATATGCAACTCGTCTGGTAATTTTTAATCCATATACTTGCGAATACAAAGTGATTAAAGAGGAAGCTTCTAAAGAGGGTGTGAATTTAGGCGCAAAAGATTTACCTAAACTAAATGATAAGTTTAAAAGCAAATTTACAAGAACAACATATATGTTATTGGATCCAGGAACTCTTCCAACGGGTGATACTTCAGAGCAAATTAAGAAATCAAAAGAGCAAAACTTTGAGACGCAGAAAGTTTTAAATCAGGCAATTCGTCGTTACAATCAAATGTTTGCTGGAATGGAAACGATTACAATTCCTGGAGACTTTGGATTACACGCTGGAGATACTATCTTTATTGATACCCCAGGATTGAGACCAGAGCGTGATGACTCTGTAAATAAAGAAATTGGAGGTAAATATATAATAGCAGACTTATGTCACTACATTTCCTCAACAGAAACTTATACCAAACTTAATCTTGTTAGAGATTCGTTTGGTAGAAAAGGTAATCACACAAATCGTATTCCATTATAACAATGTCAGACAAAAGTATTCAACAACACATCAATGATGATAAGGATTTGTTAGAGAATCCAACGCTTTCTCCACAAATGCGTCGTCACGTCGAAGATGAGTTAGATCATCTTGAAACATATCAGGCAAATCACCCTGATGAAGAGCACGACCCAACAGCGTTTGAAATGTATTGCGATGCACATCCCGATGCAGCAGAATGCAAAATCTACGAGGATTGATTTAAATGGAAGGTGGTGCTCTTTTTAATCCTGGATTTTTAGGTGGTAGTTTTAACTGGTGGGTTGGACAAGTCACCGATGATAAAGAGTGGCGTGAAAATATCAATGATAAAAAAATAAAGAGCACCAGTGAAATTCCTGGATGGGGATATCGTTATAAAGTTAGAATTATTGGACTTCACGATCAAGAAGAGACCAGTTTAAAATCTAAAGACTTACCCTGGGCACAGGTGATGTATCCAATCACATCTGGGGGTGGTCAAGGTGGTTCTTGGCAGACACCTGCAGTTCGTCAGGGAAACTTTGTATTTGGATTTTTTATGGATGCTCAGGACCAGCAGGTTCCTGTGATTATGGGCATTTTAGGTGCGAATGCACAAATCGATCAAGAAAATACCACAGCTGCTGGAGGAGGACAAAACTATACGCCGCAGAGTGGTTATGGCGGACAAGATCCACCACCAGATAGAGGTGCAAACGACACTAATTTAAAAACGGAACAACCTGCACAAGGAACAGCAGCAACAGTTGGAAGTCCAACAGCAGTGCATCAAGAAAATGCTGCTGATAAAATGAAAACGGATGTGATGAAGCAAAGACATCCGTTAGAATGTCCTGATCCACAAGCAGTGTCTCCGATGAAGGGAATTCAGACAACATTACAGAATTTAACAGATCAAATACAAAAAGTTCAGAGTGCATTGAGCAGTTATGCAGACGCTGTGAGTAGTGTGCTTAATTCTGCTGGAGCAATTGCTGATGCTATTAAAACGGCAGCCTGCGATATCGCTAAGTTTTTGATGACAATCATTCAGTTAATTCGTGACTTTATCAGTGATTTATTTTCTAAGATTTTGGAACCAATCTTTAAAATCGCACCACCTACAACACACAATGAACTCCTGGATAAACTGATTAAAGCACTGGAATTGATTTCCTGCATCTTTAATAAAATTGGATTGGGTCTTTGCGATGCTGCAGAGCAATCTCTGAATAATGCAATCAACAGAAGAGGAGGAGATACCACAACAAGTCCCATCACTCCACCACCACTTCCTCCAGCGGGTTATTATTACCCAGATCCAGTTTGCTCTGTGGAAGAAATTGTTGGAGACTTGATTGGAAATAACATCAATGATATTATGAATGGAATGAATGCTGGACTACTTCCAATCTATGCAGAAGTATATAATACGCTCAAAGATTATGGATTAGAAAATGAAATGCCAAACATTAGCGATTCGTTTGGTGATGCTGTTGAGACATTGAGTGGTGGTGTAAGTGCTGTAAGTGGTGGTCTTGACACATTGAGTGGTGTGGTTGGAGCAGTCAGTGGTGGTGTTGGTGCGTTGAGTGGTGGTATTGGTGCCATAAGCAATTTGAGTGGTGGTTTGGGTAACATTGATATTGGAAGTCTTGGTGGATTTGGTGGTATCGGACAAATTGATATGGGTTCTGCACTTAGTTTCATCAGTGCAATTATGAAAATGTTTGGTTGTGATCCAGAACCAGTCTTCTCTGCTAACGACACACACACGCTTAAAGAAGGTGGCAGTGGCAAACCAAGCAAAGATGAGCCACAAAAAGCACAAGTCATTGCAAATGCTGCATCCAAGAAAGGGGGTGAAGCAATTATTGAGACAATCCAAAATATTCAGGTTCCTGCACAATATGCTTTTGAGGTTCCATCTGGAGTTCTGGGACAACAAGTTGGTACAATTCAGCCTGGTCAAGGAGGTGGGGCATAATGGCAATCGCACCAATTTCTGAAGATTTAATTCGTGTTGGATATATTAGTAAGACGGAGGGATATGTCAAAGGACTAACAGTTTCTGATGCAAATAATTATGATAAACTTAATAGTGGAGTAAAATATGCTCCTATAACAAGAACTTATGGTGTAACAAATAACGGTGCAGGTAATTATGCATTCACAGGTGCTGCCACGGGAAGTAACCCAACTCTGAATGTAACCGTAGGAGATACATTAGTATTTAATTTAGTTGCTGTTGGTCACCCATTTTGGATTAAAACAAAAAAAATTACGGGAATAACTGATGGTGTAACCACAGGAAAAGTAACAAATAACGGACAGGAGAGAGGAACAGTTGCTTGGGACACCACTGGAGTAAGACCAGGCACTTATTATTATGTCTGTCAAAATCATACATCAATGCAAGGAATAATCAATGTTGCCCCTCCTCCTGCGGGAATACTTTACATTTTCCAGGATGGAGATGGAAAAATCAGATATTTGACTATCGATCAGGTTAATCAATTAACAATCAAAGATTTGCTCAGAAGTGATGTGTGTAAGACAACACCCAAACCCTGCACATCTCCACTGATTAATTTTTTTGGTGGTGATGGTATTGGTGCTGAAGGAAATGCAATTATTGACAGAAATGGAGTTATTCTTGCCGTTGATTTGATTAATGGTGGATATGGATACTCAAGTCGCCCATTAGTTCAGGTTATTGATCCCTGTGACAATGGAAGTGGGGCACTTTTAGATACAGAAATTAAGGATGGAAGAGTGGTTCGTGTGATTGTGTTGGATGGTGGAACGGGATATCTTCCTCCACCACAAACAGCACCACAATATCCAGCATTGTTGCAACTCAAAGATGTTATTGTCAGAAGAACCGGAATCAATTATAATTGTGGAGTAGATGAAATTACAGTATGTATTGATAGAAACGGAACCACCGTAACAGAGCCAAACGGAACTGTATTGTCTTATCAATGCGATCCATTTGGAAGAATTCGTCAGGTTCAGGTTGTTCGTGGCGGAACATTTAGTGAAAACATTCGTATCTGTATTCATAGCAAAACAGGTGTCAATGCAGAACTCATTCCAATCTTTGATGTCATTCGTGACCCTCTTTTTACCGAGAAAGAAAAAGATTTTAGAAATGTTATTCAGGTCTATGATTTGATTGGTCTCAATGTTCAGGGTTATGTGGATGGAAAACCATATTATGGAAGAGTTTATTTTGAGAATGATACAAAGTTTGCTGGTGTTCCTGGAACAGGCAAACCCATTCCCGTTTATACCACAAGATCCGGAAGCATTCAGAAAGCAACTCAAAATACAACAGGTGATTTGGTTAGAATTGTCGGTGCTGTTGAGACAGAAACAACGGAACCAATTACAACACAAACACCAGCAATTGATATTGCACCAAGAACGCTTGATATTGCACCGCCAGCACCTTCACCTTCCCCTTCCCCTTCCCCAGCACCTTCTCCATCACCCTCACCAGCACCTTCACCCTCACCAGCACCAGCAGCTTCACCCTCACCAGCACCAGCACCTTCACCCTCACCAGCACCTTCACCCTCACCCTCACCATCTCCATCTCCTGGTGGCGGCGGTGGCGGAGGTGGGTTCGGTTACTAATAAATAACAAAAAGACATCTCTCTATATTTTATGGCAGAAAAGAAAACATTTGATGCACAACACATTGAATTTCAAGGTGGGGGAAGCATCACTTCTGGTGGAATCACAGAGAAAAAAGATGTAACTTCTGCCATCAAAATAAATGGTGCGGATGGAAGACATTTTGTTGATTTAACAAAGGATGGCACTCGTAAAGGATGGACGACAGTTAATGCTCCTGGAGCAGTTCAAATTAATGCTGCTGCGGACTTAAAAAGTGGTGGATCCAATCCAAAAACAAGACAAAATGGTATTTTCATTAATGCAGAAAATGGTGATATTGTCATTCGTGCTGGACGAGGCAAACTTAGACTTGAGGGAACTGATGTCGAAATTACTGCCACTGGGTCTGGAAAAGAAGGATTTTTCACAGTTCTCGCAAAAAATAGCATCAAAATGGATGCAAATAATATCACACTGAATGCAAAACAAGCATTAAAGTTATTAACGACAGGTCTTTTAACACTGAATGGAAAAATGGGAATGTCAATGCTTGCCCCTCTTTGTAATGGGGCATCTGCGGCAACTCAATCCAGACAAAAGAAACCTGGGCAAATTGGAAGATCGTAAAAGGAGGAATTATGCCATACAGTTTTGATGAAGTGCATGTCTATAAAGGACAGCACATGGTATGTAAGGAAAAGAAAATTCCTACTGCTCTTGGTGTCGGTCCAAAAAAAACTGATGGGTCAATGTATTGTGAAGGACCTCATCAAAATGGTGCTGTGGGAGAATTTTCTTTTCCAGCAGAGGGTGTAACACTTCTGGGTCAGGCATCGGATAATATCAAAGGACCAAAACCAGTATATGCATTGCTGGTAAAAACCTATGCACGAATTAAAAACTTTCTGAAGGTTGATACTCAGTTAGTGGTAAAGTTAATCAAAGCAAAAGTCATTTACACGGAAGTGTTAATGGCAAGAACCAAAAACTTTATTATTGATCACCCCAGTGAAGCAGGTAAGAAATTAATTCACGCTTGTCTTGAGGGACCAGAAAATGCAGTGTATATTCGTGGTCGTGTCACCAATAAGCAAAGCATTGTCTTTCCATACTACTGGAAAGATTTGGTTGATTGGACAACAGTGACCGTTAATCTTACTCCCATTGGTGCTCATCAGAATGTGATTGTCAAACGATTTGATGAGACACAAGTCTATCTGCAAGCCAATGGTGGAATGCCGATTGATTGTTTCTATCACATCTATGCAACACGTAAGGATGTTCCAAGATTGATTACAGAGGTGGAAGGATAATGCCTGCTTTTCAATTTAAAGATTATGGAACTTTTACTGGTCCTCAAAGTATCAGTGGTGACTATAATTATGATCAGATTTCACTTGAGGTTGAGCCTGCAGTTGGAGGAAATCCACCCAAGTGGTCTGAAGATTTAGCATCAGACAGTGCATTTAAACTCACTGACCTGGCAATGGTTCTGTTTCATACTGATGGAGACTATGTTGGTTTTTATTCTCCAGGAACATCCACACAAGTCATTAATCTTGCTCATAGTGCAGGAGAAATTCCACTGTTTAATATTAGATCCAAAAATACAATTGTCAGTGGGCAAGTGATTGTGAATGATAAGATCATTGGCAATCAAATGATTACTTGCAATGGACCAATTATGGCAAATGCCACAATGACACTTACTGGAGTGGGTGATGTTGCATCTAATATTAATCTGGCAAAGACATTACCTGCAAAACCATTTGATATTCCACATCCATCCAAAGAAGGACAACGTTTGCGTCACGTTTCTTTGGAGGGTCCAGAGATTGGTGTCTATTATCGTGGCAAGTTAAATGAAGAGCACATCATCTATCTACCAGACTATTGGAAAGATTTGGTTGATGAAGAGACAATCACTGTACAATTAACTGCTTGGAAGTATTCTGATCCAACACTTTATGTTAAAGATATAACTGCAGAAAAGATTACAATTGGATCCGAAAGACTGACAAAAATCAATTGTCATTATACTGTGTATGCAGAACGTAAAGATATGGATAAATTAATTGTGGAATACGAAGGAACATCTCCAAAGGATTATCCAGGACAAGATTGGTTGAATTTAAGAGGACAGTGAAATGGGTTTTATTTCGACAACACTTTCATTAAGCGAAGGATTAACCAATTCCAATAGTGTTCAGGCAGAAGCGCAATCTGTTCCTGTTACTGAAGCGATTGGCATTTCTTCTGCAACCGTAACCAAATGGATTGCACCAAGTCAAGCAGTCGATCAATTAGCATTAAACGTATTTAATAAAATCACTCAACGACAACTGGACATTGCAACATTGGGTGGAAACACTGGACTTTCTTCTGCTTGTTATAGTGCAAATACTGCAGTGGTCACGAGTCTTTATGGGAGTTTGGTGAGTGGTGTTGGTGTAACCTTTGGTACGACGCTGGGTATTGTTGGTGTTGGAACTACGACGAATGTTGCTTTTGGATCTATCAAATATGATACGCTGCAAGCATTCCGTTATCCAAATATGGAACCCGCAACATTAAATTCTTCCACAGACAACCCATTGGACGGTGAAGGTTATGTGACACTTACTTCTTCTAATCTTGGAATTGGTAAGAGTACTCGTTATACGACAGGTGCAGGATCAAATGCAGGAACTGTTTTTGCACTTCAGAGTAGTGGATGTGCAAGTTATACAGGAATTGCAGCAAGTATTAGTTCCGTCAAAGCACAATATGATACAGAAAGTGCAGGAATCGTAACGTTTGTAAATAATGTGAATGTAATTAAAGGATTTAAAAATACTTCACAGTTAGAATATTGGTCTTTAAATAAATCAAGTAATAATTTATCTGTTGGAATATCAAGTAATAATTCTGTGCTCACTCTTCTGTCTGACCCCGTATATGGAGGTCCCTATTGACACCTGACACCCGTTGTCCTATAATCAAAAGGTAATCAACAAACAAACCAATGCAAGATGAGTATTTGACACGCTGCGTGGTTGATCCGCTTAAGAAAACCGTCTATCTGTATTCCAATGAAGGGTCAGAAAAGCAAGTGTCCTGTGAAACCGTTGATGAGTTTATGAACGTGTTAGACTTTGTTCGTCGTACAGTGGGTGAAGACACTCTCTCATACGCAAATCCACTTTAAGTTCCATTTTCGGGGCAAAAAAATCTCCGGTAATTTTTTCACGCGATACTTTTTTAAAGTATGAACCTATACAGAATTAATCTTAAAAATCTTAAAGACGAACCTGTCAAAACAACTCCAGAAAATGTCAAAGAGGCAAATGAGGCACTTTTTACTGCAAAGTGGAATTTGCCCACTGCAGCAAAACACTGCGGAATGTCACAAAAAGAGATGAAATTGACATTTTGGGAGTATCTCAAGTATAATCCAATCACCTACTCTGGGTGATTTCTTGGGGCGGTGGTGGAATCGGTAGACACACC
>Ga0172367_10008738_pt1 | contig 11270 bp, 9 predicted proteins | sample Lak10m_FD_114542 | JGI IMG/M metagenome (GOLD analysis project Ga0172367, IMG submission 114542) | Freshwater microbial communities from Kabuno Bay, South-Kivu, Congo - kab_022012_10m | ecosystem: Environmental > Aquatic > Freshwater > Lake | place: Democratic Republic of the Congo: South-Kivu...
GAGCAAGAATCCTTCGGTCATTTCGACTAATCAACGAAACAGGATAAAGCCCCTCCAACGTAACATGTTGTCGGTAAAGCCCTTTATATACTTGTATTTGTTGACGTTGAAAGGCAATTTTATGGGGATAGGATGTCCCTTCATAACTATCAATGATGGTCATCTGTAATTCAGTGGGGGTTAACGTACCATAGATACAATCAAAGGAAGATAGGGGCATATAAAACGCTCCCACTACATTGGCATTTTTGACTTCGAAAATTAGGTAAGCATTGCCAAGAACATTAGGACGGGATGATTCCCCATATAAATAAACCCCACTCCTTAAGGGAAGATATGGGAAGTAAAGTGACTGGACTTGGGCTTTGACCATTGGCACCCCCATACCGATTAAGCCAATTAAAATCAAAAAAATGGCAGTTACTTTAGACTTTAAAAGTCGGAAGAACAAATACCACCATCGCTTAACAAAATTTGCCCCTGTTTCTAAGTTTTCACATTGGTTGATCATACTTTTTTCGACTCCTCTATAATTAATTATAGAAATGGTGGGGGTCGCTTTCAGACATTCACAAAAAATTTTAAATTTCCCTGATTCATTCATTGAGCAATCAATCTCGGTTTAATCATGAAACTATCTAGTAAAAATTTAAGTATCAGACTAGAAACCATCTATGATGCCATCATTGTAGGGGGCGGCATGGGTGGGTTATCAGCAGCGATTTACCTGGCAAGATATGGCTTAAAGTGTTTGGTAATTGAAAAGGGAAAGGGGCGATCGCTATGGATGCAAGACCTCCGTAATTATTTAGGTTTACCCCCAGACACCCCAGGCAGAGATATTTTGAAAAACGGAACTCAACAGGCGATTGAGTGGGGAGCAGACCATCTGAGAGGATATGTGGAAGATGTGGTCGATGAAGGGGAAACTTTAGGGGTGAAAGTCAAGGTTGGTAAAACAGAAAGTATCTATCCAGTTTTTCGGAGCAACTATCTAATTGCAGCTTCAGGGATCATTGATCATTTACCCCATCTGGAAAATATGCAAAATGTTTATGATTATGCTGGTTATACACTCCACGTTTGTATGATTTGTGATGGATTTGATATGTGGGATCAAAAAGCAGTTCTCATTGCTGGTTCAGAATCCCAAATCAATGCTGCATTTGTTTTAAATTGGTTCACTCCCTATATTTCTGTACTGACCCACGGGCTTTGTTCTATTAGTCCTGAAATGAAGTATAAATTGGCAGACCATGGATATCCTCTTTATGAAGCCCCGATCGCCAGATTTTTAGGGGAAAACCATCAAATGAGTGGGATAGAACTGGTGGACGGAACATTAATACAAGCAACTACTGGGTTGATAAATATGGGTTCTTCCTATCATAACCATTACTTAAAGGGCATTGCCGGACTAGAATGGGACGGGGAAAACCTAATTACCAACGATATGGCTCAAACCAGTCATTCTCGTATTTTTGCCATTGGTGACTTAAAAAAGGGGCTGAATCAAGTTTCCATTGCGGTTGCTGACGGAACCCTGGCTGCCACTCAAATCTGGCGTAATATCCGGCGTAGCAGCCCCGCTCGAAAATGGTTAGCTAACATTCAGGTGGCATCTTGAACAGTGTCAAGTTTTAATTCACTAACCCCTTAGGTGGTGTAATTTCAATGCGACGAGACTCTAAATCGACGATGGGTACAATGGCCTTAACAAATGGGATTAGGATTGGCAGGACTGACTGTTGATGGTGTTGCAAATAATCTGAAAACGGTTCAACTGCCAGCAAGTCGTTTCCAGCAGTGATCACATCCTTGACTACCCCAATGGGTTCCTGACTGATGTGATCAATCACCGTTAATCCAATGAGGTCCCTAACATGATATTCATCCACCCCTAACTGGGGGCGATCGGTAATGGGAACCATCAACTTGGCACCCCGTAAAGCCTCCGCATCATTGCGGTGATGAATACCCGATAGCTGAATCACATAAATTCCCTTCCCATCTACAAACCGTCCGTGGATTAATTCAACGGGGTAGGGTTGGCAGTGGTCTTTCGGCAACAACCAACGAGTTCCTGGGGTAAGAAAACGCTCCGGAAAGTCTGAGTCTGGATAAACCCTAACTTCCCCGTTTAAACCCTGGGGAGCAACGATTTTACCAATGGTTATCCATTCATCCTCCGGAATAACCAGATTGGGATTGTCATTAGGGGAGTCCTTAGGAACCGGGAGTTGGGTGAAGGGAGGCATCTCATCACTGTATTTGAAGGGGAAATAAATTAATGGCAGTAGAATATTCTGTCATCTAAGTTACTCTTAGATAAAATTATAGATGTCAATGGTTGAACATTTGGGAAGTGATGCCCAATTTTATCCTACTTCCCTCAATGACTGGTACAATTCTAACGGTAAGTTTGAGGAAATTTTCATGTCCAGAACTTGGTTAATTTCTATTTTTAGTTTGTTAATTTCTCCCCTGGTCACAACAAGTCCAGTCATGGCTCATAGTGTCCAAACAGATTACTGGATGAAAGCTGGAGTAATGGAAATTCAGTCTACATTCAGTACGGGTGAGTCCTTAGAAGGGGCACCCGTTTCCATCTATGCCCCTGGTGTAACCCAGCCTTGGAAAGAAGTTATAACGGATAAGGATGGTAAGTTTGAGTTTAAGCCTGATGCCTCCTTGCCTGGCAACTGGACAATTAAGATTGGTAGAGGAGACCATGGCGATATTTTGACCGTACCAGTGGGTAAAGAGGGAGTGAACATTCAGTTGGTGAGTCAAAACTTGATGGATAAACCCCACCGCCACTCTATCCTAGGTCAGATTCTGGTTGGCGCAGGGGTATTAACTGGTGGCGTTGGACTGTGGCTAGCCAAGCGTCCTGCAAAAGGTTGAACGTTCCGACACCATTAATTTGAACTATGATTCAATAGTGGGTGGTGGTAAAAAGGGAAGGATTTCAGTGGGATTGTAGGGGCGTTGCCCCCAAATCCCCAACCAATTCCTATCCTTACTTGTTTAGGACTATCCAGTAGTGTAACAATTCATCTATCAAAGGAAGAAGGTTAGGGATGCGGGTAGCGATCGTTGGGGCAGGTTTAGCTGGACTGGCAGCAGCAGTTGATTTGGTAGATGCTGGGCATGAAGTGGAAATTTTTGAATCGCGCCCATTTGTTGGAGGTAAAGCTGGTAGTTGGATAGATGGCAATGGTAACCATATTGAAATGGGGTTACATGTGTTTTTTTTCAACTATGCAAATTTGTTTGCCCTCATGGAAAAGGTGGGAGCTCGTCAAAATTTGTTAGCGAAAGCCCATACCCATACTTTCATTAACCGTGGAGGTCACGTAGGAGAGTTGGATTTCCGTTTCCTAGTTGGTGCTCCCTTCAATGGATTAAAAGCATTCTTTACAACGAATCAGTTGTCATGGTTAGACAAGGTCAGAAATGGGATTGCCCTTGCCACCAGTCCAATTGTTAGAGGATTGATTGATTATGAAGGAGCCATGGGTCAGATCCGGTCTTTAGATTATTTGAGCTTTGGGGAATGGTTTCGTAGCCATGGGGGATCCAATCATAGTCTGAAGCGGTTGTGGAACCCCATTGCCCTAGCTTTGGGGTTTATTGACACTGAAAATATATCGGCTCGGTGTATGTTAACCATTTTTCAAATGTTTGCAGCCAAGACCGAAGCTTCAAAATTAAATATGCTGAAAGGGTCTCCAGATGAGTACCTCCATAGACCAATTGTGCAGTATCTAGGTAACCGTGGAGCTAAAATCTATACCAGACGAGGAATCCGAGAGATCGAGTATGAACGTGTTGATACCCATATCCAGGTAACAGGATTGGTTGTATCCAATGGAGAAGAAACAGAAACCATTACGGCTGACGCCTATCTTTGTGCCTGTGATATTCCGGGTATTCAACGTTTATTACCCCCAGATTGGCGGCAGTGGTCAGAGTTTGATAACATTTATAAGCTAAGTGCTGTTCCTGTCGCTACTGTTCAATTACGGTTTGATGGTTGGGTAACGGAACTGAATGATACCCAACAACAAAAACAACTCCATCATGCTGCTGGCATCGATAATTTACTCTATTCTGCCGATACGGATTTTTCTTGTTTTTCCGATCTTGCCCTTTCCAGTCCGGCGGATTATTACCGCCAGGGTCAAGGTTCCTTGATTCAACTGGTTCTTACCCCTGGCGATCGCTTTGTTGCCATGGGAAATGAGGGGATCGCCCAATACTCCCTTCAACAAATTCATGACCTTTTCCCTTCTTCCCGACAATTAACCATGACTTGGTATAGTGTGGTAAAACTTGCCCAATCCCTTTATCGTGAAGCCCCTGGTATGGATCCGTTCCGTCCTCCTCAAAAAACCCCGGTGGCTAATTTTTTCCTGGCGGGGAGCTACACCCAACAAGATTATATTGATAGTATGGAAGGTGCTACGATTTCAGGCAGGCAAGCAGCATCAGCAATTCTAAATTCCCCAGGATTCTGACAATCGTCCAGTCCACGGGAACGAGAACCCAAAGCAGTTGATTGAATGGTTTACTAGGGGCGGGTTAACCATGTCCCCAGATGTACACCCATTAACCCCAAGATTCCGCTGCCACCCCAATATAACAAGGCGGTATATTCTTGACCATTCTTGACCAATTGAACTGTATCCAACGCAAAGGTAGAGAACGTAGTGTAGGAACCTAAAAACCCAACAAAAATGAATAATCCCAGTTGGGGGGGAAGGGAAACATGGTGGAGAAATAAACCCGAACAAAACCCTATCCCTAGCGTCCCGGTCAGGTTAATAAAAAATGTACCGTAGGGAAAGTTAACCCCAAAGCGTTGAGTGAACCAAAGGGTAAGAAAATATCGACTCAATGAACCAACAATTGCACCCAAACTAATGGCAATGGAATTTTTGACTGCGGGGTCGTCTAAAATTTTAATCAGCATGAACAAAGAACTATAAGGAACAAGGACTCAACGTGGATGGTTTCCTAAATTTACACAAACCTAGTGGCTTAACATCCCATGATTGCGTAATCCGGGTACGGAAATTATTGCATATTAAACGGGTGGGACATGCTGGTACCTTAGACCCTGCTGCAACGGGGGTATTACCCATTGCCCTAGGACGAGCAACTCGTTTATTACAATTCCTAACCACGGACAAAGTTTATGAAGCATTAATTCGTTTTGGATACCAAACTAGTACAGACGACCTGGAAGGAGAGATTATTCGGCAAGCCCCACCCCAGGCAATCACTGGTTTATCCTTGGCACAAGTCCAAGCTCATTCAGCACATTTCTTGGGAAAATTCTCACAAATTCCTCCCCAATATAGTGCGATTCAGGTGGATGGACAACGGCTTTACCACCTTGCCCGAACTGGACAAACTGTGGAGGTACAACCCCGCTGGGTACAGGTATTTGATTTACAAATCTTGGATTGGATCCAAGGGGACTACCCCGAGTTACGGGTTACAATTGCCTGTAGTGCTGGAACCTATATTCGTTCTATTGCCAGAGATTGGGGAGAACGGGTACAAACCGGAGCCACTTTAGCCCAATTAATTCGTACCCAAAGTTGTGGATTAAAGTTATGTGATAGTCTCAACTTATCAGAATTACAAACTCAAATAGAGTTGGGTCAATTCCAACCCATTCATCCAGAAACAGTTCTTGCCCACCTTCCCCAAGTCCAACTGACCCCCCAATTGGCAAAACCATGGTGCCACGGTCAACCTATTTCCATCAATCTGGTAGACATTCTGCCAATCAACCATGAATTACCCCTTTTACCCCCTACCGTGCGGGTTCATCTTCATGACAGAACGTTTTTAGGAATTGGAAAAATAGAATCTGAAAACCCTGAAGCATTGGCTGTTTGGGGGCAAAGAATACAATTGAGCCTGATTCCTCAGGTGGTTTTTATGCCAGAGCCTTGATGGTTGACTCCAAGTCTCAACCCTTACTGCAGAGTGGGGAGAAATTAACTGGTTTAGGAAATTTCGACCATGATGATAGGCTCTGGATAATGTAAGGAAGGGCAACTTTCAGTATTTGAAGGAATCATCCTGTGATAAACTTTTACTATTCAGGATAAAACTAAATTTCAAACCCATAGCTACAAATTTAAATGACAGTAGTCCTAAACAAGTAAGGATAGGAATTGATTGGGGGTTCGGGGGATTCGCCCCTACCACCCCTCTTTAGTCTTTAAGTTTTTGCCTTTTTACCACTACCCAAATGACAATGTTAACCTTCTGGGATCAACGATATGGGCAAACCGAATACGTTTATGGCAAGAAGCCCAATGATTTTTTAAAGTCCGTTGTTCATGAAATTCCTAAAGGCAGGGTTTTATGTTTAGCTGATGGAGAGGGGAGAAATGGGGTATTTTTAGCCGTTCAAGGATGTAACGTCACTTCAGTGGATCAATCGTCGGTAGGCTTACATAAGGCATTGAACTTAGCGGCAGAGCATGGCGTAGTTCTAGAAACAGTGGTAGTTGATTTAGCTGAATTTACTATTCAACCCAACCATTGGGATGGCATTGTTTCTATTTTTTGTCATTTACCGCCTGTGGTTCGGGGGTATATCCATCAACAGGTGGTTTCCGGGTTGAAGGTAGGCGGGGTATTTGTATTAGAAGCCTATACTCCCCAACAACTTCAGTATCAAACTGGTGGTCCTCCCACTGCGGAATTAACCATGGAACTCCAAACTTTGCAACAAGAATTGTCAGGATTGGAGTTCAAGCATGGCGTTGAATTAGAAAGAGAAATTCAAGAAGGTTTTCTCCACCAAGGACGCAGTGCAGTGGTGCAACTGCTTGGATTTAAAAAATAAGTTATCGTTAAGGACAATACAATTCCCGGATCCATGACCCTACCAGTTCCCATTACCAACAATCCGTTGAATTTACCCTCCCACTCCCAATCTGGACAGCATCCAACAACTCCGCCTGTTGAGTCAACTCAAGAAACAATCCGGATTCGGGGTGCGCGTCAACACAATCTGCAAAACATCGATTTAGAAATTCCCCGAAATCAGTTCATCGTCTTTACCGGGGTATCGGGTTCGGGAAAATCATCCCTGGCATTTGATACTATTTTTGCGGAAGGACAAAGACGGTATGTAGAATCTCTCAGTGCCTATGCCCGACAATTCTTAGGTCAAGTTGACAAGCCCGATGTTGATGCAATTGAGGGGTTAAGTCCTGCTATTTCCATTGATCAAAAGTCTACTTCCCACAATCCCCGTTCAACGGTAGGTACCGTCACAGAAATATATGACTACCTGCGGTTGCTATTTGGACGGGCGGGGGAACCCCATTGTCCCCATTGCCATCGCTCCATTATTCCCCAAACCATTGATCAAATGGTGGATCGAATTATGGAATTGCCTGAACGCAGTCGGTTTCAGATTTTGGCTCCAGTGGTCAAGGGTAAAAAAGGAACCCATAAAAAATTGCTGCATGGTCTAGCAGCGGAAGGGTTCGTCAGGGTTCGGGTCAATGGAGAAGTTCGGGAGCTGGGTGATTCCATTGAATTGAATAAAAATCAGGTGCATCATATTGAGATTGTGGTAGACCGCTTGGTTAAAAAAGAAGGACTGGAAGAACGGTTAGTGGATTCTCTTACCACCTGTTTAAGACGTTCGGAAGGTATGGCAGTGATCGAAATTATGGAAGCTGAACAACCCACTTCCACTGAACGATCGAAACCGAGGGCGATCGCCATTGAATCTGCCACCACTAATCTAATTTCCTGGACAGACCATTTATCCAACAATGTATCAAAAGCTGCTGAAACCCCTAAAGATTATGCCAGCCCAGCCCATCATATCCCCCCCATTCCTTCCCCAAAGGAACTAATCTTTTCTGAAAACTTTGCCTGTCCGGTTCATGGCGCGGTAATGGATGAATTATCACCCCGTTTATTTTCCTTTAACTCCCCCTATGGAGCCTGTCCCGAATGCCATGGGCTGGGGAGTTTACGCACCTTTTCCCCAGAATTGCTAGTACCCGATCCAAGCCTGCCCGTCTATGCCGCCATCGCCCCCTGGGCTGATAAAGACACCAGTTATTTTTTATCCTTACTTTACAGTGTTGGCAAAGCGTATCACTTCGATATTCATCACCCCTGGAATCAACTTACCCCAGAGCAACACCACATCCTCCTTCATGGTGCCGAGGATCCAATCTTTATTGAAACCGACTCCCGTTACAGTCAAAATCAGGGGTATTTCAAGCGGTTTGAAGGAGTGGTATCGATGCTCCAAAAGCAATACGATGAGGGGTCAGATACCGTTAAACATAAACTGGAATCCTACTTAATTCATCAATCCTGTCCTGTTTGCCACGGTCTGCGCCTGAAACCAGAATCCTTAGCCGTTCGTTTAGGACCTTATCGTATTACTGATTTCACTAGGGTTTCCATTCAGGATTGCTTAGGGAAAATGAATACTTTAAGCGGGCAAAGTACACCGGAGAATATGGCTACCTCCCCCCTATTATCAAACCGACAACTCCAAATTGCCGACCTGGTACTAAAAGAAATCCGAGCTCGGTTACACTTTTTATTGGATGTTGGCTTAGATTATTTAACCTTAGACCGTACTGCAATGACCCTATCCGGGGGTGAAGCACAGCGCATCCGATTAGCCACACAGATTGGTTCCGGTCTGACGGGTGTACTCTATGTCCTAGATGAACCCAGTATTGGTTTACATCAGCGGGATAATACACGACTGCTCAATACCCTGTCCCGACTTCGAGACTTAGGCAACACCCTAATTGTGGTGGAACACGATGAAGAAACTATCCGTGCCGCCGATCATTTAGTTGATATTGGACCAGGAGCCGGGGTGCATGGGGGCAGAATTATTGCTCAAGGGGATTTAAATGATCTCCTACAAGCCCCAGAGTCCCTAACTGGAGCTTATCTTTCCCGTCGCAAACGAATTATCACACCCCTACTACGAAGACCAGGTAATGGGTTAAAACTGAGTATTAAAGGCGCGCATCGAAATAATCTCAAAAATATAGAGGTGGATATTCCTTTAGGTCAATTAGTTTGTGTCACTGGCGTTTCGGGTTCGGGTAAGTCTACGTTGATGAATGAATTACTGTACCCAGCGATACAACATCATTTTGGTCATAAGGTTCCATTTCCCTCTCAATTAATAGCGGTAGAAGGCTTAAACCATCTGGATAAGGCAATTGTCATCGATCAATCCCCCATTGGTCGTACTCCGCGTTCCAACCCCGCCACCTACACAGGAACTTTCGACATCATTCGCCAGATGTTTGCGGAGACGGTGGAAGCAAAAGCCAGAGGTTATAAAGCAGGACAGTTTTCCTTTAACGTCAAAGGGGGGCGTTGTGAAGCCTGTGGCGGGCAGGGGGTGAATGTGATTGAAATGAATTTTTTACCTGATGTTTATGTCCAATGCGAAGTTTGTAAAGGGTCTCGTTATCATCGTGAGACGTTACACGTAAAGTATAAAGGGCAGTCAATTGCTGACGTATTGAATATGACTGTGGAGGAAGCCACTGAATTCTGTCGTAATATTCCCCAGGCGGTGGCTCGATTGCAAACCCTAGTGGATGTTGGTTTGGGTTATATGCGTCTAGGTCAAACTGCCCCTACCTTATCTGGCGGGGAAGCCCAGCGAGTGAAGTTGGCAACTGAATTATCCCGACGGGCAACTGGTAAAACCCTTTACCTAATTGATGAACCTACCACTGGGTTGTCATTTTACGATGTTCATAAGCTGTTGGATGTGGTGCAACGCTTGGTGGATAAGGGGAATTCGGTTTTGATGATTGAACATAATCTGGATGTGATCCGATGCGCTGATTGGGTGATTGACTTGGGTCCAGAGGGGGGCGATCGCGGTGGTGAACTGGTGGCAGTGGGTACCCCGGAATCAGTGGCTAAGGTGCCCCATTCCTACACGGGTCAGTACTTAAAACCCCTCTTAACCCCATAGGATCTAGCAGTTATGCCGGGCGCATTAATTGTTATTGCAGGACCCACTGCAACGGGTAAATCAGGGTTAGCCTCTGCCCTTGCCCAGCGTCTCCATCGTCCAATTCTGAATGCTGACTCTCGTCAAGTTTATCGGCACTTTAACATTGGCACTGCTAAACCCAGCTTAAAGGAGCAACAACAGATCCCCCATTACCTAATTGATGTTTGTGAACCAACTCAGGTTTTTACCGTAGCTGACTACCAAGAACAAGCGATGGCGGTATTAAATCAAATGGGCAGTTTATCCCATGGGAACCAAGGTACCGTTGATCCAAGGGTGCACAATGAATCTACCTCTATTCCATCCTCTCCAACCCCCTTACTTGTGGGTGGAACCGGTTTATATATTCGATCCATTACCCGGGGTTTAATTATTCCTAAGGTTCCTCCCCATCCCCAATTACGAGACCAATTGACAGCCTTGGGACAGGGACAGTGCTATGCTTTGTTGACCCAAGTTGATCCGGTGGCAGCTCAAAAAATTCATCCCCATGACGTTGTCCGTACCCTGCGGGGATTGGAAGTTTTTTATGTCACTGGGAAATCCGTATCAGCCCAACAGGGGGAAAGTCCTCCATCCTTTCCAATTTTACAGATTGGTTTGGATTGTTCTAGGGATGGCAACAATGGCGATCCTTTGGTGTATCGCATTCAACGACGCACGGAACACATGATAAAAGAAGGTTGGGTTGAAGAGGTGATTCAACTACACCAGTGGTATGGATCCCAATTACCCTTACTAAAAACCTTAGGGTATGAGGAAATCGGACGTTATTTGCAAGGAAAAATTTCACTGGATGAAGCAAAAGAGCAAATCATATTACATACCCGCCAGTTTGCGAAACGCCAACGTACTTGGTTTCGATCGGTTCCGTTGATGGAATGGTTTGATTGCGATCGCCCTGATCTCTTAAATGTTGTATGGCAGCGAATTGAACAATTTCGCACTCTCAATGGGATTGAATAAGCCCAACATCAATTCCCACCGCAGATTTGATTTCATCCATAGGCAAGGGGTCTGGAACAGTGTTATCTTCAATTGCAAAACTGACATATCAACCGTCCACTTTACTGACAATGGTTGCTTGTTTGATGGCAAACTCGTCAGGGATTGGACGGTGGAGGACAACTGGAATCTCACCAATTTTTGACAACTTTAATATGCCAACTGCCAAGTGCCCTCCAGCCTTTGGGCTATTGACTCC
>Ga0172367_10008739_pt1 | contig 11269 bp, 7 predicted proteins | sample Lak10m_FD_114542 | JGI IMG/M metagenome (GOLD analysis project Ga0172367, IMG submission 114542) | Freshwater microbial communities from Kabuno Bay, South-Kivu, Congo - kab_022012_10m | ecosystem: Environmental > Aquatic > Freshwater > Lake | place: Democratic Republic of the Congo: South-Kivu...
AAAAATCAAAGGCCGCATCGAGCAAATGCAGTCCCGCCCGCTTGTTTCGGTTGTCATGCCGGTCTATAACCCGCCACTCGATATGCTCGAAGAAGCTATTCGCTCTGTTCGAAACCAGCTTTACCCTCACTGGGAACTGTGCATTGCAGATGATGCGTCTACAGACCCTCGCATACGCCCCTTGCTTGAGGATTTTGCCCAGAAGGACCAGCGCATCAAAGTTCAGTTCAGATCACAAAATGGTCATATCTCTGAGGCTTCAAACACAGCCATAGAAATGGCGACTGGCGACTGGATGGCGCTGCTAGACCATGACGACGTACTGAGCGAAACGGCCCTTTTTTGCGTCGCACAACGCATCATTGCACAGCCCCATGTGCGCATGATCTACAGCGACGAAGACAAAATCGATGAAGCGGGCCAGCGACATGGGCCTTACTTCAAGTGCGACTGGAACCCCGACTTGTTCTATTCGCACAACATGTTCAACCATCTAGGGGTTTATCAATTAGAGCTTGTAAGGTCAGTGGGTGGTTTTCGCACGGAATTGGAGGGTTCCCAAGACTACGATCTTGCCCTGCGGTGTACGGAACGTGTTACACCAGACCAGATAGCACACATACCCAAAGTGCTTTATCACTGGCGCGTGCATAGCGGAAGCACTGCAGGTGGTGCCGATGCCAAACCCTACGCCATGCTGGCGGGTGAACGGGCACTCAACGAGCACTTCCAGCGTATGGGCATCCAGGGCAAGGTTACGCTGATGGATTTTGGCTACCGTGCCCAATACCAATTGCCAGCCACGCCACCGCTCGTCAGCTTGCTGATTCCGATGCGCGACCACAAGGCTGTGACCGAGCTGGCAGTACGCAGTATTTTAGAAAAGACGACGTACCCCAATTACGAAATCATCATCATCGACAACGGCAGTGTCGATGCCGAAACCCTCCACTGGTTCACGCATATTCAGGCGCAAGACCAACGAGTCAGAGTGATTCGGTACGACCATCCTTTCAATTATTCAGCCATCAATAATTTTGGAGTTGGGCATGCCAAAGGGGAGGTGATTGGACTCATCAACAATGACGTTGAAGTGACCAGTCCCGACTGGCTCACTGAAATGGTGAGTCATGCGCTGCGCCCAGAGATTGGTTGCGTTGGCGCTAAGTTGTATTACTCTGATGGAACCCTGCAGCATGGTGGTGTTCTGCTTGGTGTTGGAGGTGTTGCAGGCCATTCTCAAAAGCACGCGCCCCGCAATAGTTCCGGCTATTTTTCCCGCTTGATGGTGATTTCCAATTTTTCGTCGGTGACAGCCGCATGTCTGTTGGTCAGAAAAGAAATTTTCGAGGCAGTAGGTGGTCTTGATGAAGATAACTTAAAAGTCGCATTCAACGATGTCGACTTTTGTTTGAAAGTGCGCGAAATAGGCTATCGCAACCTCTGGACGCCCTATGCTGAGCTCTATCACCACGAGTCCTTGAGCCGTGGTCATGAAGACACGCCCGAAAAGCAAGCCCGCTTTCAGGCTGAAGTGCTGTTCATGAAAGACAAGTGGGGTGAAAAGTTACTTCAAGACCCTTGTTACAGCCCGAACCTAACGTTGGATCATGAAGACTTCAGCTTGGCTTGGCCGCCTCGTGTTGAATCGATATAAACGGATTGTGAAGATGCATACATTCAACGAGTCCCAATACCTTGCGCTTTACCCTGATGTTGCCGCGGCCGTAAAAGCCGGTGCGTTTAAAAGCGGCTATGAGCATTATCAAAAGTACGGCAAGTCAGAGGGGCGTCAGCCAAACGGATTGTCTCCGCGCGAGCGTGCTGTTTTTCATATCATCGATAAGCAAGGTACGGGTCTTGAGATTGGCCCTAGCCATAATCCGATTGCGCCAAAGAAGAAGGGTTACAAAGTTCAGATTCTGGATCACTGCAGCGCAAACGAGCTTCGCGCCAAGTATCAGGGGCACGGTTTAAATCTCGACAACATTGAAGAGGTCGATTTTGTTTGGCAGGGCCAGCCTCTACCCGAACTCATTGGTAAAACGTATTATTATGACTGGATTATTGCCAGCCATGTAGTTGAGCACATTCCTGATTTGATTTCTTTCTTACAGCAGTGCGAGCAACTGTTGAAACCAAATGGCGTGTTGTCACTGGTTGTTCCCGACAAGCGCTACTGCTTCGATTATTTTCAACCTTTGTCGACTACAGGCATGTTGCTTGATGCTTATGCACAAAATCGCACGCGTCCTAGCGCCGGCCAAGTTTTCGATCACTTTGCTAATACGGCTACGGGCAATGGCCAGATCGCTTGGTCAACTAATTACAAGGGGGGGGGGGGACGCGCTCATTCACACGGTTCAGCAAGCCGATTCGCAATGGCACCAAGCCAATACAACTGATGAGTACACCGATGTGCATTGTTGGCGTTTCACACCCGAGTCTTTCGCTTTGATTCTTTCCGACATCAATCGGCTGGGTTTGGTAGGGCTTGGCATTCAGGCTCAGTTTCCAACCAGTGGCTGTGAGTTTTACGTGTCGCTAGGCTCAGTTGGGAATACTCAACCTCTACTCAATAGTGATCGCATTGAGCACTTGAAGAGCCTACAAAATTACTTGTGAGATGATGATGTTCGAATCGCTGGCAACAAACCTGGTGGTCTCGTGTTTTGACAAGACCTGGAGTCAGATCAGCAAAACCAAGAGGCGAGCCTCGTCAGGTGTGCAGCCACGCATCAAATCAATTTGATTCATCGATTTATTTGGCATTCTAATGAAGGCACAAAACGCATGACCCGGAATCTGGTTGTTGATCTCGACGGAACGCTTATCTATTCTGACATGCTGGTGGAAAACTTATTCTTGTTTCTCCGTCATAATCCATTGCGTGTGTTCGAAATGCTTTTCTGGCTGTTTGGTGGCAAAGCCAATTTCAAGATCAAGTTGGCTGACGCTGTCTTGCCCGAGGTTAAAGACCTTCCTTACAACCATACGCTGATCGAGTGGTTGCGGCAGCAGCGCAGCTCAGGTGCAAGGCTGGTATTGGCAACCGCCTCGGATAGGCGCATTGCCGGGCGCGTTGCTGATCACGTCGGTCTATTCGATGAGGTTATGGGTACGGAATCAAGCAACCTTTCTTCGCACCGCAAGCGTGCTGCTTTGGTTGAGCGCTTCGGAGAACAGGGTTTTGAGTACGTTGGCAATTCGGGGGCAGACTTTGCCGTGTGGCGGTCTGCAGCAGTCATTCATGTCGTAAATCCTGATCGTGGTGTGATAACGAAAGCGCGCAAGCTTGGTCCCGTCGGTATGGTGATTGAAGGGCATCGGGGCTATTTCGGAACCCTGTTCAAGGCGTTGCGCGTGCACCAATGGGCGAAAAACACGCTCATTTTTGTTCCGCTGCTGGCTTCTCACCGTTTTTTTGAGTTGCCGTTGCTGTGGAATGGACTGCTGGCCTTTGTCGCTTTCGGTGCCTGCGCTTCCAGCGTGTACCTGTTAAACGACCTGCTCGATCTACCGGATGACCGGCAACATCCCACCAAGCGCAACCGTCCGCTGGCAGCGGGAACACTGCCGATTCTGCACGCCTTGTTCCTGATACCGGGGCTCTTGGTCGCAGCCTTTGCGCTGGCTCTTTGGCAATTGCCTTGGCAGTTCGCGGCGGTATTAGCCGCTTATTACCTGCTCACATTGGCGTATTCGCTGTGGTTGAAGCGGGTGGTGATGCTGGATGTGGTCACACTGGCAATGCTCTACACGGTGCGCGTCATTGCAGGTGCGGCCGCGATGGCGCTGGCAGCCACGTTCTGGATCCTGACCTTCTGCATGTTCATTTTTCTCAGCCTGGCGTTCGTCAAACGCTATACCGAGTTGCACGACGCACGGCAGAAAGGCAAGAAGGACAAATCTGCTGGCCGTGGTTATTACCCGGCGGACTTTGAGTTACTGGCTTCGCTGGGCGGCGCCTCTGGGTATCTTTCGGTGCTCGTGCTTGCCCTGTATATCAACGAGGCGGCATCGGCCACACTCTACCGTTCGCCGGAATGGATGTGGGCGGCCTGTCCGCTACTGTTGTTCTGGCTGAGCCGTGTCTGGTTGCTGGCGCATCGCGGCCAGATGCACGACGACCCAATCGTGTTTGCACTGCGTGACTCGGTTAGCCGCTGGACCGGACTCGGCTTGCTGGTGGTTTTCGCGTTGGCAGCGCTGTGACCAGCGCGCCGGTGCTTTCCTGGGGGCGCTATCCGCGCCATCCGCAGCAGCCGCATCCGGTGCATTGGCCGGACGAGGTGCCTGGCAAGTTGCATCAAATTACCGGGGCTCATGTTGAGGGTGCGCTGGCCTTTGGCATGGGCAGAAGTTATGGCGACTCCTGCCTGGCTGCTTCGGATCAAGTTGTTTCCATGCGTGGCATGGACCGAATATTGGCAGCGGACTGGGCGAGTGGCGTCATCACCGCCCAGTCAGGGCTAACACTGGATGCGCTGATTCGCATCGCTCTACCTCGTGGATGGTTTTTAACTGTAACCCCCGGCACCCGCTTCGTGACCTTGGGTGGCGCGGTGGCCAACGATGTGCATGGCAAGAATCATCATGTGCAAGGCACTTTCGGGTGCCATGTGCGGCGACTGCTCGTGTACCGCAGCGACGAAGGGTTGGTGGTGTGTTCGCCTACCGAACGGGCCGATCTGTTCGCCGCGACGGTGGGTGGGCTGGGGCTTTCCGGCATCATCGTGTCGGTCGAGTTGCAGTTGCGTCGGGTGGTGTCGAACCAGATCGAGCAACGCAGCATCCGGTTCGGCGGCCTGGACGAGTTCTTCGACCTCTCTCGCCAGCACGACCCGCATCATGAATACAGCGTGGCCTGGGTCGATTGCCTCGCAACCGGTAAGCACGCTGGACGCGGCCACTACATGGCAGGCAACCATGCCAGCGAAGGGCCGCTCAGAGTCGCCCCGTCGAGCCGGATGTCTATGCCGATCAACCCACCGTTTTCTCTGGTCAATGCCTTGTCCCTGCGTGCCTTCAATGCCCTCTATTACTATCGACAACAGTCTCGGGAAGTACAAGGCCGCGTCGGCTACGCCCCTTTCTTCTACCCCCTGGACGGGATCCTTCACTGGAACCGGATGTACGGCAAAAAGGGTTTCCAGCAGTATCAATGCGTGGTCCCGCGCCAGCATGGCCGCGAGGTGATTGGCGCGGTGATTGCTGAAATCGCTCGCAGCGGCACAGGTTCTTTTCTTGCCGTGCTCAAGCAGTGTGGCGACATCGCCTCGCCAGGCCTGCTGTCATTTCCGCTCCCCGGCGTCACACTGGCGCTCGACTTCCCGCAGCGGGGGCCGGTGAATTCGCGGCTTTTTGGAAAGTTGGACGCGTTAGTTCACGAAGCAGGCGGACGCCTTTATCCGGCGAAGGATGCACACATGAGTGCATCCCATTTTCAACGGGCCTATCCGGCTTGGCGCCAGGTGGAAGCGCAGCGTGACCCACAATTGCTCTCCAGATTCTGGAGGCGCGTAACGCAATGAAAGAAACCAACCTGATTGCGCTTGTGAGCTTCCCTCGGTTGCTATGCCAACTTCAACCCATGCATTTTCGTTGGGCAACGCTCTCCGAATAGCCATTCACCAAGAGAACATTCACATTGAACATGCTTAATAAAAAACGGATTGTCATTGTTGGGGCAACATCGGCCATCGCCGAGCAATGCGCACGCTTGTGGGCCGAGGAGTCCCCTGTCGACCTGGTCTTAGTTGGGAGGAACTTCGCCAAGACAGAAATGGTGGCCACTGATTTGCGAGCCCGAAGCCCGGAGTCTAGCGTCAAGAGTATGCAAGCCGATTTTGCAGATCCTGTGGCAATTGAAGAACTTGTTGGTCGAATCGCGCAGGATGGTGAGATCGATATCGCCCTGATAGCGCACGGTTCCTTACCTGATCAGCAACAATGCCAAACAGACCTTGCCATAAGTAAAAATGAACTAATCATCAATGGGGTGTCCCCGGTTTTGTTTGCTGAAACATTCGTGGGCTGGATGCAAAAAGCCAATGCAGGAACCTTGGCCATTATTGGCTCCGTAGCGGGTGACCGGGGGAGAAAATCGAACTATGTCTATGGATCTGCCAAGGGAATGGTCACCCGTTATGCACAAGGTCTCCAGCATCGACTCGCCAATACTGCAGTAAAGGTCGTTCTGATTAAGCCCGGGCCAACAGATACGCCGATGACCGCGCATTTGAAGCAACAGGGCGCCAGACTGGCCAGTGCCGAGGATGTTGCAAAACAGATTGTTGCTGGCGTCAAGCGAGGCGCGGCAGTGGTATACGCACCTGCAAAATGGGCGTTGATCATGATGGTGATCCGGCATTTGCCACGTTTCGTATTCAACAAAATGGATATCTGAGTTTGTGGTGAACCTGTTCAAAGACAAAATATTGCTGGTTTTTGCACTGTCTGGCGTCACATTTGTTGCATTGGCTGTCATCGGTGGCTTCAGGATGTACTCACATGTGCCATTTTGGGATATGTGGGATGGTTATCTGGGGTTCTATGTCAAGGTCTCTGCAGGTGACTGGAGTGCCTGGTGGGCCCAGCACAATGAGCACAGAATTGTGCTGGCGCGCATGTTCTTCTGGCTTGACCTCGGTCTGTTCCAAGGTCAAGGCTGGTTTTTGCTTGTCATCAATTACATATTGATAGGCATGGCTTGCCTGATTTTTTGGCAGGCTTGGAAAGAGAAAACAACTGACGGTACCCCCTGGGTTGGCTATTTTTTGATTGCCTGGCTTTTTTCATGGAGTCAGGAAAACAATCTGACATGGGGTTTCCAAAGCCAATTTATTTTGGCGCAACTGCTCCCTCTTGCTGCATTTTATTTTATACATCGTGCAGCCGCAGCAGGAATGCACCAAAGTCGAGACTTCTACTTTGCTATTCTGTTCGGCGTGCTTGCGATCGGCAGTATGGCCAATGGCGTATTGGTATTACCGCTAATGACAGGCTACGCACTTCTTGCACGAATGGGATGGAAGCGCGGTGCCCTGTTGGCTGTCTTGTCGGCAGCATGTCTTTGGCTTTACTTCCATGATTTCAAAGCCCCGGCAAATCATGGTTCCCTCACCCAAGCCTTGCGCGATGACCCGCTGGGGTTGGTGCATTATGTCCTGCTCTATGTGGGCGGACCATTCTCTTATTTTTTTGGAAAAGAGGGAGTAGGTCAGGCCGTCGCAACGATTGCAGGTATCTTCATGGTTGGCAGTTCCGCTGCATTCGCTTGGCGCATTATGCCTGTTGCCCACAAGGCTACGTTGTCACTCGCACTTCTGGTTTTCATCTTGTATGTCGGTGGTACCGCGCTGGGTACTGCGGGTGGCCGGTTGATATTTGGGGTCGACCAGGCCTTATCCAGCCGTTACATGACTCCGGCGCTAATGGCATGGGCTGCGTTACTGCTTTTGTATTTGCCAAAACTAAAGGCCGTAAGTCAGCCTGTACGCGGCAAGATCTGGATGCCTTTCTTGCTGTTGGTGTTATTGATGCTCCCACAGCAATTGAAAGCATTGGGGTCCAAGCAAGATGTCTTATTCGAGCGCGAGATTGCTGCGCTTGCATTAGAGCTTGGTGTCAAGGATCAAGCTCAAATTGGCAATGTATTTCCATCAGCGGACTGGGCTCAGTCAATATCAGAGGTGCCCATTGCCAGGAATCTATCCATATTCGGAGTCTTTCCAATAAAGGATGCCAGAGAGACCGTTGGGCGCACGACTAACGAAACTTCACGGCTAGACCCTCTATGCCAAGGCGGCGTTGATGAAGTTCAATCAGTCGAGGGGGATGCGCGTTATCTTCGGGTGAGGGGGTGGTTTTTTGATCCCAATCGAGATATGGCCCCTAAATCGGCCCGACTGCTTGATGGGGATGGTGTTGTGCAGGGAATCATATTGACTGGGCAGCCCCGGCCGGACGTTGCTAGCGCAATCGGCCCCGCAGCCGGTGGTTCCGGTTTCAAGGGCTACGTTCAAGCCGAAGCGCAAGGCAAAACCTTGGTTCTCCGTGATCCAGAAGGTGATTGTCAGCTTGCCGAAACCGTGCCAGCCATTTTGTTCAATTCCGCTAAAGTGACGAATAGTTCCTTGGTAAGCGTCTCGGTTAGCCAGATTCAACCGCAAAACGAATGGACGGGCGGTGATTTTAACCGTTCCAGTATCCCGGGTTTGGCTGTTTTTGGTAGCTTCATAAATTCCGATAGCGATCACGGTTCGATTGTTCTGAAACTAAATCGGGGTGACAGACTGTTATATCGATCTGGCCCTACTGGTGGTCGGCAATTTATTCAGGTAGTTAACAACCCAGAATTAACGGCCTTATTACCATTAGCAACTGAGTGGGTCCAGCTTGAGTTCTCAAGTGAGCTACTACCGGAAGTCTTCGAGATCAAGTTCACAGACAAAGGCGATGGCTGGGGCGAGTGGTCAGCTGTTGCACTGAAGATACAAGTAAATTGATATGAAATTGAACATCACAGCTGGTGCAATCTCGAAAATGAAGTTGCATCAATCCAGGCTTGCCAAATTGCTGATTGTTATGCTGCTGGCGGCGCTAGTTATTGTGCCTTCCTTAAGTGTGGGGGCTGGTTTTGATAAATTGTTAATGTTTGTAATTTATCACGCAGTATTAATACTTCTGCCAATAGCATTTTGTGTCATTATGGCTTTACGCCGCGGTGTCGTTGATAGTGTCATTTTGCTCGCCATCGGCGCTTGCGGAAGTGGATTGTTTGTATATTCAAATTTCTGGTCATGGTGGTTAAAGCCAGAACTTGGAATCGGGTTTTCTGTATTTTGCTACATAATAATGTTTTTGTATTTGGTAAAGAATCTTAAGCCTTATATTCAAGCTGGTGATCTAGAGTCTTGGCTCGCACCGGTCGCGCTGTGGATTTTTTATTCGCTATACATACTCTCAGTTGGCTTAGCTCCATTTGGAACGAATGAGGTCCTTGCTAATGTTGCGCAACGATTCAGCCATCCATTGCCAATCGACAATCAACTGCCATATATCTTTGCTCAACAGATAGCCTCTGGGAGCATTAGCATACCTATGATTGGCGATTGGCTCAGCAGTGATCGCCCCCCCCTGCAGACTAGTTACTTTCTAGCATCAGGCGCTGTTTTTTTCACGCATAGTAGTTTGCACTATCAAGTTGCTTCTACCTTACTTCAGTGTCTTTGGGTTGTTCCGTTGTGGATAATTCTTCGCGACAGGCTGATCGGTCGCCTAGCGATGCTTTTCGCACTCGCCGTAACCATGTTTTCTGGGTTTGCCCTGCTGCACGGCCTCTTTACATGGCCAAAACTTTTACCCGTTTTCTTTATTTTGCTTATCTTTGGCATTCTGTTTGATGACAAAAACAGCTGGCTGGCAAGCTGGAAAATTGGAGGAGTGGCTGGTGGTTTGGCTGCTTTGGCCATGTTGAGTCATGGTGGTAGTTTGTTTGCCATTCTTGGGATTGGGCTGACCGTCTTGCTGTGGAAGCGTATACCATCGCCAGCATTCATTCTGGGCGCTATATCTGTTGGACTTGTATTGATGTTTACTTGGAGTGTTTATCAATCGTATATCGATCCGCCGGGCAACCGGCTACTCAAATGGCACTTGGCGGGCATAGTACCAATAGATGAACGAACCTTTAGCCAGGCGTTCATCGATAGTTATGGAGCGTTAAACAGAAATGAATTCTGGAGACTAAAGCTTTCTAATCTAAAAGCGATTTTAGGTGACCCCATGGCTTGGGGTGGTGGTTTGGTCCGCGCCGTGCTCCACTTGTCTGACGATAACCAGATTATGGTTTTGCGAACAACTCAGTTTTTTACCCTTGCTGCTGCCTTGGGGGTATTTGTTCTAGCACCGCTTGCCATTTTTTCGCGAGGTGACAGCGGGACGATGGTTGAACGCCGTTTGGGCATCCAGTTATTGGCCCTTTCGGCGTGTATTGCTGGGGTCTGGGTACTCCTTCTTTTTGGGCCCAGTGCCACTGTGATCCATCAAGGAACCCTCGCATTACTTGTTTTTCTTTATGTTGGAAGTGTTTTAATCGTTTTCAGCTTTTCAAAATATTTTGCCGTGGCTTTAGCGATTGCCCATTTTCTCTCCGTGATTGCCATCTATCTTGGTTCCGGGTGGCAAGTAGAGGGTTTAAATGCGGACACATCGCTCTATTTTCTAGCATTGTTTAGTCTCTGCCTTACTGTTGTAACAATGATTGTGGGTTCGCGTCCGCCAATTGCTGCCTCAAATGTTTAAAATGAAATCAAATATGACAACCAAGATACTTCTCCCCGGCGGCGCCGGTCTCGTCGGCCAAAACCTTGTTGCCCGCTTAAAAGCTCGGGGGTATACCGACATCGTTGTTCTCGACAAGCATCGCGCCAACCTCGCGGTACTCAAGCAAGTTCAACCGGATATCGTGGCCGAATATGCCGACCTGGCCGAACCGGGAGAATGGCAGCGACATTTTGAGGGCGCGGATGCTGTGGTGATGTTGCAGGCGCAAATCGGCGGCCTGGTGTACGAGGAGTTCGTGCGCAACAACATCGACTCGACCCGCCTGGTGCTGGATGCGATAAAGCTGCATCAGGTCCCGTATCTGGTGCACATCAGTTCCTCGGTGCTGGAGTCGGTGGCCGACGATTTCTATACCAGAACCAAACGCGAGCAGGAAGAAATCGTTCTGGCCAGCGGCGTTCCGAACGTGGTGCTGCGCCCGACGCTGATGTTCGGCTGGTTCGACCGAAAACATCTGGGTTGGCTGTCACGCTTCATGAAAAAAGTACCGATTTTCCCGGTGCCAGGCCATGGCCGTTACATGCGCCAACCACTCTATGTGGGTGACTTCTGCGACATCATTATCAGCTGCATCGAAAGCCGGAAGCAGGACGGGGTGTACAACATTTCCGGGCACGAGCAGATCGATTACATTGACATGATCCGCGAGATCAAGCGGGTGACAGGGGCGCGCACGGCGATTGTGAAGATCCCTTACGGGCTGTTTTATGTGCTTTTGTGGATTTGGGCGCTGTTTGACCGCAACCCGCCGTTCACGACTCAGCAGCTGGCCGCTCTGGTGGGCAAGGACGAGTTCGAGGTGATCGATTGGCCGGGTATCTTCGGGGTGCCTTACACGCCCTTCGCAAAGGCCATCGACGAAACCTTCAATCACCCGGTGTACGGCAAAGTGGTGTTGGAGTTTTAAGCATGGGTGAAC
>Ga0172367_10008743_pt1 | contig 11264 bp, 6 predicted proteins | sample Lak10m_FD_114542 | JGI IMG/M metagenome (GOLD analysis project Ga0172367, IMG submission 114542) | Freshwater microbial communities from Kabuno Bay, South-Kivu, Congo - kab_022012_10m | ecosystem: Environmental > Aquatic > Freshwater > Lake | place: Democratic Republic of the Congo: South-Kivu...
AGAACAGATTATCGATTTACCCCATGGGGAGGGGATTATGCCGACCAATGGATTGATAAAACAAATGAACCAAAAGGCTTTACTGGAGTAAGAAATGTTTCAGCTTGGGAAGCTTCTCAAGAATTAGCCAAAAATAACAAAGAAGCAGATTGTTGGATTACAGACATCTATGGAAATCAATATGGTTTATTCAAATCGTTGAGTGGAGTTCCAGTTTGGCAAAGACCGTATATTAACGGGGAGTTCTGGGTAAGAACCAATGGAGGTACAATCAATCCAGCAACTAAAGCACTGAGTTCAGTTTTTGATCAATTTAAACAAAATAATACAATATACAACGAACTAACGAGTAAGCAAATACTAGCTGTTGATTGCTTCTTTGATACATTGATGATTCAAACTTCAGGAGCATTTATTCTTAGCAAAATAACATATGATTATGAGGCTGATTCGATTTCTCTTAATACTGACGATACGAGATATAAGCAACTAACTGCAAACAAATTTGATTTTGAACAAACGTGGTTCCTTCCAGAAGAAAAGACAATAGTTTGCTTGTTCACGGAAACCAGCGCAACAGCTTTTTATCCAGTATTATATACATATAATTTGAACAATAGTTCGTTTAATAAAATTTTCCCAACAACTCAATACACAACACTAAAAACAAATCTAAGTTCATATACTCCAAAAGAAGGACGGTTTGTATATAACTCCTCAACAAGAACATACGGAATTACATATAATGCAAAAGATGCTAATGATGACATTGTCTTTATCAATTTAAAACTTAAACGCTTGGAGGATTTAGAACTCGAAACGATCGACATATATGAAAACAGAAATCCATATCGAGTCAATACAATGCCTCCAATTTTGTTTACTCAATACCTTTCTGTAATACCTGTTGTAAAAAACACTACATTCGCTTTAGAGGTCTCTGGATACAACAATCCAACAGCATACGAAATAATTCAAACAAGTTCAGGTGTAACTGAATTGCAAGTAACTTCTACTGGAACGTTTACAGGCAAACTGACTTCAGACGGGATTCATCACGTCAATTACACAATAAGTAACGACGTGGGATCTACTTACTACGCACTAACACTTTCCGCTACGTAAAATGTATATAACATTCGATACAGTATTACCAAAGACCGTTCCTTCGACTTTTAGTTGGGACAACGGACTTCCAACCGAATCTTCAGGTTTAGTAGATTTAGAAATTGATTCGGATGGAAATTATATTGGATATGCACCATTTGTATTAATGAGACTTTCGTCTGTGCCATTACTGGACGAAGCTGTGTTAGTACAATCTTATCAATGGTCGGATCTCGCTTCATGTACAGGGGAGCAAGGCATTTTAAATACTTGGGCAAATAAAAAAAGCGAAGAACAAGGTTGTAGACAATGGAAAGACATCGGTTCTTCTGCTTCTGAATACGGTTGTAAAGACGTTGATGAAAAAGATTCAAAAATTTACACAATCTTTAGAAAAATCGATTTTAATGATTATTATAACTGTTCACAAAATACATTAACTTCAGTTGGTTTTGATGAAAATTTTTACTGTCATGTGTATGTGATGCCTGGAGCTTATCAACCTTCGATGACTTTTACTTCGTATGTGACAGCTGAAGGATCAGAAGCTGTAGAAAATGTTTTATATCAACAAGAAAGCTTGAATGCAGAACAAAGTCCTGTTCTTGATCTTATAACTAGCGTTCGAGGGGAAATTATATGGAAATGGCAAAGATTGAGTTGTATTCCAACCGTTACAAACGGGAACTGTGAGGTGCCAGACCAAAGAAATTTTATTTCTGATATTAAATGGTCTGATGCAAAATGTTCTGGGACCAAAAGTCAAACCTGGAAACAAGCACTGGACAAATGCTTGGAGATTACTCCTGTTTTAACTCCTGAACCTTTGCGTACACAAAACGCAAAAAGACAACTCAAAATTATAGAAATTACACCAACCGCATACTTGAGTGCTATACAGCCCTCCGATCCTACTACTAGAACCTCCCCTTTGTCTGTCACTTTGACTTCCAGGTTTACAAAGTGTGGAAGCTTTCCTATCGAAAAAATTACTTGGGATCTAGGGGATGGTTCTCCAATTCTTACTCAAAGAAGGTGGTCAATTAACAATTCTTATCCGTTTGTTTATACCGGAGCTATTTCTAACGACGCGAGTGATCCAAGAAACTACGATGTCAAGCACGTTTATACAGTAACAAAAGATTCTGGCTTTACATTCTACCCAAGCATGACAGCTCACGCATATTCAACAGACACTAAAGATTGTGCCTCGACTGTAGTAGGTCCGATTAAACCACAAGAATACGATATGTCAACTCAAAACATTTCGTTACTGCAAACAAATGTCAGCGATCAAAAAGTATTTACCGCACTTGTACAAATCGGAGATGACGTTGCAGTGACAAAATTCGAAAATTAGTCCATTTCTTTTTTACGTTCGATAAATAATAAGCATGGCTACCGTCGTGACATTTAATTCTTTATCTGGAGTTACTGCTCCTGAATTAAATTATACGTACAAATTTTCGGAAGAATTGAATAAAGAATCGATATTTTTCTCTAATCAATTTGCATACAACAAGTACGAAATCTTCAAAAACTTACAAGACGCAGCTATAAGCAAACACAACATTGCGTTTTTGACCGATCAGCTCGAATTAAGCTCTGCATTTGAAGAACAACCAATGACTCTTACAATTTCTTCAATGCCTTCGTTGGTGCATTTGAAGCAATTGTCTGGTAGTTTGTATTTTCACCTAAATGGAACAGATGTTATTGGAAACTCTTCTTCAAAGACTCCAATGTTTTTTGTTTTAACTGAAGACAGCCAAGTTGAAATTCGAGTAAGCATCGATTCGTGTCTCGAAGTATCAAAAGAATATCCATACAAAATATACAAAGCAAAACGAGCAACGCTTGAAGAACAAATTAAAAGACAAAGATTTGAGCTCGACGTCTCTGGAAGCACATTGACCCTTAAAGCTAATACTTCTGAAGGTCCAAGGTTTGTAGCTTTTGATTGTTCTTCGAAACTACGAGCAACCGGGTTAATGTTGAACGATGTTTCTACTAACAATTATTTGTTTTCTGCTGTTCCAATATCCCGAGCAGAATTGAACAAAGGCACCCAAGCTGAAATGGAATCTATCAAATACTTTAATGCTTTTGAAACACTTGGCAATAAAAAGAACGTTTATATTCAAGAATCAGAAACGACCAATACACACTGGTTAATTACTACAACATTAAATCAGGTAGCAAAAAGTTCAAAAAATGGAGTCAATGTCAATCTCATGCCATTAAAAACTAATTTTACTCCAACTGGAACATTCCTAACAAAACCCAATGAATAGCAGATCGTACAACAAGTTATATTTAGCAAAAAACCGGGAACAAGGAAGCGACAAGCTCATTGTAGGGTATAAAAGCGACGTTTCTGAAATCCAATTTAAAAAAGACAAAGAAACGTATTTCCACATTCCAATATACACAACTGCTTTAGATTTGACAGCTAGTTCATTGGTTGAAGACGGAGCAATCGGTGGTCCGTTTCCGGCAGCTTCTGATCGTATTTCACAAAGCAGAAAAAATTACGGAACAACTACAAATAACGGTCCCATGCTTTCTTCTACAGCAAACGGTATGTGGTTTTGCTCTTGGTTGTATAAAGATCCTGAAGGCAATTTGCAATGGATGGATAGGTTTTATGATCCAGGAAAGTTTAATAGTTCTATTCAAGGAGCTCTTGAAACTGCATACACTAAGCACGATCCAATTTTCGAGGACGTTCCTTCATCTTTAAAACTCGAACCTGGTGTTTTATACAAATATTATCACGTTGGGGAACAAAACGCTTCGAAGATTGTCGATGGGTTTAACAAAAATAATGAAAAGTATTATTCAGTCTTTGATTTAACCCAATGGGGAGTTAGTGCTGTTGATGTATCACAAAATAAGATGTCTATGAACATCGTGTCAAAAGCATTAAACACCGAATTGTATCCAAACGTTGTCGACCCGCAGCGGGTTGAACAAAACTTAATAAGCTTCAATCACACACATGATGTAGAGTGTTTCATTCCGTGGAATGAAAATCTTGAACTTGATAACGAATTTGCTTTGTCGTTTTGGACAAAAAGCGATGACTGGAAAAATTCTCCAACAACTCAACTAGCTGGCAATTTCTCATCTAAAGGAGGTTTTGGAGTTTTCATTGATAGCTTGAGCAGCTTTCCTTTGTTTGTTGTTCCTGAAACGTTTTACGGTCATATTCTAATTGTCAATGAAGATGGAGTTGCAATTACTGACAAATTAACAAAGAGCAGCGCATTAGAACAAGCTTCTTCTCCAAAGTTCGTTTGTGTCGATACAAACAGCGACATCGTTGTATGTGCTGATGATAATACCGGTACGATTTATAAAATTAATCATTTAGGCATGGTATTAGCAACTACGAAAAGCTCGTCCGGATTTGGTTTTGATGTGGATGATTTTCCTGTTGGTATCTTCTGTGCTAAACTCAATGATGTAATAGTAATAACAAACAAGTATGTTTATACGTTTGATACGAATTTACAATTAAAGTCCAAAGTATCAAAATCTACTGATACTTCTTTAGTATTTGCTCTCAGCAGCAATTCTTCCACAAATCAATACGGTTTAGTTTTTGATAACAACTGTATTGATATGAAGTTTGTAGAGCAAACAAAATGGTCTATTGGTAAAACTGATTTTGATCTTTATAAAAACAACGAATTGTTTTATACATTCAATACTCCAGCTTCTAATCTTCATATCGATCCTCAAGGAAGAATCTGGGTTTTGCATGGAACCAATGACGTCTCTATCTTAAATCCAAATTTTACAACCGATACCGACAAGCTAGTGAAGAAAATCGATATCGGAACGAACACAACACATTCTCAAAAAACACTCTCGTTCATGCAAATCTATGATCGAATGACACAAACGTTTGAATGGGTAGCTTTGATTCATTATTCAGACGATAACATTCTTTATATGGTTGATTTGGATGGAGTTGTCGTCAAAACGATTAGCTTGAACAATTTTTATAGAAATAAAATTCTTAAAGAATTAGGACAAAATCCTTCGAATTTTAAATACGAAGCGAAAGGAGATTTCACGGGGTATGAGCAAAGAAGAATATTCAAAAACTTATCTCCGTATGCAAACAAACAACAATTGGTAGTCAAGCTTTCGTTGCGGGACTTCCTAAAAACAGCTAATGATTATAGCACATTTGTTTGTCAATGTTCGATTGATACTTGGGATAATAAGAGCTGGCAACACGTGGCTGTCACTTATCAAAACAAGCAAATTAAATTATATGTCAACGGAATTCTAAAGTCTTCATTTGTCCATGAAGGACGATATGGTTTGTCTTTTGAACAACAGCCATCGTGGTTTTTTGGAACTCCTGTTGGATACAAAAACGGCTTTAATAAAGAAATTGGGCATTGTTCGATGATTTTTAATGGTTATCTTCAACAAATCAAGCTTTATAACCGTTGTTTAACAGAAAGGGAAATCTTAATGCTGTTGCGGGCAAATATTGTAGGGGAAGATATATTTTGGAATTTGCCCGTTCCTCCAATGCAATATGTCGAAAAGATCGAAAGAGTCTTTAAGCATAAGCTTCCAGGAGCTAAATCTTCATTTTATAAAATTAAAGTTGCAAATTTTCCTACAGAAGATCCAATTATTAAAAATATGATACAGGAAGAAATTAACAAAATCGTCGAAGAGTTGAATCCTGGATACGTTGACTTTGTTGATATCGAATGGCTGTAAGCCTCTATAAATAATCATAATGGCATTAGACCTTTTTGCAAATTACGAGCGCTCATCAAATAGCTCACTGTTTTATCGAGCAGTGTCAGCAACTCCACATGACGTAATTTTCAAACTTGGAGATGTAGAAAATCCTGAGCTCGATTTGATTGAAGTATATCAAGCAGAGTATTCGATTAATGGCGGTTCTAGACAACCGATGATCGACCTTCAATCGTGTCAGCGCATCGCAAGATCCACTCCAACTAATTTTACATTTACTGCCTTCGTATCGACTATAAATCCTCTTTCTTCAATCGGTTCGTTTACTCTTACAGGAAAATACATTTCTTCTTTGCCTCAAGCTGATTTTGTTATCTATCCCTCTATACGAATCAACGAAAACGATGGCACTTCGATTGCATTAAATTCTACAAACTATTTTCAAAGCTCAGGAACATACTTTTATGGGGAAGGCCATACTGAAATAGTCAATCTATCTTCCAATTATGCAACAGCTGTTTGGTATGTAGGCAATCCGTTATCTGCAGTTCAACAAACGCCTTCAACAAAACCTGTTGTTACATCTTCGACTCGGACTGCTACAGTTTCTTTAACCAGCGCTTTGAACACAGAAGCATCTTATGACGTATCTCTGTTGATTACAAATTCCGACATTAGTCAAAGCAGTCCAATCTTTTCATACAATGATGCTTCAGGGCAAAAAGAATTCTATCCATTTTTTAAAACGACATATAGAGTTACAGGGGATACTGAATTTTTAAACACAGATTATCTCCGGACTCCAATTAGAATCAAACAATATCCAATCGTTTCAAATTACCAAATCGTTTCTCAATTATCATCAACTCCAACCACGCTTCCTTATGATTATACCAATCAAAGATTTTTAGCATTGACAAGTCCGGTTGCAACTGATTCCCAATTTTTGTCTGAAACGTTTTATGGTACGCAGTGGAAGATCGAAGCGGTTGCAAATACTCAAGAACCAAATCCAGATTGGTCATATGAAACAACCTTTAATCAAAGTATTAGCGGATATTCGTTTTGTTTAGGGTACTTGAATGAAGATAATGTCAATGATTATTTTTTTAAATGCTCGGCAGGATTTAATACAACTGTAACTACAACAGCTTCTGCGTATAAAATCTCTAAGATTAATTTATTGCCTTTTGACTGGAAGTGCAAGACTCTCGTGCTTCCGTTAACTTCGGTAGCAACAGTAGAAAGATTGCCAGTCGGTCAATTTTTTACTTCTAGTTATTATTATCTAACTGGGGAAAAAGTTAAAATTTATAACATAACGAATACAAAAAATTTAAATGTACGATCTATTACTTTGTCTTCTCAAAGTTTAAGTGAACCGTTAATTTTTAACGCAGGCTGGAATGGAGTTACTGCTCCAGAATATGAAGTCGTTTCGTTTGATGATGTAGGGTCTATGACAATGACTGCTACTATCAATTTTATTGATAATCAGGGTCGTTCTCAATATATTACTACTATTTTAAAAGATTTTATAGAAATCGTTTCACAGTACGATTATGTGGAACCGGAATCGTTTCGTTCTGTGGATTCCGCTCCCTCTAGCTTAACGGACGCTTATCCAAAGATTTCTCCAAACGAGTGGGTAACAGAGGACAATATCAATAGCATCTTTAAGAAGTTTTATGGAGCTTTGGATGAATTACGATCATATGCTCGTTCGTATAATACAACAAACAAAATAATTGGAAGACTTGAACCATATGCAGCAAGTGGCGGAGAACAAAGTTGTTTGGGAACTTATTGTTTGGATTGGAAGTGGAAATCATTAAAGGCATTGTTCTCCTCAACGTTTGTTACTTGGACCAAAACTAAGATCGGTCAAGCGTTAGAAGCAAAATGGAAGTCAGATGAGTGCGGTTTGTTAAAAAACAGACTATCTTGTCCTTCGCTCAAGCCCTGGATTGTTCCTTCCATTGATCCCTCAGCATTCACAGAATGGAAGTGCTTAACAGAAAATAGTTCTTGCAACTATGCGGGCGTTTGTAAATTAGATAAAGCAGATAAATTAATAATTGCTTATCAAAATACAATCCATGTTTTAGACAACAATTACGTTTCCACATTTTTAGGGGAACAATATTTTGTAGACGAAGTGTTTCAATTTCAGGACATAGCAGGAATTGCTTCAACTACTGATGAAATGATAGTTGTTTTAGATTCTACAATTCCTCGTGTATCGGTTTTTTCACTTGACAATAATAATAAATTTATTTTATTCACTACATGGGGTCGATACGGACTGTCAAACAGCAAGACCGGTTTTAATAAACCACGAGACTTGCATGTGGATAAACACAATAACGTATATATATGTGACACAGGAAATGAGTGTGTAAAGAAGTTGACTGTTACAGGAAGACACATTTCGACATTTGAAAGTACGAAGTTTGAAAATAACCCACCAATTAGCATTTGTGTTGATAACGATGAACGACTCCATTGCTTGACACAAGACTCGACAATAATGGTGTTCGACAAAAGTGGTAACTTTGTTTTCGATTATTTTTTGCCAGAAAATTTAACTGGTATTAAAATTAATTCTTCCTATGAAGGAGATGCAACGTATGTTACCTTTGATGAAGGAGTTGCAAAATTTTTTAAAACCGGAATTTTCTCTCATTACATTGCGGAAACCGTTCAATGTACTGACTTAAAATGTGCAAATGAAACGTGGAAATCGTGGACGACGGATTGCAAAAAGACATGGAAAACAAGCAAGTGCGGAGGATCAACCCCTTCTACTTGGAAAAATACTGCGGATCTATGTGCAGGAATAACAAAATGCGATCCAATTACAATTAAAGGATTTAAAAACCTCATTCATGACAGCAACAGGAACTTATATGTTGTTTTAAACAATTCAATAATAAAAATTATTGATAGGATGACAATTGATGAAGTATCGTATGAAAGATATGCTCAAGGTGCATTATGGAGTCTCAATTCTATTTTAATTGATAAAGAAGAATACGTCCAGCCATGGGTATATCTTCGAGCGTTTCATAGACTCTGGGACAACATCGAATTGTTTAGAAACTCGTTGTTTTATGAAGTTGAGGGATGTAAGAGCTTTAATTTACCAACATATTCAAAAGAAAATCTAAAACTCGGCCAAAACGAAATTGTGACAAATGCTTCGATAAATAGATTGTCTGAACAACTTTGGATAAACTTGCAAAGTATTTCAAAATATTTCGATCCAACCTGTAAAAATTAACAAATTTAGATAAATAAAATAAGACATGAAAAATCCTCTTTCTGACATTTACGATCAAATTCTTCTTAATGAAGCTGAGAAACATGCTTTGCAGAACCCTTCACAAGACGAAGTTGGCAATCTTAAAGCCAAGCAAGAACTCTTTGGCTCCAAGCCAAAAGCTGTAGAAGGTCCTGATAAAGCCAAGCTTAAACAAGGCCCTGCTTACAAAGAAACTACTGGTTCTGCTTCAAAGCCATCTGCTACAAAATCCTCAATGCCAAACTCAGCTCCTGCTAAAGAAACCAAAGCAGAAGAAGGCGAAGAAATGGAAGACACAGAAGTCGATCCAACTAAGGACGAAGAAGAGGAAAAAAAAGAAAAGAAAAAAGAAGTTAAAGAAGAAAGTTTTACTATGAGCGCATTCGAAACATTATTTAAAAAAACCCTTAACGAAGAACTCGAAGAAGAAATCGCTCCTGCTCCTGAAATGGAAGCTGGGGACGAATCTCTTGATCTCGGCGAAGAAGGCGAAGAAGAAGCCACTGAAGAAGAATTAGAGGAAGAAGAAGGCGATCTTATTTCCGACCTCAAAGAACTTCAAGACAAATTAGCTTCAATCCTTTCTAAACTCGAAGACGTTCAAGAGGAAGAGGAATCACTTGAAGACGAAGAAGAATATTCTGAAGAAGATTTTGACGAAGAGTTTTCTGATGAAGAAGGCGAAGAAGCTCCAATGAAGGAGTCCGTCGACAAACCAAAGGCTCTCGGTGACAAGAAAAAGAAATTAATGGCCAAGGCTAACAAGGTCGGTCGTCTCCATCCTAAAGGTGGCAAGGCCCATACTGGCAAAGTTGCTTCATCCCCAGAGCCAAAAGCTCTCGGTGATAAGAAGGGTTCCTTACAAAAAGGAAAGCCTGAAGTCAAATCAACTGTCAAAAAAGGCGATTTCATCAAATAAGTTTTTGTGGTGTCAAAACAAAGAAAAGGCTCCTTCGGGAGCCTTTTTTCTTGCAGAATTGGAATAAGTAGTTTTATGTCATTTCCTTTGTTTGAAAAAAAGTACGTTGATTATCTGACTGTCTATAAGATTCCAATTGGTCCTAATCAATTAGATCCTACCGTATTTTACTTTTCAGAAACTGGGGAACCGCCCAGGCTTTTACCAGCAATCCATGCTCAGATTACTTCAGATTTGGAGCAATTTACAAGCGGTCAACCCCAACGAGTAAAGAACTATTATCTTGTCGGAAATGCTTGCAAGCCTGGTTCTAAAAGCAAAAAGTCAGAATTGATTGTTCTCATTGAATTAAACAAAAATTTAATGGATGTGGATGTCGATGGCTTGCTTGCTGAAGAAATCATGAGACTTGCAAAAGCATTGAGCAATCGACTTGCTGTTGGAACGACCAGAAGGATTGTTTATATGCCAACGGTTCGTCCAATTGATAAAGACAAGTATGAAGGGATTTATGAAATTCCTAGATTCCAATGGCTGAAGACACCTAATGGATTACAATGTTAGCAACCACTACAGATAAGATCCGTTTTTTAAATAAGCGGAACAACGCTAATGAGCGGGAAAACTACTCAAAATGGTGGAAAGAACAGATTGAGCAGTATGGAACATCTGTAACATATTATACGAACGGTTATACATTAAGTTCCCATAATTTTCTTTATGGGGAAGATCCAACTTCAAAATTTGGAAAAGTAGAAAACCTTATCTTACTAACTGACATCACAAACGATTCATTGATGCTTTCAAAGTTTGGCATTATGGCAGATTGTGACATGACTGCAGTGGTTCACATTTCTTCATTTTATGACAAGGTTGGATGTGGCTTGGAACCAAAAGCTGGCGATCTTATTCAATTAACCGAATATGCTGCGGACAGACCGGGAGGAAGATCGGCACCGATTTATGAAATAACTGAAAGGGATGATGAAAACCTTCAATTAACGAATGCTTTGATGGGCCACTATGTCTGGTACATAAAATGCAAACGTTATGAATACTCGTTTGAACCTGGCGTTGAAACCGGTCCAAATAACAAACAAATTTCTGATGGAGGGGATTACGGACGTCTTGCAGGTGGGGAAAATCCAGAAGAATTATTCCAGCCATATCCAGATTCAGTTCAGAATTCTGCAAAGTGCA
>Ga0172367_10008746_pt1 | contig 11263 bp, 7 predicted proteins | sample Lak10m_FD_114542 | JGI IMG/M metagenome (GOLD analysis project Ga0172367, IMG submission 114542) | Freshwater microbial communities from Kabuno Bay, South-Kivu, Congo - kab_022012_10m | ecosystem: Environmental > Aquatic > Freshwater > Lake | place: Democratic Republic of the Congo: South-Kivu...
AGTTCAGCGTATCGCCCACGCTTTTCATCAATCCCCACTGAATCACCGTTTGGTCGGCAATGGCAGGAATCACGTCACCGGCGAGCGTTTTATTCAATGTTGCCCACGGATGTTGCGCATCCAGTTCGTCGGTTCGGGTGGCAAACGTAAAGGCACCCCGCTGATCGAAAGCCGCCGGATTGAAGGCCATCAGTCGCGGCCGCGAAATTTTGTTCAGGTTCAGGCAACTGGCATCGTCGCCCTGCTGCACCTGAAATTGCACCACCTCTGCGCTGTCGGGAATATTCAGGTCTTCCCTACCCTTCGGCGTGTTCACGTCAAACAGCACCGGCATCGTGGTTTCCACAAAATAGTCGTATCCGCCCGTTCCCGACGACGGCAAATCAGCATGAGCCGTCAAATCCTTGCGGTACAGTCCGGTAGAAACGACCATAAAGACGCCCACCGAAAGGAAACTCACGATCATCACGTTGCGGCGGCGTTCCCCGGCAATGCGTTTCATCAACAGGTTTTTTACCGAAAAATTCATCGCCTTTTCCTGAATCGCCAGTCGCTGCAGCGCATAATCGAACAGCAAAATCAGTCCGGGCAAAAAGCCAAATCCAGCGGTGAAAAACATATCCGGATTAATCTCGCCTTGCTGGAAACCCATTCCGAACAGGATTGCCAAAGAAAGAAGGATAAGGCTAAGGCCCAGGAGAAGGGATCGGTTGCCAGTTTTGTGTTTTTCGGAAACGGTTTTCCGCTGCAAGACGATCACCTCATTTTTCAGGAAGCGATTCAGTATCAGCCAAACGGCGATGATTGAAATGAAAGCGATGGACAAACTGCCAATCGCCAGCGAAATCGGTTCTATGGAAATATTAACGATGGAAGTTCGGACAATATCAACCCATATCGTATTGATTGCCTGCAATATAAAGTAATTATAAAACACAGCAAACGGAAGTCCGAGAACAATTCCGATAACAATGAGTAGACTGGATTCGGTCAGGTATATTTTCCGGAGTTGCTTGAACGAAAAACCCATTGCAGTGAGCGTCCCGATTTCCTGACGGCGGAAATTCAGCGACAGTTTGAACAGCAGGAAAGCCAGCAACACCGCGGCAAACAGCACGAAAAAGCTCAAGCCAATGAACAATCCGCCAAAATCGGTGCCACCGACAGCAGCCGCCAAACCATCAGTTTTTACATTGCGGATTTCGAACCCAAGCTTTTCGGGCGAAAGACCGGCCAGCAATGTCTTTTCAAATTCGGCCTTTTTCAGTCCTTCCGCGCGAACAGCCGTCGCTTTACCGAAGCGGTTTTCCCACAATTTCCGGGCAGTTTCCGGCGAAATATAGGCTTTGGGCGTGCCTTTGTGCTTGTTCCAGTAGTCCTCGTCTTTCGGGCGGATTTTCTTCAAATCCACCGGCACACCGGTTTTCCAGTCGCGGCAATTTCCGGCATCCGACAAGCCCGGAATCACCGGCGCCAGTTGCGGGTCAGCTTTGGCTCCTTCCAGTTTGAAAACGGAACTGATCACAAACGTGGTGTCTTTCTGAACCAGTCGGCGCAGTGGCCCCACCTCGAAATACGAAACCTTCACCGCGTCGCCAACTTTGGCCTTTAAATCATTGGCCAGCCACTCGCTCACCGCCATTTGGTTTCCGGAGAGATTTTCGTCCGTCGAAACAAAAGAGTATGGCGTTTGTCGGTCGTCCACAGTAAAGTCGTTCACGAAGTAACTAAAAATGGAATTTGCGCCGGATAATGATTGGGCAGCAAACTGTTCCACAGCCGGTTCAACGAACACCCGATCAGAAATGAGTTCGGTATAATTCAGCGCCTGATTTTCGCGAAGGATCAGGTTTACATCTTCCAGTTTCCAGCTCGACTGAAGTTGCCTGAAAAGTTCGTCATTCGGGATGCCTTCGCCCACCAGCAATACATTGGCTTTTTGCTGAAGTCCCATTTGCTCGTTCAGCCAGTCGAGGTTGATAAAAACGTTGCGGGGCGCCGATTGTATATTCTGAAGGTTGAAATTGCCCAATTCCTCCGGTTTCAGTATTCTGGAAATTGTTACCCGAAACGAAACAGTCGCCTCCTTCTCCGACACAAAAGGCGTGTTGGCCGGGAAAGTGTTGAGTTTATTCAGCCGGAGCAAAAATTCGTCGCCTACTTTCAGTCCTGAAAGCGATGCCAGATTTTCGTTAATCGCCACCTCGTTTTTTTGCAGTTGAAACAATTCAGGATAACTGGCAAAATTTCCAATCGTCGCGTCAACGCCCCAAACAGCCAGTTGGTTGATCCTGATTTCTCCGCCGTCGATCACCCCAAAGCCGTTGGTGCGCAGCAAAGCCGCCGTTTCAGTGCCGGTTTTTTCCGCCAGTTCGGTAGCCAGTTGCCGCCCAAATAAACGTTCTCCGGCAGTAATTACCTGCGAGGTTTTGCCCAGCCGCTGCACGGTAATTTGCTGCAAACTGTACCGCACCGAATCGCCAATGATCAACGCGCCCACGAGAATGGCCGTACTCAAAGCGATGCCCAAAACAATCGTAAAATTAAGTTTCAGGTAGTGGCGAATGGTTCGGAGGATGTATTTGGTTAGCGACATATCGTTTTATTTTAAACACAAAGACACGAAGACTCAAAGAACATAAAAATATTAACTTCGTGACTTAGTGGCTTCGTGTTTGTTATTATTTTGCCATTTCGTTCAGTTGCATTACAGTTTTCCAGTTGCGGGTGGTGGCCGACGTTTTCAGTTTCGACTCGAAGAAGGAATTGACCAGCTTCGATGTTCCATAACCGGCGGCGCAAAAGATGAACACATCGCGCCCGATAATCTCGTACCGATCAGGCAAATACTGAAAGATTTTGATTTTCTCCAGTAATTCAAGCGACGGCAATTCTTTCAGGCAGGTCAGGTGCAAACGATCAATGTCCACATTTTCTTCTTTCAAAAAAGAATTCCGAGCAATCGACTCAGCCCATTCTTCCGAAGTTCTTATCAGCACAGGAATCTCAAAACCAAAAGTCTCTGAAAAGGCCTTTCCCAATCGGGTTTCCAGTTCGGGAATCGGCTCCGGATTGGACAACTCAAAAACCAGGTTTCCGCTTTGAATATAGCTTTGCACCTGCTTTAATCCCAGCGACTCACATAACTTTCGGAGGTCGGCCATCGGAACTTTCCGGCCCGTCCCAACATTGATTCCGCGAAGAATAGCGATGTAGCGCATGATGTGGAAATTTGAAAATTAGTTTCTTTCTATTATGCTCTATGTGCCTATGTGGTTCAAATTCACGATTCGACCAGACGGCCATTTTCGAGCCGGTAAATCCGATCCATTTTTTTAGCCACTTCCAGTGAGTGAGTAACCACCACCAAAGCGACACCTTCTTCTTTGTTCAGTTCAATGAGCAAATCGGTGAGGTTGCCCGACGACTTTTGGTCAAGTGCGCCAGTGGGTTCGTCGGCCAACAACAGCGCCGGTCGATTGATCAGTGCACGAACCACGGCTGTGCGCTGGCATTCACCTCCTGAAAGCTCCGAAGGTTTTTGAACGACCACGCCGCTCAAACCCACCCGTTCAATCAGGCGTTTGGCGCGTTCTTCGGTTTCCTTTCCCTGAAGTGCGGGATCTGTTAGTGTTGGCAAAAGCACATTCTCCATCAGCGAAAGCTGAGGCAACAAGTGGTGCAACTGGAACACAAAACCAATTTTGCGGTTCCGAAACTGCGCCAATTGGTTGTCGTTCATGGCAGATAAATCCTGTCTGTCGAAAACCATTTTGCCGGCATCAGGACGATCCAGTGTTCCAATCAGATTCAGCAAAGTGGTTTTGCCTGAACCCGATGGACCGACAATGGCCACACGCTCACCAGCATTGATTTCCAGACTGAGCCGATCCAAAATCACCCGGTCTTTGGAATAGGATTTCGATATATTTTCGAGTTTTAGTAGCATAGTTTTATTTTAAACACAAAGACACAAAGGCACTAAGTTTATAATTTTCTCCGTGACTTTGTGTCTTCGTGTTGATTAATCAAGGGTTCAATACATTTTCATACACCGCCACCATCTTTCGGGCCTGGGCATGAATATCGAAATGGGCTTTCACACCGTCAATTCCGGCATCGCTCAACTGCTGCAAGCGGACATCATCGAAAATAAGTTCTTTCAGGCTTTCGGCCAGTATTTCCGGTTTGTTTTCTCCATAAATAACACCACCGCCGCAAGTTTCAATCACTTCGGGGAAAGCGCCCAACGCAGGCTGAACCATTGGCACACCGGAAGCCATCGCTTCGAGCATATACAAGCCAAATGCTTCGCCGTTCAGCACAGGCACCGAAACCAACCGAACAGAATCGAAGAATTTTTGTCGGTCGTCGCCTTCAAATTCGTCCACCCAAAATACGTCGGCATCCAGTTTGTCCTTGGTTATTTTTTTCTTTTGTTCTTTGATAAATGAAAGATCGTCACCGGTTTTTCCGCCAGTAATTTTCAGTTGGACGGATGAATATTTAGGGTCTTTCCGAAGTAAAATAAAGGCATCGACCAGTACGGCAAGACCATTTTCGTCGCAGGTTCTGGAAAGGTAGCCAATCACCGGCCCTTTTTCGGCAACCGGTTTCGAGGTGTAATCCGACAGATCAACACCCAAATGAACGGTAGTCATTTTTTCGGCAGGAATGGTCATTCGGTTGTGAATTTCTTGGGCAAAATAGTCGCTCACCGAAATGAACTTATCGACATAATTTCCGCGCTCGCTCATCAAATCCCACACTTTTTGCCGGTATTGGTCGTCCATGGCGTCCACCCAAACGTCCTCGTCCTGAAGCGAACAAACCACTTTGGCTTTCACGCGTTCTTTGATTCGATGCGCCAGCCCGAGCAGCAAGGCATTCGACAGGTGAACCACATCGGGTTTTGCCTCATTGGCCAACCAATCGACCAGCCGCTCCAGCTCTTCTTTCTGGTTGCCATCTTCGCCCAGCAACATCGAAATAGTCATTTCTTCCAAACCTTTGGCGCGGGTGGAACCGGCTTTTCGGGCAGCCATTTCGAGCACACTTTTCGAATCGAGTGCCTGTTCTACAAATGCCGGCATGTGCCTGAAAATCGGGAATTGCTGTTTCAGGTAAAGGTTGACGGCTCCGTAGAAAACCGGCACTTCATCCAAATCGTGGGCATCGTCGAATATGGGCAAGTACAACGGCACTTTGATGACCTGATGGCCCAAATCTTTCAGCGCGCGAATGTATTTGCTGTCGCGCATGCAATTTCCGCAGTAAAAACTACCTCCGGAACCGGGGATGATGTGTGCGATTTTCATAGTTCACGATTGATGGATTGAAGGACTGAAGGATTGAAGATCCTTTTGCCTTTATACTTTTAACTTTTGCCTTGTTTTTACCCAAACACATAAATCCTCCCGTCGCCGGCACCAACTACAATCTTTCCGGAGACAACCGCCGGACTACCCACAATGGCACTGCCCAACTCGTATTTCCAAAGTTCAGCACCGGTTTTCAGGTCGTGGATATACAACATTCCGTCCATGGTTCCGGTAATTACTTTTTCTGAAGCGATCACCGACGACGACTCTACCCTGTTCGAGGTTTTCACTTTCCAAACCAGTTTGCCCGAGGTTTTCTCGAAGCAATAAATGAACTTATCCTGATTGCCAATCACTACATAGTTTCCGCTCAACGCCGGAGATGCAATGAATGGCAAAGTCTTATCTTTTTCTTTATACAACCATGCAATTTTTCCGGCTTCCAAATCGACACAAAAGAACTTCGACTCGTAATCGCCCACATAAGCAAATTTTCCGTCAATCACCGGCGACGAAGCAATGTAGGTCTCCAACTGAATCTTTTTAAACACTTTACCTGTTTCGATGTTCACCAGATGCAAAAAACCATCGCAACCACCAAAAACAGCATATTTGCCATACAACGCAGGCGCTCCGTTGATGTAATTGTCCGATTCGTACCGCCAGATGCTGTCGCCCTTGTCGAATCCAAAGCAATGCAGATTGTAATCGTAACTTCCCACAAAAAGGTGGTTTTTCCCGGCAACTTTCAGCCAGTTGGCCGAACCCATAATTTGGTTGTCGGTTTTGTATTTCCAGATTTCCTTGCCGGTTTTCTCATCCAACCGGTAAAAAAGACCGTCGAGCTGACCAAACAACACCGCGCCATTCATAACCAAGGCCGGAGCTTCAATCGAGTTTCCGGAGGCAAATTTCCATTTCTGTTTTCCGTCGAAACCAATGGCGTACATCGTTCCGTCGGTCGATCCGCAAAAAATGGTCTGCCCTGAAACGACTGGTGAAGCTTTAATATCGTCGCCCGTTTGAAACGAAGTCAGCAATTTGGGCTTATCAGGAACAGAAGAAATTGTGGCACCGGTAAGCTGTTGATTTCCACGAAAAACCGACCAGGTTTGAGCCGAAGCAGAAATTGAAACCAGCAATAAATACTGAAGTATGAATAATCTGAATGTTAGCATGTTACTAAAAGTATTGATTATCAAACTAAAAAGCAATATACCGGCAATAATGGTTACATTTGTGCTTTAGCATTTTAAATGCAACTATTAACTAAAGAAAGGAACATTTCATGTACGAAAAGAAACCGATTGCTTACACTTCTCCGGATTTATCGAAAATGCAGGCCGTAATCATCGATGTTAAAACTACCATTTATGCTGCTCCAAACGCTGATCCGAATGTGGTAAGGAAGAACTATCTGGCACGAATCAATGCAAAAAAGCTGTAAGTTAACAACCTGTATATCATTAAAATTACTTCAGCCGATCAAAACACAGGCAAACTACTCTTCAAATTAATCTACCTAATTTTCCTGAACTGCACGCACAATTATTCTACCGGTCAACTTACTTTTTCAGAACAAACTTCCGGTTTGAAGGTTGTTCGGCATTGGGGAAATCATCCGGCACGGGAATGGTCACTTTTCCGGTTGCCGCCCACTGCACGCCACGAAGGAAAGTAGTGATAAAATCGACTCCTTCACAAGAATAATCATCGTGTCCCAATGTCGTATGAAAAATGCGGCCTTTCCCATAAGTCAGCACCATTAAAAGTGGCTCGTGACGGTCGGTTGGCGCTTTGCCCGACATATCTTTACCCGTAGCCAGAATAATCATGTTCTCCCCCGGTCCGCGCAATTTCGCGTAACATTCGTCTTTTGGCGTCATCCAAACTTTGGGCATTCCTTTGGTAATTGGATGGTCGGCAACACGCACTGTAACAGGAATATTGTGCTGTGGGCCATGCGCTCCGGCTGGTCCGGGTGTATTGTCGCGCACCAGTTCGCCTTCGTTGGTGTAATAAACATACGGGCCGTTTTTCTCGTTCCGGTCGCCCCAGCCTCCCAGTCCAATCATTTTGTTGTATTCCAGCCAGTTCGGAAACGAATTATCAGCAGCATGAACCGATACAAATCCACCTCCATTTTTCATGAATTTTTCGAGAGCCTTTTGCGTAGCCTCGGGCCAGTCGGCCGCTTTCCAGCCAAAATTGGAAACCACCACATCGTATTTTTTGAACGAAAGAATAAAATCAGGATCGGTCTTTGGCTCCTTCAAATCCAGCGTTTCGCCTACACCCGCCAGCGGGAGAAAAGCCTTTTCGCGTTCGGCTTTCCATGTAAATTTTGTACGTCGGATGTCCACCGAAAACAAGCCGGTTTCCTCCAGGTATTGTTTCATCATGATGGTCGATTTGGGCCAAACTTCGTGGTTGTTCTGTCCATCGACAATCAACACTTTGATTTTCGCCTGAACGGAAAACGAAATTAAAAAAGCACCTAAAACACAAATTAGAAAAGCTTTCATAGTTGGTTATTTAGTTGAGTTAAATTTGCTCTTCGGTATTAAACATGGCCAAAGCGCCCGTTGGACAGGCCTTTGCCACGATGGCCGCCGTTTTTTCCAGTCCTTTCTGAACGCTTTCGTTGAACGGAACGCCAATCTTCACATCGAAGCCGCGCCCAATAAAGGTAAAGCCAAATTCTTCCTGATGTTCGCGCGTCAGCCGAACGCAAATGCCGCATTTGATGCACTTGTTCGACTCGTAAACAATGCCTTCCCTGTGAATAAACCGTTCTACATTGAAACGCTCTTCACCCTGAAAACGCTTTTGAACAGCCCGATAACGATCTGATAATTCGCGCAATACGCACGACTCCGGATTACGACAATCGCAGTGCATACAGCGTTTGGCTTCAATCATGGCCGCCTCTTTGGTAAATCCTGAAGCATCCGATTTTTGGCGCGGCGCATCTTCCGAATCTTTTTTATACTGAATGAATTCCGACTCGGCCAATCGCCCAAATTTGGAATTGAAACGCTCCGGATAGCCCCTTACTTCGGAAGTTTTGAAAGATTCATCGATGACAGTTGCCACTTCTTTTCCCTGCCCCACCGATCGAACTGCCAGTTTAGACGCGCGTAGCGAATTGCCAACAGCAAAAACATTCGGAATTGAAGTCTGGTAGCTCGTTTTATCAGCTAAATAACCGGTTTTGGTCGATTTCAAACTAAAAGTTGATTCTTCAGTCATTGTTCCGGTGGCAACAACAACTGCGTCATATTCGTCAGGAAGCGTTGCAAACCGATCAGCATCAATCGTTTCATTCAGCCGAAGTTCGACGCCAGTTGCCAGTATTTGGGCTACTTCCTGATCGATCACCAAAGCAGGCAAAAGTTCTTCTCCAATCAAACGCAGCTCACCGCCTGCATGGTTGTTCTTATCGAAAATCACCGTTTGATGGCCCTTTTGCTGAAGGTAGTAGGCCGCAGCCAAGCCAGCAGGACCAGCGCCAATTACAGCTACTTTCTTTCCTGAAAGCGTTGCGAGTTTTGGCTGATACGGCTTTCCACTTTTCAAATCCTCATCGCCAACAAACATTTTCAGGTGACAAATGGAAACCGCCTCGTCAACTTGTTTGCGGCGGCAACCCGCTTCACACGGAGCCGGACAAATACGCCCTAAAATCGATGGCAAGGCAATGTCACGTTTCACCACTTCCAGCGCTTTGGCAAAATCGCCTTTAGCAATAAGGCGGTTCATCAGCGGAATATTCATGTGCGCCGGACAAACCAACTGGCAGGGCGCTTCGCAGTCGCCCACGTGTTCGCTCAACAGCAATTCGAGCGCCGCTTTGCGCGATTCGGTCGTTTCAGCGTCGTTGGTGATGATGTGTTGTCCCTCAAAAACAGGCGTGGAACAGGATGCAAAAAGTCGTCCGGTGTGGGCGTCTTTCACCAGGCAAACCATGCACGAAGTAAAATGCTCGGTTCCTTCCAAATAGCACATGGTCGGAATCTCAATTCCAACCGATTTGGCTGCCTGCCAAACTGAAGTCCCTGCAGGAACTTCGATGGAGTGATTATCTATAGTTAATTTTATCATCTTCGTTTCAATTCATCAGACCTAACAAGGTTGTGAAACCTATTAGGTCTAAAATCAAAAATATCCAATACTCAATAACCAATTTTCAATATCCAAAACCTTCGCATCCGAACCTGGAACTTTAAACTATTATGACTGCATCCACTGGACAAGCCTGCCGACAAGCGTCACACTTGATGCAAAGGTCGGTGATGACTTCGTGCTTTTCGTGCGGCTTGAACAGGATGGCTTCGGTTGGGCATTTTTGTGCGCACTTGGTACAGCCGATGCACAAATCGTTGATCTGGTATTTGATCAGGTTCTGGCATTTACCCGACGGACATTTGCCGTTGATGTGCGCCATATATTCGTCGCGGAAATATCGCAATGTCGACAAAATCGGGTTCGGCGCCGATTTTCCCAATCCGCACAAACTGCCTTTTTTGGTCCAGTCGGCCAGGTATTCCAGTTCGTCCAAATCTTTTTCGGTTCCTTTTCCTGAAGTGATTTTATTCAGGATTTCGAGCATTCGTTTGGTTCCCACGCGGCAGAAGGTACATTTTCCGCACGACTCGTTCTGTGTAAACGACAAGAAATAGCGGGCAATGTCCACCATGCAATCGTCCTCGTCCAAAACCACCAAACCGCCGGAACCCATCATCGCACCCACTTTCAGGAGCGACTCGTAATCGATCGGTGTATCGTACAGGGAGGCCGGAACGCAACCTCCGGAAGGTCCGCCAATCTGAACCGCTTTAAACTTTTTGCCATTCTGAACACCACCGCCAATTTCTTCGACAATCTGACGAACGGTAATTCCCATCGGCACTTCGATCAGTCCGCCACGGTTCACTTTTCCAGCGAGGGCAAAAACCTTGGTGCCTTTGCTCTTTTCGCTTCCGATACCGGCAAATTTTCCCGACCCTTCGCGAATGATGTATGAAACCTGTGCAAAAGTCTCTGTATTATTGATGAGTGTTGGTTTCTTCCACAAGCCGCTTGCAGCCGGGAAAGGCGGACGGCTGCGCGGAAATCCGCGATGTCCTTCGATGGATTCCATCATAGCCGATTCCTCGCCGCATACAAATGCGCCAGCGCCTTCGTAAATGCTCATATCAAACGAGAAGCCGCTTCCCAGAATGTTTTTGCCCAGCAAATTGTGTTCGCGGCAATTGATCAGCGCCTGACGAATGCGTTTCACGGCCAACGGATATTCGGCCCGGATGTAGAAAAAACCTTCGGTTGCGCCGACTGCTTTGGCGGCAATTACCGCACCTTCAATCACGCGATACGGATACGATTCGAGCAGCATGCGGTCCATGAAAGCGCCCGGGTCACCCTCGTCGCCATTCACGATCAAGTATTTTTCGTCGGCATGGTTGTGCGCTACCAAATCCCATTTCAGTCCGCTAGGAAAACCAGCACCACCACGACCCCGCAAACCACTGTCCTTAACGGTTTCGATAATTTTTTCAGGAGAAAGCTCGAACAGGCATTTCTGCATGGCGACAAAACCTTCGTGCCGCTTGTATTCCTCAATGTCGAGCGGATTGATGATCCCACGATATTGTGTAGCAATTGGAATCTGACGGTCCAGAAAGTTGGCTACCTGCTTTTCGCGGGCCTCGATGGCGTATTGTTTTACACCGTCCCAAACGGTGTCGGTTTGCACTTTTTCGAAGAAATTGTAGATTGAATTCTTCAGTTTATCGCCCAAACCCAGTGGCTTGAAATGCGACGAGATAATTCCCTTGATTTCTTCCGGCTTCACTTTGGCATAAAGGGTTGATTTCCCGTTTTCAGGAATCACCTCAACCAGCGGAACCTGATGGCACATGCCCACGCAACCCACATTTTTC
>Ga0172367_10008747_pt1 | contig 11263 bp, 11 predicted proteins | sample Lak10m_FD_114542 | JGI IMG/M metagenome (GOLD analysis project Ga0172367, IMG submission 114542) | Freshwater microbial communities from Kabuno Bay, South-Kivu, Congo - kab_022012_10m | ecosystem: Environmental > Aquatic > Freshwater > Lake | place: Democratic Republic of the Congo: South-Kivu...
CCTCTTCGACGCCGAAGATCACCTGATCCGCATCGATATGAGCGAATTCATGGAGAAGCATTCCGTCGCCCGCCTGATCGGCGCGCCGCCGGGCTACGTCGGTTATGAAGAAGGCGGCTACCTGACCGAGCAGGTGCGGCGCAAGCCCTACAGCGTGATCCTCTTCGACGAAGTCGAGAAGGCCCACCCCGACGTGTTCAACGTGCTGCTGCAGGTGCTCGACGATGGTCGCATGACGGACGGCCAGGGCCGCACCGTGGACTTCAAGAACACCGTCATCGTCATGACCAGCAACCTCGGCAGCCAGATGATCCAGCAGATGTCCGGTTCGGATTACCAGGTGGTGAAGATGGCGGTGATGGGCGAGGTCAAGACCCACTTCCGTCCCGAGTTCGTGAACCGCATCGACGAGATCGTGGTGTTCCATGCGCTGGACGAGAAGCACATCGCCGGCATCGCCAGGATCCAGCTCAAGTACCTGGAGAAGCGCCTCTCAAGGCTGGAGATGAGCATGGAGGTGAGCGACGCGGCGCTGGCGCTTATTGCCGAGGCCGGCTTCGACCCGGTGTTCGGCGCGCGGCCGCTGAAGCGCGCGATCCAGGAGCGGATCGAGAACCCGCTGGCGAAAGCCATCCTCGAAGGCAAGTTTGCCGCCAAGGACCGGATCGTGGTTGAGGCGAAGAAGGGGCAGGTCAGCTTCGACAAGGCCTGAATCTGACCAGATTAGTTATAAATCTGGTTATACTGGGCGGGTCTGCAAAAAGGAGCCTCCCATGCTCAGCGTCGGAATCTTTGAAGCCAAGGCCCAGTTGTCGCAACTGGTCGAGCGCGTGGCGCAGGGTGAGGAAGTGCTGGTCACGCGCCACGGCAAGCCGGTGGCGCGGCTGGTCGCACCCGAGGCCTCGTCCGACGCCTCGGCGCTGGCGGAATGGGCCGCCGAGTTGCGGAGCTTCCGGCGCGGCATCGATCGCGGCGCAAAGCCCGGCAGCACGCTTCCCGAGCTGATCGCGGCGGGGCGGCGGTGAGTTCGCGGCCGCCGCTGGTCATCGACTGCTCGGCGGCGATCCCGTGGTTTCTCGACGATGAAGCGAATCCCTGGAGCGAGGGCCTGCTCGATGCCTTGCCGCGGCATTCCCTGCATGTGCCCGCGCTATGGCACCTCGAGTTCGCCAACCTCCTTCTGACGGCGCAACGACGCAAGCGAGTCTCTGCCAGGGACGTCAAGGGTCTGTTGGCGCGCGTCTCCCGCCTGCCGCTGGCGACTGACGGCAGGGTGGTGCCTCTGGTTGAAATCGCCGAACTGGCGGACGCTCATGGCATCACGACCTATGACGCCGCTTATCTTGAGCTCGCGTCACGCCTGAATTGCGCGTTGGCGACGCAGGACAAGGCCCTGGTCAAGGCGGCGAAGCGCCTCGGGTTGCTTCACGAATGAGATTCGTCCGGCCTGCGGAGTCGCAGGAAGGCCGCGACAGAGCGAGGCCGAGCATCTTGTCCATGAGAGCCCCACGTCGGGGCCGGGCGGGCGCGTCAGCCAGATCCTGACGCCCCTCGAACTGCTGGACCGCCTCGCCGCACCGATCCCGTCGCCCCGCCGCCACCGCCGCCCCGCTGTCACCAGCATCGCTACCACGGCGTGCTGGCGCCGAATGCACCCCTTCGGTCGGCGGTCACTTCACTGGCGGCGCCGCCTCGGCCTTGCTCGGTCGAGGACGGTGCCGTGACGCAGGAAAGCGCGGTCCGTCGCGCCGTGCACCATGCCTGGGCACTTCTGCTGGCGCGCATCGACGAGGTGTTCCCGCTCACCTGCCCACAGTGCGGCGGCGCGATGCGGATCATCGCCTTCATCGACGAGGGCAAGGCGATCCGAAAGATCCTCCAGCACCTGGGCGAGCCGATCGCACCGCCCAAGCTGGCCCCGGCGCGCGGCCTGCCGCTGTGGGAGGCGGCGGGACAGGGCGACGCCGATCCGCTGGCGCAGCCGGCGCCCGAGTTCGAACTCGATCAGCGGATCGCGTGGTAACGGACGGCGGCGAAAGCCGGCCGACGGGAACGCTCATGCCCGAGGCCGGCAATACGCCCGCTGTCGGGCGTATTGCCGGCCTTGGGCATGATGGGGTGGTAGTTGTTGCACGGCGCAATTAGCGATTGTGGACAATTGTTCGATTGACGATGGGTTACGGGCGCGGAGATGCTGCCGGGATGGCGGTTGAACTACCTATCCCTGGGTCATGTTCTTGATGGCCTTTTCCTCGCCGTCGGCCTTGCCCTTGTACTTGGCGGCGATCTTCTTCAGCGACGGCCCCTTGCCGTTCTTGGCAACCGCGTGACACTTGAAGCACTTGTTGGCCTCCATGATCTCCTCGGCGGCTGCGGCATCGACCGCGCCATGAGCCGGCGTCAGGAAGGCCAGGCCGGCGAACAACGATCCGGCGATGATCCGGGACAGTGTGGGTTTCATGAGCGCTCCTTGTCGATTGAAATCGATGGCGCGAAAGGCCGGAATGCGCTGCTTCGACGCTTTGCCACGCCATGCCGCCAGCGCCGATTTCTGCGCGCCCCGTCAGCGCCTTTCCTGCAGGCCCTGGATATGTGCAAGGATGTCGACCACCGTTTTCGGGTCGATCTCGCGCAGCGCCGGCATGGTGTCGTCCGGGTGCCCGTTGAGCATGTTGTGCAGGCTGTGCCAAGGGTCGTCGCGCGACACGCGGCCGACGTGGCGCTTCGCCACGAAGCGGCCTTCGAGGCCATGGCAGCCGGCGCACATGCTGCGATAGTGCAGCGCCCCGCGCGCGGCATCGCCGCGCGCCAGGCGGGTGCGCGGGTCGATCATGGCGTCCATGTCGACCTGGCCATGGCTGACGAAATTCGCCAGGTCCTGCAGGTCGCGATGCTTGAGCACCGCGCCATAACGATGGGTGCCGTCGCGCAGGATCGCCACGATGCGCTCGGGGTCCGCGCCGATCATGGCGCGGATGCCCTTGATGCCCGTGGCGTGGTTGCCGTTGGCATACTGCCCCTGGTTGCCCTTGTAGTCCCAGCCGTGGCATTCCTTGCAGCGCCAGGTTACAGCGGCGACATCGGCGTAGTAGGCCTTGGCCGGATAGGCCGGATGCGGCAGGGCCTGGTTCTGGCCGCGCGAGTGAGCCTGCCAGTCGTCGTAGAGGCGGCCGCCATTGGCGACCGAGGCCGCCAGGTTGACGCCGGGCAGGCCCTGCAGGTAGGCCAGCATTCTCGCCACGGCATCCTCTCCCAGCGTGCGCAGCGCCGGCATGTTGCCGCCCGGATGGCCGTTGAGCACGACGTGCAGGACTTCGTGCGGGCGCTGCCGCGCCGAATCGCCCAGCGGCGGCACCGCGCGCAGGTTGCCGCCATCGAGCCCGTGACAGGCGGCACAAACCGTGGCAAAGATCTTTTCCGAAGTTCCGGGCGTCGACTTCAAACGGCGCGCGTTCTCCACCAGTTTCTGCATATCCACCTGGCCGCGGATGATGAAGTTGGCCAGATCGATCCGGTCGCTCTCGTGCAGCAAATCGTCGTAACCGTGGTTGGCATCCTTCAGCAGCGCGACGATAGCGGCGGGATCACCGCTCTGCCGGCCGCGAATGCCGGCGACGCCGTGCTTGCCCTTGTAGTCCCAGCCATGGCATTCCACGCAGCGCCAGGTATCGGCCGCCGCGACGCGAACCTGGCGGGTCCTGAATGCGGGGTTGGCCTGGGGCGGCGTACGCTCCCTGGATTCGTGGCTCCAGTTGTCATAGAGCCGTCCGCCGCGCACGATGGAGGCCGTGTCGGTCGCGGCGGCCGGCGCCGCCATGAGACCCACCATGAATGCCGCCAGAGCGGCCAACGCTGTCCGTTTCATTTTCATGAGTCCCGTGTTGCCAGCGCTGACTTTTGCCTCGGTGGCAGGGCAAGCGGGACATCGTCCCGAATGCCCCGCGTGACGGCGCTCAGAAGCCGAAACCGACGCCCATCATCAGCGTGTGGTAGCCGCCGGTCAAAGCGGAATAGGAGTCATCCTTGTTGTAGTCATAGACATAGGATGCCTTTAGCTTGACGTTCTTCTTCAGGACGTAATCGACGCCCAGAGCCAGGCTATGCACGGCATTGCTGATCGTGCCGTCGATCGAATTGCCCGCTGCCAACCGGTCAAGCACATAGCCACTGGCGGTGTTGCCCTTCGACTTGGACCAGGTGTAATTGCCGTTCCAGCGCAAATCGTCATTCACCTGCCAATCGCCGCCCAGGGTGAAGACGTAGGTGTCGACGTTGTAGTTCGGTCGGTCGATCGACGCAAAATTGATGGCGGCCGTCGGTGCATCGTAACGACGCGCATCGTTGCGCAGGAAGAAGGTGGTGAAATCGTCCTGCATCCAGGACAGGCTGGCGTGCGTGTTGATCCATTCGCTGACCGGAACATTGACCGAAATGCCGGCCGCCTGCTGCGTCTTGTCGATATCCTGCGCGACGGAAGCACCGAGAGCGCCGCCGGCGGCACTGCTGGTAAAGCCGTTGTTGGCGTTCTTGTTGTTCTTGTAATTGTAGTAGCCGCTCGCCAGCACGCCGTCTTTGGCCGCGTAGCTGAGCTTCGTCTTGAGGCTGAAGGCACGCTCCGGTTCGGTGACCAGGCCCGTGTCGCCCGCCCAGACGTAGGCCGGCGTCACGCGCAGGATCATGCCCGGCATCGGCCGCGCGACCCAGTTCAGGTACAGTTCGTCCGACCGCGTCTGCTCGCGCAGCAGCGTCTGCAGCGGATGAATCGAGACCACGCCGCCGCCCCACTGGCTCCAGGTCAGGTCACGATCCTTGTCCTGGTGCTTCCAGCCGGCGACCAGCGTCGATTGCAGCACGCCGGGACGGAAGGTACCCGAGACGCCGTAATCCACGGTCCTGACGCGCCGGATATGCACGTCGAGGCCTTCGGTCGCCAGCGGATTGATCAGGCCCGTCACCGGGAACTGCGAATCGTTGTCGCGGTTGTTGTACTTGATGAAGCCTTCCAGGCCGATCCCGCGCAGCGCCGTCGACGTCACGGTAAGGTAGGCGCTGTTGGTGGTGATCTTGCCCGAGGAATAGCCGCGCAGATCCTGCTCGGCCGAGAACGAATCCTGGCTCAGGACCGACAGCCCATAGCCGGCGGCAACCGCAGTGCTGCCGTAATTCTTGGCAAAGCGGAAGTTGTTGTTAACCAGGGTGCTGTCGGGCACGAACTGGATCGGCCGCGTCGGCGCCGTGATCGACACGGTCACCGCCTGGGCATTGATCGCGGCATTGAAATCGCCGGTGCGCGGATTGAACGCCTGGTTGTCGAACTTCTCGATGGAACCCTCGTAGGCGAGGTTGAAGCCGCCGGGGGCGCCGTTCAGGCTCAGCGTGTAGCGATTCATCTTTTCGCTGACCTGGCTGTCGAAGCCGCGCCAGCGCAGCGGCCGCTTGACTGCATTGGCGCCGGTCAGGTCGCCGTTGCCGAGCACGTAGGTGGCGAAGCGGTTACCGTCGCGCTTGTAGCCGTCATAGTTCAACAAGGCGGCTGCACTGTTGCCGAAGAACGTCGGTTTCAAGGCGAGGCCAAGGCCATACGTGGTGCGATCCATCTTGAACTGGGTCTGCCCGGCAGAGTCCGAGTTGAACTGCCGGACGAAACCGGTCTGGTCGCCGGCGGCATAGAGCAGGTCGACACCGCCGCTGGGGATCTGTCCGGGGCTGTAAAGGAAGCTCAGCCCGCCGGTCGCCGAGCGGAAGTTGCTGTAATAGCCGACGAAGCCGAGCGTGTCGGTATCGGCCTTGAGGCGGCCGCGATGGTTGTGGGCGCCGAAGCCTTCACGTTCGAGCTCGAAAACGTTGCGCTGGCCGTTCCTGCCGATGACGAACAGGTCCGCATCGAGGTAACCGCCGCCGCGCTGGTCGCCACCCATGCCTTCCTGGTAGTTGTAGCGCTCAAGGAACTGCGTCGAGTTGGTTCCCGCCCCCTTGAAGTAGTCGAAGCTGTAAAGCTTTGCCGTCACTTCGCCGGAGAAGACCGTCGCGCCGGGCGTTGCATCCGCAGCCTGCACGGGCGCGCCGAACGCACTGGCCACGGCCAGGACCATGACTTTGATCTGTGTTTTGGCATTCATGATGTTGTCCCCTGTCCTCAGAATCTCAGATGCTGGTCGGTCGAACTGCCGTGCACCGCGGAGTGGCAACTGACGCAGTCGCGCAGCACGGCTCCCGACAGCCTCGACACGTTGCTCGCGGCGCCGCCCTGTCCGTGCCGGTTGCCGGCGATCGAATGGCACTGCAGGCACTGCATCGGCTGCGCGACGGACAACAGCCTCTTGTTCGGCGCCCCGTGCGGGTCGTGGCAGTTGGTGCAACCCTCGACCACCGGTGCATGCTCGAATACGTGCGGGCCGCGCACAGCCTGATGGCAGGACGTGCACTGCGCCGTCGTCGCACCAAGGGTCGCCTGTTTCGAGGCATGCGGATCATGACAGCCGGTGCAGGTGGCGCCGCCTTCCTTGACCGGGTGGTGCGAGGCCATGCTGAACTTGGCCAGCACGTCCTGGTGGCAGGTGGCGCACAGCGCCGTGGTCTTGCCGCCCTTTTCCATGCCGGCGTTGAGCGTCTTGACCTTCGGCGTGTGGTTGCCGTGGCAGTCGCGGCACTGCACGCCGGCCTTGTTGTGCTCGGCGATGGCGAAGTGCATGCGCTTCTTGTCGGCTTCGTGGCAGCTCAGGCATTCCTTGGAGTCGGGCTTGGTCGCCACCACCGCCGGCGGCTTGGTGCCCTTGGCCTTTTCGCGTGCTTCGTGGGCCTTGGCATGATCCCCGGCATTGGTGTGGCAACTGCTGCACTCGCCGTGGAAGGCGTGCGACTTCGTCGCTTCGGCCTTGTGGCATTCCACGCACTGGTCACCCTTGATGACAGGGCCCTTGGGCGCCGCCCAGGCGCCGGTGCTCAGCGCGCCTCCCAGAATGACCGCCAGCAACACGGCAAGACGTCTCATGGCTTACTCCCTTTATTGGACTTCGAATCAAAGAAAACGGTGAAGCCCGGTGTCGCGCGCTGGCGAGCTTCCGGGCCTCGGATCAATAGCTGCGCCGCGTTCATTTGGCGGCACCCAGCTTGGCCTTCAGTTCCGCCGGACCGTCCGGGCCGACCGGTTCCTTGTGCGCGATGCCGTAATGGCATTCGATGCAGGTCAGCCCTTCGTTCCTGGCCTTTTCATGGCGACGCTGCGCCTTTTCCGTTTGCAGCGCCGACGACATGGCCTCCAGCGTGTGGCAATTGCGGCATTCGATCGAGTCGGCGGCCAGCATGCGGGTCCACTCGCGCTTGGCCATCTCGTAACGATGCGCCTCGAACTTCTCGGGCGTGTCGATGACGCCGGTGATCTTGCCCCAGACCTCCTTGCTCGCCTGGATCTTGCGGAGCATCTTGTGCGTCCAGTCCTTCGGCACATGGCAATCGGAACAACTGGCGCGGACCCCGGTGCGATTCGAGTAGTGGATGGTCTTCTTGTATTCCTGATAGACGTTGTCGCGCATCTCGTGACAACCGGTACAGAAGGTCATCGTATTGGTGGCTTCCAGGCCGGTGTTGAATCCGCCCCAGAAAACGATGCCGGCGACGAAGATGCCGCACATCACCAGCAGCGAAATGCCCGCGCGCGGCTGCTTCAACAGCGCCCACGCGCGCGCTGGCAAAGCCGGCTTCGGTGTATCGGCCATCGTCGAAATCTCCGCCGATCAGCGCGACAGTATCCATTCCACGAGGTTCTTGATCTTCGCCGCGTCGCGCGTGTTGACGCTGCCGTGCTTTTCCTCGACGCCGTCGATCTTGACCTTGCTCGGCTCGGAAACGTGCTTGGTCAGCTTGGCCAGCGCTTCCGGCTTGCCCTTGTACTTGGCGGCCACGTCCTTGTAGGCCGGGCCGTCCTTCTTCTTATCGACGCTGTGGCACTTGATGCACTTGCTGTCTTCCAGCAGTTGCACGGCAGCGGCTTCGTCGGCGGCGAACACGGGAGCGACAAGGGCAAGGCACGCCGCGGGCAGGACAAGCGCGATCTTCATGTGGCGACTCATTTCGATATCCAATCCGGAAAAATTGAAGGAAAAATTGCTTCAGGGGATTTAGCCACGCGCAAGCGCCAATTGCCATGGACCTAGGATGGGAATGCATCAGTCCTTGGGCTGACACCACATCAGACTTTGGTCTGGCTTTTCATGCCTAGGCCGATGCTAAGATTCTCCCCCGATGATCCAGACTCCAGCCCAGAGCGCCACCGAGGCCGTCGCCAGCCCCAAGCCTTTCGACCGTGTAAGCTTTTCGCGCCAGTTCCACCTCGGCGCACTGGTCTGGCTGGTCGTGGCGATGCTGGTATCTGGCCTCTGGCTCGGCCGCCAGATCAAGCAAAGTTCGGTAAACCGCGCCGCGGCGATCGCCGCCGTTTATGTGGAAAGCGTTTTGATCACGCAGTTGCACAACCGGACCCATCTCGCGCAGTTCGATGCCCAGACCCACGCCGAACTAGACCGGGTGTTCCTGCGCGGCCCCCTGCAGCGCAAAGTGGTCCGCTTCAAGTTGTGGAATGCGGAAGGCTCGATCGTCTACAGCAGCGACCATGCCCAGATCGGGCGCAGTTTTCCGGTGGACGACATGCTGGCCGAGGCCCTCGCGGGAGAACTGCAGTCGCGGGTTTCCGACCTCAGCGACCATGACAACGAGCCGGAACGCGAACAGTGGTCGCACCTGCTGGAAGTCTATGTACCCTTGCGCGCCACCCCGTCAGGGGCCGTCATCGGCGTCGCCGAGTTCTACCATTCGATGGAAAACCTCGACAAGGACATCCGACAGGCGCAGCAGCGCAGCTGGGCGCTGGTCGTCATCACCACCATCGCCCTTTACCTCGCGCTGCTCGGAATGGTGCGTCGCGCCAACAACACCATCGTCGACCAGCGCCAGGATTTGCGCGAGCAGTTGCAGCAGCTGCGCGCTTCCCTGGCGGAGAACCGCAATATGCGCCTGCAGTTACGCGAAGCCGGCGAACAGACCACGGCCCTCAACGAGAAGGCCCTGCACCGGCTTGCCGCCGACCTGCATGACGGACCGGCGCAGGAACTCTCGTTCGCCCTGCTGCGCTTCGACGACCTGGTCGAGGTCTGCGGCTGCGGCCCTCCGGGCGACCTCGAATCCCTGCGCCTGGCGCTGCGCCGCGCGCTCGAGGAACTGCGCGGCATTGCCAGCGGCATCGGCATACCCGGCATAGCCGACCTCTCGCTGGCGGCGACCCTGCGCCGGGCCGTGCTCGACTTCGAACACCGGACGAAGAGCGCCGTCGAAGCGGAAATCGACAACACGCTGGAGGCGGCCTCGATCGCGACCAAGATCACCGCCTACCGGGTGTTGCAGGAATCGCTCAACAACGCCTGGCTGCACGCTCCCGGCAATCCGCCGCGCGTCACGGTCAGGGCCAGCGGAAGCGAAGTCGGTATCGAGGTGTTCGACGCGGGTCCGGGTTTCGACACGGCACAAGCCGATACCAATGGCCGCCTCGGCATCAGCTTCATGCGCGAACGCGTGCGCCTGCTGGGCGGCAGCTTCGCGCTCGAATCCGCCCCGGGCCAGGGCACGCGCGTCCTGGTGCGACTCCCCCTGTCTCCCGACCTGAGCGCGCATGACTGATCCGATCCGCATCCTGATCGTCGACGACCATCCGCTGTTCCGCGCCGGCGTCGCCCATTCCCTTGACGTCGAGCCGGATTTTTCGGTGGTCGGCCAGGCGGAAAACGGCGAGCACGGGATCGAACTGGCGAAATCCCTGCGCCCCGACGTGGTGATGCTGGATGTCTCCATGCCGGGCATCGACGGCATCGCCACCGCCGCGCGCATCGCGGCGGCTCTGCCGGATACCCGCATCATCATGCTCACCGTGTCGGAAAACGAGGACAGCCTGATGGCGGCGCTCAAGGCCGGCGCGCACGGCTACGTGCTGAAAGGCGTCTCATCGATCGAACTGCGCGCCGTCATCCGTCGCGTGGCCGCTGGCGAGGCCTATGTCACGCCCCTGCTCGCCGGGAAAATGCTGACCGAACTCTCGCGCCCGAGCGGCCCGGCCTGTCTCGAAGAACTGACCAAGCGCGAAGCCGAGGTGCTCGACCTGCTGAGCCAGGGACTGGCCAATCGCGAAATCGGCGAACGCCTGCACTTGGCGGAAAAAACCATCAAGCACCACATTAGCGGCATCCTGCAGAAACTCCAGGTGCGTTCGCGCACCGAAGCGGCGATCATCGCCCTCAAGCACGCGGCGCCGCAGCGCTGAGGAAAGTCGGCGCTGGCGCTACGGCGCGCGACCTCAGCCCGGCGCCTCGATTCGCGCCAGTTCGCGGCCGATCTCGCCGCTGTCGGCAGCCCGCACCAGGCGCGCCACTTCGACGCCCCGGCGCAGGAACACCAGGGTTGGCCACAGCTTGACGCGGAAGCTGCGCCCCAGTCGACGCCCCGGTCCATCCTCGACCTTGATCTGGCGCAGCCCGGGATGCGCTGCCAGTGCTGCGGCGATCAGAGGTTGCGCGCGGGCACAATGGCCGCACCACGAGGTGGCGAATTTCCAAGCCTGAGGCCATGGACAAGCTCGACCGCCGCCTGCGCAAGGAGTACTCCGACCTCGAAGAGATCTGGAAGGCCGAGAAGGCCCAGGTCCAGGGCTCGGCCCACATCAAGGAAGAGATCGATCGCTTGCGCGTGCAGATGGCCGACCTGCAGCGCAAAGGGGCTTTCGACAAGCTCGCCGAACTTCAGTATGGCCAATTGCCCAAGCTCGAAGCGCAACTCAAGGCGGCCGATTCTGCGGCCACGAAAGTCGGCGCTGACGGCACGGCGAAGAACCGCCTGCTGCGCACCCAGGTCGGCGCCGAGGAAATCGCCGAAGTCGTCTCGCGCGCCACCGGCATCCCGGTGAGCAAGATGATGACCGGCGAGCGCGAAAAGCTCTTGAAGATGGAAGACAAGCTGCACGCCCGCGTGGTCGGCCAGGACGAGGCTGTGCGCTTGGTGGCCGACGCCATCCGCCGCTCGCGCGCCGGCCTCTCCGAGGAAAGCCGGCCCTATGGCTCCTTCCTGTTCCTCGGCCCCACCGGGGTGGGCAAGACCGAATTGTGCAAGGCGCTGGCCGAATTCCTCTTCGACGCCGAAGATCACCTGATCCGCATCGATATGAGCGAATTCATGGAGAAGCATTCCGTCGCCCGCCTGATCGGCGCGCCGCCGGGCTACGTCG